>ENA-UOWO01003566-UOWO01003566.1-activated-sludge-metagenome-genome-assembly--contig:-NODE-3566-length-17949-cov-6.848441_pt1 | contig 17949 bp, 18 predicted proteins | sample MGYA00238148_ERZ761564 | MGnify/ENA primary metagenome ERZ761564 (study PRJEB28885, sample SAMN05720194) | activated sludge metagenome | isolation source: Anaerobic digester | place: USA...
GCATCTATTTTAGATGGTACAATTTCTATATCTACTACTTCTCCATTATCATCATATGCTACTAACTTAATATCTTTTAATATCTGTTCTCCTGCTGCTTGATTAACAATATTAGCTAAATTAACTAATGCTTTTACAGAAGCTACTTGATCTATTTTTTCATCATTACCTTTAATATATACTTGGTCTCTTTCAAGTTTTACATCATCTATTATTAATTTAGAATCAATCTTGTCTTTATTTATTATTTCTGTATTTATTAATTTAGATTCTGATACTTTATCATATACAATTACTGTTGCTGTAGATGGATCTAATTTATAATCAACGGCACTTGTTGCTTTTTTATATTTTAAATTTACTTTATGAACTCCTGGCTTTAAATCTCTTAGGTCAACTTCAATATCATTCATTGGTAATTGTTTTGCTAAATATAACTCTGATCTAGTACCAATTAGTGTTATATCTACTGTCTCTGGTAAGCCTTCTATTACATATGCAGCATCATTATATATTGCCTTTATTGGTTGATTATATATTACTTCTGCTGATGTTTCTGCTAAACTAGTACTTCTAGTATCTACAAATACAAATATTAATACTGATACTAAAAGGGCAATAACCACCAATCCATTTTTTCTTGATATTATTTTTTCAAAACCATATCCATTTATTTTAAAACGACTACTAATATTAACAAAAAATTTTGTTATTGGTAAGATTACTTTTTTATCAAATAAATTATATAACTTCTTAAAGAAAAGTTTGATAATTCTAAAGGTTCTCTTTATCTTCATTATCAATCACCTCTTCTTCCTCATCAAATTCACTTACTGTTTTCTTTGGTTTTAATTCATCAAGAATTATTATTTTTGCTTCTTCTACTGTTAAATTATAATTTAATTCTCCACCAACTGCTATAGATATTCTACCAGTTTCTTCAGATACAATTATTGCAATAGCATCTGTTTCTTCACTAATACCTATTGCTGCTCTATGTCTAGTACCTAATCTCTTGCTAAACTTCATTTCTACTGTTGTAGGGAATATTCCACCAGCACTAGTAATCTTATCTCCTTGTATTATAACTCCACCATCATGAAGTGGATTATCTGGGAAGAATATTGCCACTAATAACTCATTAGAAATATCTGCATATATTTTTTTAGATCTTTCAATATATTCAGAAAGGCTATTATCTCTTTCTATTACTATTAATGATCCAATACGATGTTTTTTAAAATACTCAATAGCTTGACCAATCTCATATACTATTTTTTCTCTTTCAGATATAGTAAGAGATTTATGTCTTCCAAGTAGTTTTGATCTACCAAGTTGTTCTAATACATTTCTTATTTCTGGTTGGAATACAATAATAAGTGCTAGAGGACCCCACATAATAATATATTCAAGTACTATTCCTACTGTAGTTAAACTTAATAGATCACTCAATATTTTTAATACTATTATTACTATAATTCCTTTAAATAACATAGTAAACTTAATATTATTTTTAATATTTTTAAGTAAGAAATATATTAATGCCCATACTACACATATATCTACTATATTTTTAAATATTATTTTTGCACTTTCAAAGCTCATTTTTTCCTCCTAAATATTTTTTTCTTCTTTATTATTAGTATTGCTACTAAACAAATAAAACTAATGCCTACAATTTCTAAACTATATCTACTTACTATCTTTTTTTCATTATAATTAAACTCTATATTATCTTTATTATTTACTTTTATATTCCAACTATATTCACTATGTTTTCTTGCACTATCATAATTGCTATCTGTAACTTTATAATATGGTAATACTATTTTAACATATAAATTATCAACTTTATATAAATCTTGTTTACTAATATTAGTAATGTTACTTGTTTCTATACTTACAATATTATTTTTTCTTGTTAATGTAGATTCTTTAGTTAAATAATCGTATGCTTTTGTTTTATTTTTATATTCTTCAAATGATATATAATCTCTTGTTAGTTTAATTCCTGTATATTTGCCTTCAATCTTTTCAATTCTATATCCAGAGATATTATAATATTGATCATTTAGTATCATTTCTATTATTTGATCTGCCGAACCATACTTGCTATTATCTAATTTAGTAGTTAAATCTTTTACTATTATTTCTTCATTAATACTACCATTTTTATTAACATTTAATGAGTAATTAGCAGTACATCCTGTTGTAATAAATATTACTAATAATATTAATAATATTTTAATTTTATGAAGTTTCATATTTACCTCCATACTAAAAAATTATACCATAAAATACATATTTTTTATACCTTTAGTTAAAAAAAGTTCTCATATGAGAACTTAAAATAAATTATTTATATTATCTTGATCATTATTATATGGTTTAATTTCATCAAATATTGATTTATCTGGTTTGATATCTTCATAGTCCATATCATTATCTACAAGATTATCTTCTGCTTCTTCTATTTTATTTACTATATCATTTATTTGTACTTCTTCTTCTTTTGGAATCTCTTCTTTATCTAAGACGGGCTCTACCGGTTCTTCTTTTACATCTTCTGTAGGTTCTTGAGACTCATCAACCTTATTTGATTTTTCTTCTCCAAAATTAAAATCTTGAAATATTTTATCTATTTCTGGAGAAATATCTGCTGTTGTACCACTCATTGTATTAATATCTACTTTATCTTCATTAAATTTTTCTAAAGTAAATGGTGATTCAATTGATTGAAAATCATTATAACTTGTTTCGTAATTTAATTCTGGTTCTGGTATTATATCAATTGCTGGTTCAAGTGCTGGAACACTTATCTCTTCAACTGCTGGTAAATTATTACTCTTTACTTCTTCTTTTACAATCGGAATTACTTCTTTACTTTTCTTATTATTTCTAACTCTTTTATCTGCAAAATATCCAATTATTACAATAATAATAAAAACACCTATGCATAATACTAAAGTATAGTTCTTAAGAATAAAATCAGATACATCATTAAGTATTTTCATATAATCCATGTTTCTTACCCACCTTTTATCTTCAATATATATAATATCATTTATTTTTTTAAAAAACAATAGTTTTATATTTACTATTGCCTTTTATAATTACTTCCTTTTCTTTATTAATGGATTACCTGAAATTTCAATTGCATTATCAATTTGTTCTAATAATTCAATTGTTTGTTGCTTATTTTCATTAGAAAAACTTCCTCTAATTTCCTCCAATGATAATTTAAAAAATACTGAACAGAGTAAATTCACATCCAATTTTGAGTTTAATGCCATATTTAAAACAACTCTTGCGTTTTCTAAACCTAGGGCTTCAATAAGCTTTATTTTTCCATAATCTTTTTCACTTATTTTAAATCTATCTAAATATTTACCATTTAGAGACTTATAATACTTTAAATACTCATCAAAAGTTAACTCTTGTCTATAATAAACTTCCTTTTCATTACTTTTTTCTGAATTAAATAATTCTTGCACGATTTCTGTTTTTACTAAAGGGTTATAAAACTTTTCTTTTAGTTCAGTAGGAGCACAGAAACTTAAAAAATATTGTGGGTGTTCTAACATATATTTATAATCAAACGTCTTTTCTGAATAAATAAATGTGCACACTGTTTTTCCTGTTTTGAAATTACATAATTCTCCAGTAACATTGTTGCCCTTTAAATTTGCTTTATCTAAAAATACAAAATCATCACCATGATGTCCTATGGGTTGTAAAATATTATTAAAGTATTTAATACTCCCAAAAATAGGATGAAATATTTCTTGCAAATTAATATTTAATCCCTTATTTGATAAATCTAATTGTTGAATATTTTCTCCACAAGTATCTAATTCACTAAAATCAAAGTCTTTTTGGCCTTCTTCTAATAGTTCTCTATATTTATCTAACGATCTAATAATTATTTGCCCTTTTTCATTATGAGTTGGTAATGCATATTTTTTTTCTAATATTGTAAACTGTTCTGTTATATTTTTTGTATCATCATTGGAACCTCTTAAAATGTCTGTTCCTCTATCCTCTTCCTTTTTTGTTTTAGCCAATTTTAATGTCTGTATAAACCTTTTTAACCATTCCATAATAAAAACCTCCTGTTAATATTTATTATAACATATTGAATACATATTTTAAAAATAAAAAAGATATATCTATTGATTATCTTTTCCTTTTGGTTTTTTCATTTTTTTTACTAATCCATCTATTCTTCCATCTACTTGACCAATAGTAGTAATATGTTTGCCATCCATAGGTATACCATCAACTCTAGCACATCCATTGTACTTTAAACCTTCTTCAACTGTTTTTATAAAAGCTTGTTGTTCTTCCTCTGAACCATATTTAAAAAGTGCTATTATGTCTTCTCTTGATATTCTTCTTCTATCATTCATAATATCTTCAAAATTAATAAATACGTGATGGCTATCTTCTATAGCTGTTATTTCACAATAATTTGCTAAACTCCCACATTCACGACCAATTATATACCCATCACCCTTATATTTAATATAATAGGTATACTGCTCTGGATCAAAAAATAATGGATCAATAGAAAATTTTCTATGATAATCCCTAACTATATTACATAGGGTGCTTATTTTACTAAGGTTTTCTTTATTTTCATCAAAATCTTTTGGATGATAAGCCGCAAGCGTCTTTCTATCATAAATCATAATATTTTCTTTTGTATATTCAGTAAGCCAATTTATATATTCATAACTAGATAGTATTTCTTTTTTTAATTTTTCTTCTCTTGTTTCTATATCACTAAAATACTTTTCAAAAAATTCCTTTGCCCTTAAAGCATAACGTTTGCTGCCTTCTTCACTTTTGATATCTGCAAGATATCCATAAATATTTTTATCCTTACTCATATAACCCTCCTAATACTATTATAACATAAATACTGGTGCCGGTTGTAAGAATCAAACTTACAGCTAATCATTACGAGTGATTTGTTTTATCATTAAACTAAACCGGCAGAAAAAAGATTTATTTATTTATTAATAAATTAAATCTTTCTAATACTTTTTCTTTACCTAATAAATTAAATATATCATATAAGTTTGGAGTCATACTTTTTGTAGTAAGCGCTACTCTAAGAACCATACTTATATCTCCAACATGGCCTTTATATTTATCCGGATTATCTTTATAATCTTTTACTTCTCTAGCATATCCTAAATCTTCAGATAAATCTTTTACTTTATCAAACCATATTTGATCATTTGTTATATCAAAGTATTTATTTATATATGTATTTAATATTAATTTAATTTCATTAGTATCACTTATTGTATTAAACTCATAGTCTTTATCTCTAGTATTAAACAATTCATCATACATATACCATGTTTGTTCTTTAATATGTGAATAGTAATCATAATCTTTTCTTGGTTTTGCTTTTTCTCTTTCTACATTAAATATCTTTATTGAATACTCTTTATATTTATCAAGTAAATCTTTATATTCATTATCATATTTTTCTGCCCATTTATATGCTTCTTCATATACTTTTTCTGATTTTAATCTACTAATATAATTTCTAGATATATTTATTAGTTTTTCTAAATCAAATAGAATATCACTAGAACTCATTTTATTAAAAGTTAATTCAAACTCATTAATATCTTTATTTGGATTAGAGTTATACCAAGCTTCAAAGTTTGAATTAGCGATAGTTAATAAATATATTCTAAGAGCTTCTTTAGGTATTCCTTTTTCATCATAAAAGCTAGCTGCAAATTCTGGATCTTTTCTTTTGCTTAGTTTTCTTCTACTAGTACCTTCTATCTTTGATAGAGGTGATATATGAGCATATTTAGGGGGTTTAACTCCCAACATATTAAATAACTGTGTATGAAGTGGTAATGATGATAACCACTCATCTGCTCTTATTATATGTGTTGAATGCATCAAATAGTCATCTACTAAATGTGCAAAATGATATGTTGGTAATCCATCTGATTTAATTATTACAATATCCATATCATTTTCTGGTAGTTCAAGATTACCTTTTATTAAATCATTAATATCTACTTTATTATTAAATGATCCATTTGATTTTAATCTTAAAACCCATTTATCACCAGACTTAATTCTTTTTATTGCATCTTCAGTCTTTATTTGTCTACATACTGCCCATTTACCATAATATCCTATTCTTTCTTTTTTCTCTTCTTGTACTTTTCTAATATTTTCTAAATCTTCTTGAGAACAAAAACAAGGATATGCTAAACCTTTTTCTACAAAATATTTTGCAAATGTTTGATATATTTCTTTTCTTTTACTTTGTATATACGGTCCATAACTGCCTATTTCTTCATTTTCATTTTTTGGATATTCATCAAAATTTATATCAAATGAATTTAAGTCTTTAATAATCTTTTCTATTCCATTTTCTACTTCTCTTTTTTGATCAGTATCCTCTATTCTTAAAAAACATACTCCTTTTGTTTGCTTTGCAAATCTACTTACTAGAAAAGATTGATAAATATTTCCTAAATGTACAAATCCAGTAGGAGAAGGTGCACTTCTTGTTACAATTGCTTTTTCTTCAAGATTTCTACTAGGATATTTGCTCTCATAATATTCTTTACTATTTTTAATATCTGGGAATAGTACTTCTGCTAATTCATCATTCATAATATACCTCTTTTTCTATTTATATTTTAACATAATTAAATAAAATAAAAAAGAAGACAGTTCTTCTATATTTATATTTCTACTTATACTTATTTATTTTACTTTCTAGTTGTTTTATTTTATTAGATATACTATTAATACTTTCTTTATCGAGTTTATCACCATATTTTTCTATAAATCTTTCTATTCTTGCAAGAGCTTGAGTAGTTTTATCAACTGTTCTTTTTAGTTTTTCATCCATTTTTTTCACCTATTACTTTCTTAAATTTAAAATATGATAGTAAACCACCATATTTTATCACATTATTCAAACTCTACATTGTTTAAAAACTGCCTTATTTTTTCTACAGAGAAATAGTCTTCAGTACCATTTTTAAACCAAAAAGCATAAATATAATTATTATATTCTATATTTGCTACATATAGAATTTGCTTTTTTTCATCTTTAAATGAGATCAAATAACCTTTAATATCACCCTGTATTAGCATTAGCTTATCTGAAATCGGCATATAAGTTCCAAATATATATTCCATTTTTATTCTACTTGTACTTGAAAATATATTTATTTTTTCTTTTCTTACTTTCATACCATATTTTTGTAAATCTATTTCGTTATTAATATTATATTTTTTAAATAGTTTTTTTATATCTTTTGTACTAATTTTCCCTCCAGCTCCTAAATAAACTAAATTACTATAGTTACTTGGAGATTTCCCAAAGTAGAATGCTGCTTTGTATTCAGTAATTATGTCACTCTCAATTTTGGGTTCAAGATAAAGAGTTTCTGAATCTTCTAAGTCTAAAGCTTTATTAAATCCATTGGGTATTATAAAAGATATGTCCTCTTCTTTGAAATTGTTAACAATATTCTTATTTGTTTTTATTTGTATATTAGTTCCTTCTGATTTATATATATCCTGGATTTTTAACTCGGTTTTGTATTTATCTAAGATATATACTTTGTAACCAAAATAACTTGCTATTAAAATAACAACTATTAATATTAATATAATTTTCTTTTTCACATATTCCTCCCTATTATTACAATAATTCATATTTATATTTTTTTCAATATAAAAAGCATATGTTTACATATGCTTATGTATAATTTTGGTGACTCGTACGGGATTTGAACCCGTGAATGCTGCCTTGAGAGGGCAGTGTGTTAAACCACTTCACCAACGAGTCATGGCTGCCCTGGCTGGATTCGAACCAACGATGCTGGATTCAGAGTCCAGAGCCTTACCACTTGGCGACAGGGCAATAATTAAGCAAAATAATTATAACATAAACTAATAAAAAAAAGAATGTAATATTCTTTTTTATTTATTTATGGTGTTAGTCTATTTGGCCCTCTAAATAAGAACATTGTTTCTTTAAGACTCTTTGTACCAAGAAGTAACATTGTTATTCTATCTACTCCAAGACCAAATCCACCATGTGGTGGGCATCCATATTCAAAGAATTCTAAATAAAATTCAACATCTTTTCCTAAACCTTTTTCTTTAGCTTGGTCTTTTAATACTTCATATATATGTTCTCTTTGAGCTCCTGTTGTTATTTCACAGCCTCTCCATATTAAATCATATCCCTGTGGTATTCCATCTTTTCTCATATGATAAAATGCTCTTTTCTTAGGACTAAAATCAGTTACAAAAATAAATTCACTTTCATATTCTTCCATAGCAAACTTACTTGTTAGTTTCTCTGCTTCAGAATTCATATCACCAATGTCTTCAGCAGGTAATTTATAATTATATCTTTTTTCTAGTTCTTTATATAAATCTTCTAATTTTATTCTTGGAAATGGATTCTTTGGTAAGACTACTTCTATATCAAAATATTCTTTAATCTTTTCTCCATATTTTTCTTTTACTTTATTTAATGCATAATTTAACATATTTTCTTGCATATTCATAACATCTTCATATGAATCTATACCACTAAATTCTATATCAAATGAAGTAAATTCTGTTGCATGTCTATATGAATTTGATTTTTCTGCTCTAAAAGCTGGTGCTACTTCAAATATTTTCTCAAATCCACTTGCTATTGCCATTTGTTTATAAAATTGTGGGCTTTGTGCTAAAAATGCCTTCTCTTCAAAATATTTTACTTCAAATACTTCTGATCCACTTTCACTGGCTGCTCCTATTAACTTTGGAGTATGTATTTCAATAAAATTTTCTTTATATAAAAACTCCCTCATTACTTCTATTAAATAACTTTGAACTTTGAACATTAGTATATTTTTTTCACTTCTTAAATCAATAAAACGATAGTCTAATTTTGTATCTAGAAGTGCTGATGAACTATCTTTATAGTTAAATGGTAAATCTTTTAAACACTTACTTGTTATTTCGATATCAGTTGGTATTATTTCCATACCATTTAATTTTACTTTTTCATTTTTTAGTAGTTTACCAACTACTTTTATTGTGCTTTCACATGTAAGAGTAGATACTATATCATTTAATTTTTTATTATCATCATTTTTTTCTATAGTAATTTGAATTTTACCGGTTGTATCTCTTAACACAATAAATTGTACATATTGTAAATCTCGAATATTATCAATAAATCCCTGTACTTCAATATCTTGATTAAAGTACTCCTTTAAATCTTTAAAATATATTTTTTTCATAATATCCTCCTTTTATATAAATTATATCATATAAATATATTAAATACATATAACATATTTATAATAGTTAATATGTTTTTTGATATATATTTATTTTTATATTATAATATAATTATGAAAGGAGATTATATGAAGAAAAAAATATTTATATCATTTCTATTAATACTTCTTTGTTTAACAATAGCTGGTTGTGGTAAAAAAATTACTGAAAATAATACTACTACAACTACAAAAGTAACGGCAACTAACGAATCTACTTTAGATTTTGACTATACTACTGATGATAATAAGATAGTGTTTAATTTCAATGATGCATATTACATGGTATTTTATTTCAATGGTCAAACAGTTACAGGTATGTGGTATGTATTTGATTTCGAAGATGTAGAAACTGCAAATGCTTCTGTTGCCATATATCGTTCTCAATATAAAAATGATGAAAATGGCTTTAAAAGAGTATATAGAAGAGGGACATCAGTAGTAATAGAATTTGATGGTGAACAATATAAAGATCTAACTAGAAAGCAAATTGAAGCTACATTTAGTTATTTAAAAACAATGTATGGAAAATAAAAATCAGTTAATACTGATTTTTATTTATTTTTTCTTTTATTAAAATAACTAATTATCATCTTCAAAATATAATTCTATTAATATATTTTCTTTGCTGGTCTTTCATAACCTTCCAAACAATTTTCTAACATTTTTCTTGCACTGTCTTTTATTTCTGGTGCGTATACTTTTAGTAGGCCTTCTATATCAAATACTGATTCATAAAATTTAGTATCTGTACAATCTCTCATATTATATAATTCTACTAAACTATTTTGTAGTCTTGTAAGTAACCCAGTCATCATAGCTGGTTCTATAAGACCCAAAACAGCATAGTGCCCAAGATAACTATCGTTAAGAAATTTATTACCTAATTCTTTGCCTAACTCATTATATTTATTATTTGAGTAACACTCTATAAGGTAGTTTTCACCTAATATGGATACTAATTGTTCCACTACTCTGACATCCAATCTATATGAAATATCTTCCATTCCTAAAGTTTGATTAGTTATATATTGTGTTAATCCTTCATTTATGCCAAGAAATAATGAGTCATCATTATTTTCTGATCTTAAATTAACTCCTTCAACAATATAAACATATTTATTATTTATTACTTCTTTTTTACTAGTAACACAATGTATTAATTCATGTAAAAATGAGTTGAGAAACAAATCATCTTTTTGCTCTTTCTGATTTTTTTCTATCATTATAGGGTTTATTAATAATGTGTTAGTACCAAATCTATATTCAGCACATCTTTGAGTCCTATTAGCATATTCATCATTCATTACTTCAAATTTTATTTCTTTCAAATTATCAAAATTAATATTAAAATTAGGAAATCTAATTTTTAATAAATCTAATAAATATAGATAACCCTTATTAGTATTATATTTTTTATTGATAATATTATTAACATATTCTTGCATACTACCACTCCATTATTTTATATAATTATATCATAATTTTAATAAAAAACAGGTTGTCAAAAGCAGTCCGTGTAAAACTATCATGATGAAACTGACGAGCTAAAAATATGCTTTGTCTTTTCTCCTCCAATAATATATCTACATTAATATTTTTATTTTCCATTAATATATTCGATTAATTTATCGTAGCAATTAGAAAATTCTGCATTGTAAATCATATTGTCTCTAGTGTGAAAACTTATTATAAAATTTTTTTTATTTTCTTTAATTATTTTGGGATTATTCAAAATTAATATTTTATAGGTGCTTTTTTCTGTACAAATTGCAGGCATATTGCCCATATTAAGTGCTAATAAACCCACATGATTCTTTGATATTTTGTATTCTTCTGGGTGTTTATTTAAATAGTCTAATACATCATCTAATCCTGTAGAAAAAGCAAAAATACTTTTTCTTCTTTCTCTTATTTCGTGTTCCGCTTTTTGAACAGCTTTTGCGGCTTCAAAATTATTTTTTAATGTTGCTGCCTGAAAAATTGTTCCTTATGGCATATATATCATGTTTTTTTTGGGATACGTTATCTGCATTTTCACTAGAATATAATAATTGAATAGCATAAATTATAACATCACGTTCTATAAAAGCGGTTGATTTAGACATGTTTTTACTTTGATTATTAGAAACTGCATTTGCTACTAAATATACAGAAATAAATATTAACCATAATGCTAAAATTATGTTTGGTACTCCCATAAAAATAAATCCAAACATAGAACCAAAGAAAATAAATAAATATATTCCTAAATTTCTGGCAAAAGCTAAAGTTGGATTATTTTCCCAAATACCATCACTTTTTGTTTTCATAAATATCTTATCTTCCATATACATCTCCCTTTATAATGTTCATCATTATATATAAAGTATAACGTTATTATTAAACTTCTCAATGAATTTGTATTCGTCTGTCAATAAGAAAGTAAATAAAAAAGTATCATTACTGATGCTCTTTTATATATATAGAAATAGCAAACCCTCCTACAAAATAAGCAATTGAGTTTACTTCTGTTTCCTTTGGTGGAGCTGATGGGAGTTGAACCCATGTCCGAAAATCAAGCTACTTAAATGTCTACAAGTTTAGTTAAACTTAATTTTTATTAAGAAATACGGTGTTTAACTTACCATTTTCTTAACTAGTTTAGAAATATTCATTATTCTATCCTAAACATATAGAATAGTATAACTCACTATATTTGAACTCCTTAGAATAACTCATGAGTATAGTTATAGTAGAAGTGCTACGCTATCGCTATTAAGCAGCGTAAGCTAAATTATAATTTCTGTTTCCAGTTATTATTGTTTGCAGTTAAGGTTGCCACCTACTTGCAATCTAAGCTCTAAAATTCCCGTCGATGCCGTAACAGCCCCAGGAATTAATATTATAGCATATTTTAATATTTATTCAAGTTGCTAAGGTCTTTTTCTGCTTCTCTACTTAATTCCCTTTCTTTTATTGCTTGTTTTTTATTGAATAGTTTTTTACCTTTACCTAATCCTAATAATATTTTTACTTTACCATTTTTAAAATATAGTTTTACTGGTATTAGAGTATATCCTTCTTTTTCTATTTTTTGTTCTAATTTTAATATTTCTTTTTTATGCATTAATAATTTTCTTGTTCTTCTTTCATCCACATTAAAACGATTACCCTCTTCATATGGAGATATAAGCATATTTATAAGCATTAATTCACTATTTTTTACTCTAGCATAACAGTCTTTTAAATTAGCTGATCCTTTTCTAATTGATTTAATCTCAGTTCCTGTTAATACTATACCTGCTTCGTATGTTTCTTCAATATAATAATCAAAATAAGCTTTCTTATTGTTTATCTCTATCATTTTCATCACCTACTATTTCAAAATCAATAGTTCTATCATCTTTTGATGCTGCTTTTACTCTTACTTTTATTTTTTGACCCATTCTATAAATGATATTCTTATTTGATCCTACCATTTGCATTCTTCTTTCATCGAAGTTATAGTAATCTCCTGGTATATCACTTATATATACTAAACCTTCTATTAAATTTGGTAATTGTACAAAGAACCCGAAATTAGTAATACTACTTATTAAGCCTTCAAACTCTTCACCAATATGTTTTGTCATATATTCTGCCATTTTCATACTATCTATTTCTCTTTCGCAATCAATAGATGCTCTTTCTTTTTCAGATGAATGTTCACAAAGAGGTATTAATTCATCATGTAATAAAGAAGTTGTGTGTTCTGAAATATCATTATTAAATAAATATGTTCTAAGAAGACGATGTACTGTTGTATCTGGGAATCTTCTTATTGGAGATGTAAAATGTGTATATGTTTTACTACCTATTCCAAAGTGACCAATATTATCTATTTGATATATTGCTTTTTGCATAGTTCTAAGCATTAGACTAGAAAGGATTGGAAATTCTTCTTTTTCTTTTAAATCTTCTAGTATTTTTTGGAATGTTGCTTGAGTTATTCTTTTAAGATCTGCATTTATTGTATATCCTAAAGAACTTAAGAATGCAAAGAATTCTTTTACTCTGTCTTCTTCTGGTTTATCATGTACTCTATATACAAAAGGTAATTTCATATAAAATACATGGGTTGCAACTGTTTCATTAGCTGCAATCATAAAGTCTTCTATTAATCTTTCTCCTTGTCCTCTATCTCTTAACTTAATCTCTGTTGGAAATCCAGTTTCATCTACTAATATCTTTGCTTCATCAACGTCAAAATCAATATATCCTCTTTTTTCTTTATTTTTTCTTAATATTTTTGCAAGTTCATTCATTAATAATAGATTATCTTTATATGGTTCATATCCTTCAGGCACTTCTTTTCCATCTAAAATACAATTGACTTTTTTATAAGTCATTTGTATTTTAGATTTAATTATACTTTCAAATATCTCATGGGAAATAATATTACCAGTATTATCTATTTCCATAACACAAGATATAGTTAGTCTATCTTCATTAGGATTTAATGAACATATACCATTAGATAATTTATGAGGAAGCATAGGTATTACTCTATCTACTAAATATACACTTGTACCTCTATCGTATGCTTCATTATATAATGCTGTTCCTGGTTTAACATAATAAGAAACATCTGCTATATGAACACCTAATTTATAATTACCATTATCTAGTTTACTAATTGATATAGCATCATCTATATCTTTAGTATCATCGCCATCTATTGTATATATAAATTCTTCTCTTAAATCTTTTCTTGTCTTTATTTCTTCTTCAGTAACACTATTTGGTACACTTTCTAATTCTTTTTCTATTTCTTCACTAAATATATTATTAATACCAAATTTATATAATACTGATACTATATCTACTCCTGGATCATTCTTATGACCTATAATATCAACAATATCTGCAATAAAATAATCATTACTTAATTTTCTAACAACTTTTGCTGTTACTTTATGTCCATCAACCGCATCTTTAGAACTTTCTTTAGTTAATTCTACAGTTACTTTTAACTTCTTATCATCTAATTTTAAGAAGTATTTATCACTTTCAGTAAAGAATTCTCCAACTAAAAGGCCAAAGTCTCTTTCTGCTATTTTTAAAACTCTTCCTTCTTCTTTTTTATTCTTCCCTTTACCAATTATTTCTACTACTACTAAGTCTCCATTAACAGCACCATTTAATTTATCTTTATCAATATGTATATCACTACCATCTTGTATTAAGAATCCATATCCTTGTTCAAATACAGATATTTTACCCTTTTTTAAATGACTGTTTTCAAAAGACATATATTTGTCTTTATTTGTTCTATAGATTGTAAAATCTTTTTCTAACTCTTTTAATACATCTAATAAAGAAGTTAAATCTTCTGCTTTTTCTATACCTAATTTATCTTTTAACTCAATTACCGTTACTGGTTTATCTAAAGTTTTTAATATACTTAATACTTCTTCTTTCATGCTAATCTCCCTAATACCATTATAAAATAAAAAAAGCATTTTGTATGCTTTATTTTACTTACATTGTCATTAGTATACATATTACAAAGAATATTATACCCAGTCCCATTGTAATTCTTGTTACTAGTAGTTCTCCACCACGTTCTTTTCTATTACTAAATAAGTCTTGGTTACCACCTTGTACTATTTGTGCTGCAGATTCTGCTTTACCACTTTGAAGTAGTACTAGCACTATCAACAATATTGTAACAACAATTAATATTACTTCCATATTGGTCACCTCACGCTATGTATTCTAACATACTTATATGTTTTTGTCTATTTTTTATAGTTATTTATATAATTTGCTACTTCATCCAGATTATTTAATATCTTGATACCATTAGATTTTAGTATATCTATTGTCTTAGATATGCTTTTTTTCTCATGTTCCTGAAAATACTCTCCATTTGCTTCATAAAGCACACAAAATATTGTTTTATTTGGATTTTTATTACTATAATCAGTAACTTCTACAAAACTATAGAAACCTTCACCTTCAGGTGTTATTACAAATAAACAAATATCATCTTCTTCTTTATGCTTATCTTCTTCTACTTGATTTTCTTTACTCCAATTTTCTACAATAGGATTAAATACTTCTACTTTATTTAAATCTATTTTATTTATTAATTCCTTCCTCCAAGTAGAACTATCACATGTACCACCTAAAAAGACAGTGATTTTTTCTTTCATATTATTTATTTATCTCTTCTTCTATTCTAAGTAATTGATTGTATTTACATATTCTATCTGTTCTAGATACAGATCCTGTTTTTATTTGCCCTAAATCTAATCCCACAGCAAGATCTGCAATAGTTATGTCTTCTGTTTCTCCACTTCTATGAGAGATTATTGTTTTATATCCATTTGCTTTGGCTAAATTAATAGTATCTAGCGTCTCACTAATAGTACCTATTTGATTTACTTTAATAAGTATTGAATTACATGCTTTTTCATCTATACCCTTTTGTAAATACTTTTTATTAGTAACAAATAAATCATCACCTACTATTTGGACTTTGTCTCCTATTTTTTCTGTTATTAATCTGAATCCTTCCCAATCATCTTCATTAAATGGATCTTCAATTGTTATTATTGGATATTTATTTACTATATCTAAATAGTAGTTCAATAATTCATCTCTAGTTATTTGTTTAGATTCAAAATTATAGTAACCATCTTTATAGAAGGAAGAAGCGGCAACATCTATTCCAAGATTAACATCTTTACCTGGTATATAACCGGCTCTATTAATTGCTTCTACTATTAAATCAAATCCTTCTTTATTACTTGTTAGATTAGGTGCAAAACCGCCTTCATCTCCAACATTAGTAGAATATCCTTTTTCTTTTAAAACCTTTTTTAAATTATGAAACACTTCTGATGCTACCCTAATTCTTTCTTTAAATGTTTCTGCTTCAGGAAGTATCATAAACTCTTGAAAATCTATTTTATTATCAGCATGAGCTCCACCATTTATTATATTTATCATTGGTCTTGGAAGAGTGCTGCCTCCTAAATACTTATATAATGGTACTTGTTTTACTTGTGCTGCTGCTTTTAATACAGCAAGTGATACTCCAAGAATTGCATTAGCACCTAAATTAGATTTAGTATCTGTACCATCAAGTTCAATCATTTTATTATCTATCTGTCTTTGATCAAATACATCCATATCTACTAATATATCTTTTATTTTTGTATTAACATTTTCTACTGCTTTTAATACTCCAAGTCCCATATATCTAGAACCACCATCACGAAGTTCTAATGCTTCTTTTTCTCCAGTTGATGCTCCACTTGGTACTGATGCTCTTGCTAAAATACCATTTTCTAAAATTACATCTACTTCTACTGTTGGATTTCCTCTTGAATCCAATATTTCTCTTCCAATAATATCTACTATTTTCATATTTTCTCCTATCATATATAATTTAATAGTAGCAACAGGTTATAAAAAAGTCAATAGAATAAAAATATACTGTTAATTGAATTATTATATGTTATAATATTATATTAGATAATTGTAAAATAGATAGGAGGTACTTATATGGAAATAGCAATTCTAAATGAAGAGACATATAATGAATATGCAGTAAATCATCCTAATTATAATTTCTTTCAAAGTATCTACTATGGAAAAGTAATGAAAAATAGTGGTTATGAGCCATTTTATTTGGGTTTGGTTGATGAATCTGGTAGTATTGAGGCTGCTACTTTAATATTAGTAAAAGAATCAAAAGGTAAACAAAGAACAGGATATTGTCCAAGAGGGTTCTTAATTGATTGGAACAACGATAATTTAGTAATTAACTTTACTAATTTATTAAAGAAATTTTTATCAAAGAGATCTTTTATATATATTAAAGTTGATCCATTAATAATTTATAAAGAACATAGTAAAGCTGATTTTCCAAATAATATGGTAGCAGGTAATGATACATTTATTAAAAAATTACAAGCTCTTAATTATGTACACCTTGGATTTAATAAAGGGTTTGAGTCTCAAAAACCAAGATGGAACATAAATATTGAATTAAATAATACTACATTACAATCTTTAAATGAAGATACAAAAAGAAAGATTAATGACTCTAAGAAATATGGTTGTCAGGTATTTAGAGGCAATAAAAATGATATTGATAAATTTTATAACCTTGTTAAAACAACTAGTAATCTTAACAAAGAATTTTATTTAAACTTCTTTGATATCGCTGAAGATAAAAAGTTATTTGAAATATATTTTTCAAGAATTGATCCTGGAGTATTTGTTAAAAATAGTAGAACTATTTATGAAGAAGAAGAAAATAGGAATCAAGAGTTAAATAATATGATTCAAGATATGTCTATAGTAGATAAAACTGATATATTAAATAAGAAAATGGAGTCAGATTTATTACTTGGTACATATAAACAGAATATGTTAAAAGCAATTGATGTATTTCAAAATAATCCCGATGGAATACTTGGAGCTACAACTGCTGTTGTTAAGTTTAATGGGGAATTAATATTTTGGACAGTAGCAATAAATGATGAATTTAAGACTTATTTTCCAGAATATAATTTATATAGTACTATTATTGAAGACTGTATAAGATTAGGTTTTAAAACTGCTA
>ENA-UOWO01003567-UOWO01003567.1-activated-sludge-metagenome-genome-assembly--contig:-NODE-3567-length-17946-cov-11.717679_pt1 | contig 17946 bp, 11 predicted proteins | sample MGYA00238148_ERZ761564 | MGnify/ENA primary metagenome ERZ761564 (study PRJEB28885, sample SAMN05720194) | activated sludge metagenome | isolation source: Anaerobic digester | place: USA...
AACACATGTGCCAAGTGATGCTGCTCCGCGACCACCGGCAACCCGGACCTCCGCGCGTGCGCGGTCGATATGTAACCCGGATGCATGTCGCACGCGACCACCTCGGGCCGCACGCCGTACATCCTCGGCAGATCCGCGACCGCGCGCGCAAATGCGTCCGAGGCCTCTGGCGTCTCGAGATCCCCGATGTGCTGGCTCAAGAACACCTCGCATCCCACCGATACCGCCACCGTGTTCTTCAGATGTGCCCCCACCGCGATCGCACTGGGCGGCGCCTCGGCCAGCGTCACCGGCAGCGGCGCATAGCCTCGCGCCCTCCGCAGCACCATGGCTCTGTCCAGAACCACTCGCGCAATGGAATCATCGACGTGCCGCGCGATCGGCCGATCGTGCACCAGCAACATGTCGCACATCGGCCCAAGCCGGTGCAGCGCCTCTCCCTCGTCGGTGCAAATGGGCTCCTCCGACGCATTGCCGCTGGTCGCGACTACCGCAAAGCCCAGTTCCCCCATGAGCAGATGATGCAGCGGCGTGTATGGGAGCATCACGCCGAGGAAGGGATTCGCGGGGGCAACCGCGTCACTCACCGCTGTGCCCCCGGGCCTTCGCCCTAGGAGCACGATGGGCGCCGCCGGCGCCAGGAGGAGCCGGGCCTCCGCACCCGACACATCGCACAGATCCCCGATGAGAGCCATGGATGGCACCATGATCGCAAAAGGCTTCTCCTCTCGCCCCTTCAATGCCCGCAATCGCGAGACGGCATCCCCGTTTCGCGCGTCCGCCATCAGCTGGAATCCCCCAAGCCCTTTTACCGCCACGATCTTCCCAGCGCGTATGGCCGCCGCCGCCGTCTGCAGCGCCACGTCCCGCTCCCCCATCACCCGCCCGGCCGTATCCCAGAGCGCCAGCTGTGGCCCGCATGCCGCGCACGCATTCGGCTGCGCGTGGAAACGCCGATCTCCGGGATCGCCGTACTCGCGCCGGCATTCGGGACACATCCCGAATCGCCGCATCGTGGTGTTCGCGCGATCATACGGAATGCCCTCAATAATGCTAAATCGCGGGCCGCAATGCGTGCAGTTCGTGAAGGGATATCGATAGCGCCGATCCGCCGGATTGAGAATCTCCTCAAGGCAACGGGGACACGTGGCGATGTCGGGAAGGATCAGCGCGCTCTTGCCGCCGACCCGGCTTTCCACAATGTGGAATCCACTGCGCCCAACCGGCTCCAGCCACGCGGTCTCAATGCTCTGTATGACCGCGTTCGTCGGGCGCCCCGATTCCAACCCGTCCAAGAATTCTCGCAACCTGTCGCCTCGCCCTTCGGCCTCGATCTCGATGCCCGCCCCCGTATTCCGCACCCACCCGGCCAGTCCGTTCTCGCTCGCGAGCCGATGCACGAACGGCCGGAACCCCACCCCCTGCACCGCACCTCGGATCTCCACGCGCAGACGCTGGATGTTCTGTTTGACCATCGTGCCCAGAATGAGTCTGTCGGGCCGCGCCCGGCAGACTAGCCCGAAAATTGCCCGCCGGGATGGCCCTGGCCTCCCAGCCCGTTCCTCCCCCCTCAACCCGGAATGAAAACCAGCGCCTGCTGGGCCGTGGCGTCGGCACGCAGCCATACCGGCTGCCTCGCATCGCTGCAATCGATCACGCGGACGACTTCCGTCAAGGCCTTCGCCCCTGGCTCCAGCTCGAGCAGCCGATTGCGCGCCCCCCGAAACCATTCGTCGTTGATGCTGTTTCCCACTTTCTTCGGGAAGTAGGCGACGTAGAGCATGTCGTGCTCGACCAGGTCATTGAAGAAATGGGTGCCGAGTGAGACATCCGGTATCAGGCGCTCGTGCATGGCCACCACCTCGCACACAACCGACGCCCGGCTGATTTCGGTGAATGACACCGGGATCCCAAGGGATGGGCTATGCGTGCCCCACCGGCCTGGCCCAATGAGCATCAGGCCTCGGTCGTCCGCCGGATGGATCTTGTTCAGTTGGCCAATGAGCCGCGCCACGGCATACCGGTCTCGCTCGGAAAGCGCGGCATACTTCTCTGTGACGATGTAAACGATACGGTTCAGCGGCTGCTCGCGACTCACCCCGATCACCGCCCCGTGGGCGGCCAGCAGAGCGCTCCCGGCGGCCTGCATCCCGGACGACATCCCCCCAATCTCGCGACGTATCTGAAACGTCCGGCACTGCAATAGATGGATGCGATAGGTGCCATCGGCGAGGAAATTGAGCGTGAACTCCACGTCGACCGGATGCTCGTACGCCGCCTCCAAGACCTCGAGCATGCGGCGCAGATCCCGCGCCACGGTGGTCTCCGTGAGAAGGCGGTCGAACGTGACGAGGAAGAAACCCTCGTCGGTTCGGCTCAGGTACAGATCCAGCGGGAATTCCGGCCCTTCCGAGATCACCTCCTGAAATGGCAGCGACACGAACTTGCCCTCCTGAAGATTCAGGCAGTCCATGCGCCGCTGGGAGTGCTCGCGCACGTCGTCCAGATCCGCCTCGGGCCGACGACCCGGCGCATTCAGCGCGACGAGTCGGGTGTAATCATCGTCGCAACGATCGACAGCCCTCGTGCCGAGCCCAAATACAAGCCTCACGATGCCGGCCTCCGGATCGATATCCTTGTGCCAGACGAAAGGGTTGAAAGAGAGCCCCACCCCGGCCGCCTGCGGGTAATAGTAGTGCCCGTGGGGGGCGCCGGAGACCCGCATGATGAGCAGCGCCATCCGCTCCTCGCTCTCCAGCAGGCCGCGCCGCTTCCGATAGCGCAGCGTCTCCTCGTCCAGCACGCTCGCATAGACGCGCCGCACCGCGTCCAGCAGCGCCTGCTTGCGCTTCTCCCTCGAACCGCGATTGGCCACGAATACGCTCTCGTATTTCCCAGAAAAGGCGTTGCCCCGCGCATCCTCCAGGATCGAGCTCGAGCGCACGATGTATGGCGATTCGCCGAAATAGTCCAACATGCCCTGGAACTGCTCGAGGATCCCCTCTGGAAATTCGCCCGCGAGGATGCGCTTGCGGCCCTCGTCCAATCCCTGCAAGAACGATTCGGGATTCTTCTGCTGCTCGCGCAGCCACCACACATCGTTCTCAACGAGGAAGGTGATGAAGACCTCGGCGCCGACGAAAAACGAGTCGTGCGCCTCGAGTCGCGCGCACAGGTCGGGGTCGCGCTCGCGCAGGATCGCGCGGGCGGCCAGCATCCCAAGTGTTTTTCCCCCCACCGAACCAATTCCGATCATCCGATCGCGGATGGCGAGAAAATCCTCGAGCGTGAGAAAGCGCTCCACGAGCGGCGCGATGCCCGAGCGATGCACGCGCAGCGCCCAGCGCATTCGCCGCGTCATCTCCTCCCGGCGCCCGGGCGGGCAGCGGTTTTCCCGGCACTCCTCCGCCACGATCTCCGCATCGCGAAAAAGCCGCCGCCAATAGCCCACGCGCCGGTCGCTCTGCAACCGCGGCCACTGGGTGCGCGATAGGATCGGCGCGAGCACCGCGCTGTCCTTCACGGGCAAGAACGCCTCGCCGCTGCGAACGTGGAGGGTGTTCATCACGTTCCGCGAGCGGTGCTGGACCTTTACGGGCCGGATGTAGAGCCGCCCGTCCAGCCGAAACACGTCCAGCATGAACTGGGTTGTCACGCGGATCGGATCCAGCGCGTAGGCCGAGTGGCGGTCACGGTAGAGGCCGAAGTACGTCACGGTCTCCAAGTCCAGAAGCCGCGGACACATCAGCGCGAAGAAATTGCCGAGGCTCTGGTCCGATCCCCAAGTGTCGGCGAGGTACGAGAGGCAGTCGAAGACGTAGATGGCCCCAAGCCCCGCGCGCTCGATCACCTCATGCACGCCGCGCACGAAGGACTCGAAGCCCAGCGACGGGTCAATCCTGTGCTCGTCGGCGTTGACGTCAGGAGACAGCAGGGGCGGGTGATCGGCAAATCGAAAATAGACAAGGTGCCTCTGGGCTGCGCGTGCCGCCGCGGCATACGGCACCACCAACTCCTGATAGTCGGCGATGTCGTCGACCTCCCAGACGATGTTGTCGCCCGGCTCGATGCCGTGAAGCACGGCATCGAGCCCGGGCAATCCGGTGGTGGCAAAGGGGGGACGGCGCGCGCTCATGAAGGGAACCCTGAGTACGCCTGGGCCGCCCTCCTCACACCAGGCCTTGATCGATCATCGCGTCGGCCACCTTCACAAAGCCCGCGATGTTCGCCCCGACCACATAATTTCCGGGCACCCCGTAATCCTCGGCCGTGTTGCGGCAGTTGCGGTGGATGTCGACCATGATGACGTGCAGCCGCTGATCCACTTCCTCGCGGTGCCAGCTCATGCGCATCGAATTCTGGCTCATCTCGAGCCCCGAGGTGGCAACGCCGCCCGCGTTGGCGGCCTTGCCGGGACCATACAGAATGCCCGCCTTCAGATAGGCCTCGATCGCCTCGGGAGTCGAGGGCATGTTCGCGCCCTCCGACACGAGGGTGCACCCGTTCTTGAGCAGCGTCTTCGCGTCATCAACGGTGACCTCGTTCTGCGTGGCGCTGGGGAACGCGCAGTCGCAGGGCACCGACCAGGGCCGCTCGCCCGGGATGTATGTGGCGCGGAACTTCTCGGCATAATCCTTGATTCGACCGCGGCGCACATTCTTGAGGTCCATCACCCAGGCCAGTTTCTCGGCGTCGATCCCGGCCGGATCATGGATGGTGCCATCCGAATCGGAGAGCGTCACGGGCCGGGCGCCAAGCTGCAGCAGCTTCTCCACGGTATACTGCGCCACATTGCCAGATCCCGATACGGTGCAGACCTTCCCGGCCATCGACTCGCCGCGCGTCTTGAGCATCTCTTCCGCAAAATAGACGGCGCCGTAGCCGGTGGCCTCCGGCCGGATGAGCGAACCGCCCCAGTTGAGGCCCTTGCCGGTGAGTACGCCCGAGAACTCGCTGTGCAACCGCTTGTACTGCCCAAACAGGAAGCCGATCTCGCGGCCCCCCACCCCTATGTCGCCGGCCGGCACGTCCGTGTCAGGCCCTATGTGGCGAAACAATTCTGTCATGAAACTCTGGCAGAACCGCATGACCTCGTTCGTCGACTTGCCCTTGGGATCGAAGTCGGAACCGCCCTTGCCGCCGCCCATCGGCAGCGTGGTGAGCGAATTCTTAAAAATCTGCTCGAAGCCGAGGAATTTCAGGATGCCGAGGTTGACGCTGGGGTGAAAGCGCAGGCCGCCTTTGTAGGGGCCAATGGCGCTGTTGAACTGCACGCGGAAGCCCCGGTTCACCTGCACGCGGCCGGCGTCATCCTGCCATGGCACGCGAAACAGAATCTGCCGCTCGGGCTCCACGATCCGCTCAAGGACACGGCCGTCTCGGTACTTGCGATGCCGGTCAATGACCGGCCCAAGGGATTCCAGCACTTCGCGTGCGGCTTGGAGGAACTCGGGCTCGCCGGCGTTGCGGCGTCCAACTATGTCTAAGACTTCTGCAATATAGCTGTTCATCGTGGCACTCCGTTCTGATCTGCTGTAGATATGCAGACACCGCACCGGCACGCTGCAATCCCCCTCCAGATCGGACGGCTAATCAGCCGATAAGATCTGCTAACCGAGGAACTTAAACAGCCGCAGGGGCATGCGCCCGCCGCGACGAAAGCGCATCCGGTGATGCGAATCCAGCAAAATCCTCTCGGCCCAGGAGATTGTCCCGTGCCCGCCTAACCCCGGTGCCCCTCGCGTGACACGAGCGCCCCCCTGAGCATCACGAGTTCCTGCAGGTTCTCGGCCGTGAGCAGGCCGATCAAGCTGCCATCCCTCAGGACGGGTATGTTCGCCGCGCCCGTCTCCCGCATCAGCCCCAGGGCCGTCTCGATCGGGTCCTCCTCTTTCAGCGAGAGGCAACCCCGGATCATGAAATCCGCCACCGCCGCCTCGCGCCCCGCCTCGGCGAGGCCTCGCACCAACTGCGGTCGAGTGAGGATCCCCACCACGCGATCGGACCGCATGACCGGAAAGTCCTGCTGCGACCCCGCGAGAAGCTCCCGTGCCGCATTCTCCAGCGTGTCCGCCTCGACCAGCGTGCGGAAGTGCGTCAGCATGGCGTCCGCCACCCTCAGGCCCCGCAGCCGCAGATTCGTGGACACGGATTCCGCCTCGGCCTGCGCCCCAAGGAAAACGAACAGCGCTATGAAAACCAGCAGGGGATTGCTCCACAGCACCAGTCCGGCGAACCCGAATACCACCGCCAGGGCCTTGCCGATCCCCGCCGCAATCCGCGTTGCCGCAGCGTAGTCCATCGCGCTGGCCAACAGCGCTCGGAGCACGCGTCCCCCGTCCATCGGAAATGCCGGGATCATGTTGAAAAGGACCAGGACCACGTTGGCCGTCGCCAGCGACACCAGAAAGTTTCCGCCCACGATGTCGATCCCATGAAAAACCTCGAGCCCGCTTCGGAAAACCACGACGCAGCCCAGGACGATGGCGATGACGACGTTGACCGCGGGCCCCGCCAGCGCCACCAGCAATTCCTGCCAGGGTTTTTCCGGCATACGCTTTAGCCGCGCCACGCCCCCGATGGGAAGCAGGATGATGTCCTTGGTCTGTATGCCAAACTGCTGCGCCATAACCGAATGCCCCAACTCGTGCAGCAGCACGCATCCAAAAAGCGACACGAGAAAACCGGCCCCCTGCACCGCCATCCAGACCCCCTGCCCCTTGACCAGGTACAGCGTGAAAATGAATCCCAAGAACAACAAAAAGGTCCAGTGGATGAAAATGTCGATGCCGCGCACCCTGCCGATCTTGATGGACCAAGTCATACGATTATCTCCACGAACCCCAGATTGTGCCCGCTCCCGGCCCCCCGTCAAATGCGCTCATGCCGGCTGCCCGACACAGGCAGCCCACATAACTTGCAACAGGACGTCTGCGTCATGGCCTTTCGATGGATGCACCATGCGAGCATCCTGGGGCGGGCCCGGTCCCCGGCTCCAGGCGGAAAACCAACCGCAATTTCGGCGCCGCAGCCAGCGCCGTTCGCATCGCCCTTTCATCCCGGAATGTCCCCGCAAGATGTCGGCCCTCGCACGCGACCTCGACCAGGTCCTCACGAAATGGCCAGGGTGTCACCCTCCACCCGAACCCCGAATCGCCCTCGGCGGTTAGCCGCAAGGTGCAGCGCCCGCCCGCGTCAGGCGCGTCTGTGGCCAACCACTCGCCCGACGAATGCATGCACAGCCCCAGGGAGAGCCAATCCCAGGTGGCGATCAGCGCCCTGTTTCGCGCGATGATCCCCTCGGAGCAATGCGGCGAATAACTCTCGTCGCGGCGCAGTTCCTCGATCAGCGTATCCCGCGCCAATTGCTGGCACTCCACGAATCCGCGCACCGCCTGCTGCTCCACCGGATCTTTCGGCTCCGGGTTCCGCTCGCGCAACCACAGCCCATGCAGGCACAGCAACAGCCCCGCATAGCGGCTCATCCCCCCGATCATCTGCACTCCCGTCGGCCACACCCGCAGGTGTTCCCGCAGCGGCATCTCGTCAAAATGATGCGGCAATCCCGTTCGCACATCCAGGGTCGGCGCCAACTCCCACTCGTGCCACCCGCAATCGTGCTGCTCCGCCGCCAGGCACACGTCCTCGTGCGGTTCAAACGAACCGAAGCGCTCGTTGCCCCACAGCCGCGCCAGTTGGCCCGAAAGCCAGGCGTGCGCCGGCTGCGTCACCACCACCAATCCACCCGCTATTCTGCGATGTACCATCGTGTTCTCCCTGGCCTCAAACCAGACGGCCAATCCTAGCGACCCGGCCGATCCCAGCGCCCGGTGCGCCGCTAGCAGCCTGTCGGACTTTGGAAAGTCCGCAAGGCTGCCAGCAAGCAAAACCGCCTGGCACTTATTTGGTTGCGATACATGCGGAACAAGAGGAATCGCCCGATCGCCACCCTGATCTCGGGGCCTGTCATCTTATCAAACTCGTACACCTTCAAACAAACAGGCGGTTTTGCCAGAGGAATCTGTCGGCCTACGTCCGACAGATTCCTAGCCCAGCACCACCTCCGTATCCCGATAAACCCCCGCCCGCAACTCCGCTGTGGCCCCCTTGGCCCGCACAACGACGTCGCCCTCGATGACCACGCCCGCCAAGAAAGACACCGGGCCCTCGACGCGGAGTGAACGGCACCGCCGCAGCGATGGCGCACCACAAGGAAAACGCTCCTCAAAGTCCGCGATGTTCCTGAAGAATCGAGGGTCCAGCGCGACGTGCGGCGGCTCGCCATCGAATGCCGGCTCAACCCTCCCATCACTCGTGACCTCGTAGGCGTCGGACCGCAACACCAACAGATCGGCGGTGGTCTTGACCGGCGCAAAGCGCGCCCTCGGCACCGCGACAGCCGACGAATCCTCGAAGCACTCGATCGCGGCGCCCATGGCAGTCTCCAATTGGATCACCGGCGTGCTCCCGGGATCCCGCGGATCGACGGTCTTTCGGTTGATGATCGCGGGCAGAGGCACCACGCCGCCATCGACAAGGAGATCTCGCACCCCATCCAGGCGAAGCCAGAGATTGTTCGTATTGAAAAAGGCGTGCCTCCCGATCTCCCGAAACATCGCGGAATCCTCCGCGCGGCATTGGGCCACCTCGCGCAAGCACAGCCGCCCATCGGTCTTGCGCCGACAAAGATGCCCGCCCTTCTTGTCCGACTCCGTGCGCCGCGCAACCTCCATCATGAACGGCGCGCCGGAATCCACGAACATCCTCAGGAGGCCCGGGTCCAGCGTCGCACCCAGGTTGTCCGCGTTCGACACAAACAGGAATCTGGCACCTTCCTTCCAAAGCCGATCCAACCAGCCCGAGTCGGCCAGCGCGGGATAAATGTCCCCGTGGCCCGGGGGGCACCACTCCAGCCGTGGGTCCTTCGTCCACTCCACGGGTCCCAGTGTCGCCGCATCGACCTTCGGCACCTGATTCTGCATCAGTTCCCATGCGTCCGGCGGCCCGAGCGGCCCCTTTTGCCCGAGGTGCGCACGGCAGTCCGCGCTCGTGCTGAATGAATCCATCAAAAGGTAATGCGCGTGACCCTGCTCGCGCTGCGCCGCCGCCTGCCACCCGATCAGATCCAGAAAAGTCACCCCCGGCTTCACCTCGATGAGCGACTTTGCCCGATGCAGCCCCATGCCAGTGCCCAGCCCCCCATTGAGTTTGATCACCGCCGTATGGCGGAAGAGTGCATCGTCAGGCTCCACCATCGCCGGCGCCTCCTCCAACCCAGCAATCGGCTCGATCGCATCCTCGCCGATAAATCCACCCCCGCCCGCCAAGAGCAATTCGTAGCTCCGTCGAAACGCCGCGATGCACGCGCCGCTTAAGCCGGCCGCCCGCATCTTCTGATCGAATAGTCGAAACGCCATATGCCCATCGGTACGCCCGCGCATGCAGCGGGCCCCCGAACCGGAGACAAACTAATTCCTAAATGAAAAATTCATATCGAAACCCGCGGGAGCATTCTTGCGGGCAAATCGCATCAGGCCCTCTCCCGCAAGACCCGCCACGCCCAGGGCAGCCAAGCGACCACCGCCAACACCCACGCCACTATCGTCGCCCCGAGGAACGCCCGATCCCACGCCAATCCAAATCCACCGCGCAGCATCTCTTCCACCAATCTCCATCGCCATACGCCACCGGGCAGCGGCCAGACCCCCGCCAGGCTCCCGGCGCAGGCGACGACCGCGATCCCGCGCCAACCCGCCATCCGCCCCCCGCCCTCACCCGCCCAGAGCCATATTGCCAATGCGACCCACTGGACCAACGACAACCACGTCCCAACCGACAGGCCCCCCGCGTCGGCGCGCCCCCACGCCATGAGGACGACGCCGCCCGTCGATGCCGCCGTCCAACACGCCACGCTGAACCACTTCCGCGCCGCCACCGCCGCGGCGCCGCAACCGACCGCCGCCACCGCCCCGGCGGGCAAACTGAATTGCGCCACCACATCCTGCCAGACCGACCAGCCCACGGGCACAGCCCGGCCCACCACAAGATCGGCCATGAGCTCCCGCAGGATCACCGCGCCGACGAGCGGCACCAGACATCCCAGGATGATGGATCGCCCTCGGCAGGCGTCCCCCCGGCGCAGCGCTTCCCCGGCCGGCACCGCGATCATCCAGATCGCCGCACACCCCAGCACCGCGGCCAATGGCGCCGCCGCGACAAAACTGTCAAACGTCGCCCCCAGCCGCGCGCCCGCGTCTTCAAGCCCATCCGAAGAACCGCACGCGCCGCGCAACCACAGCATCGCTGCCCCGAACAGAACACCCCCGGCGGCGACCAGCCCATCGCGGCAGACCAGACCGACGACCACCCCTAATGCACAGGCCACCACAGCCACGGTCACGAAGGAATTCGTCGCCAGCAGCAGAAGGATACATGGGGCGGCGAACAACAAAGCCATCCATTGCTGACACTGGCGGATGCCCTGGTTGCCCGACGCTGGTTGCCGGATGTTCGTTGTGGCGTTCGTTGTTGGATGTTGGTTGTTGGGCGTAAAAATGGATTCCTGACTGCCCGAAGTCTGGGGTTGGCCTCTGAAACGAATCGTCCGCCTACTGCCTCCCGCTCGCCTCCTCCAGAATCCTCTTCTCCGCGGGCGTCAGGCTCTGAAATCCCTCCCTCGATATCTTGTCGAGGATCGCGTCAATCTCGTCAGAGGAGGGAACGCCCCTGCCGCCGCGCCCTCCCCTTTGCTCGCCCGGCGGCCTCGGGTGCGGGGATCGCGGCATCCGAAAACCGCGCCACCAGAACATGGGCTCGTGCGCCAATCCGAGAACCCGCACGTAGATGAAGCCCACGATCAGCCCCCCCAAATGCGCGATGTGCGCGATCCGCCCCCCCTGCTCCAGCGCCATCACCGCGCTGAAGATTACGTAGAACACCGCCAGCCACCGCGCCTGAAGCGTGATGGGTATCGGGAACAGCGTGATCGGCACCCGCGGATACAGCACCGCAAAGGCCATCACCACCGCCAGCACCGCCCCGCTGGCACCCAGCAGATAACCCTCGTTCCGGAGATTCGCCATCCACCACAGGATCCCGCCCGCCAGCCCCCCCATCAGGTAAAGCCAGATGAATCGCCTCGCACCGATCCGGTCCTCCACCGGGCGCCCGAGAAAATGCAGCCCCATCATGTTGAACAGGAGATGCCAGAGATCGCCGTGCAGCCACATGTAGGTGAACAGCTGCCAGTACTGGCCATCCGCCATGCCGAATGGGCTCAATATAAGGGGGGTCACCAGACCCGGCACCCCCAGCGCAAGGGCGAGGGTCTTGATCAGGTGCATCGCGGCGTTGGCCGCAATGATCCACGTCGCCACATGCCAGCGGCGGAAGGTCTCGAACATGGAGGATTACTTTGGACGAATTCCGGCAGATTCCTAGGCCTTGCGTTTCAGCCGCGAGGTGCCGGTCATCGCGGCCGGCTTCTCCAGCCCGCCCATCTCCAGCAGCGTCGGGGCAACGTCCGCCAGAATACCGGGCAATACCTGATATTCCCCGGCGTCCGCCGCCACGTAATACAGCTCCACCAGATTGGTCGTGTGCGCCGTGTGCGGCGACCCGTCTCCCGCGATCATCTGCTCGCAATTGCCGTGGTCCGCCGTCACGAGCGCCTTGCCCCCCATCTCCAGCAGCGCCTCCACGACCCGCTTGGTGCAACCGTCGATGCACTCCACCGCCCTGATCGCCGCCGGCAGCGATCCCGTGTGGCCCACCATGTCCGGATTCGCAAAATTCAGGACCATGAAATCAAACTTGCCGGACTTCAGCGCCCCGACCGCCTTCTCCGTCACTTCGGGGGCCGACATCTCGGGCTGGAGGTCGTAGGTGGCCACCTTCGGCGACGGGATCATGATCCGCTCCTCGCCATCGAACGGCACCTCAATGCCCCCGTTGAAGAAGTATGTCACGTGCGGGTACTTCTCGGTCTCGGCGATGCGCACCTGCGTCTTGCCCGCGCGACTCGCCACTTGCCCAAAGATATCATCCAGCGTCTGCGGCCCGAAGATCACGGGACACGGAAACGTCTTGTCGTACACCGTCATCGTCACGTAGTGCACCTTCGGGCGCCCGCCCAGCTCGAACCCATCAAAATTCTCAAACAGGAAGGGCTGGCTGAGCTGCCGGCCACGGTCCGACCGGAAGTTGAAGAACACGATGCTGTCCCCATCGCGCACCAGCGGCCTCCGCGAGCGGTTGAGCGCGATCGGCGTCATGAATTCATCCGTGACCCCCTCGGCGTACTTCGCCTCGACGGCAGCCACCGGATCGGCCGCCGCGTCGCCGACCCCGTGCACGATCAGATCCCACGCCTTCTTGACCCGCTCCCAGCGCTTGTCCCGATCCATCCCAAAATACCGCCCGACCACCGTCGCGATCTCCCCCGCCCCGATCTTCCCGATCGCCGCCTTCAGATTCGCCAGATAACTCTTCCCGCCCGTGGGCGATGTGTCCCGGCCATCCAGCAGCGCATGCACCAGGATGTCCTTGATGCCCGCCTCCTTCGCGACCCGGATCAACGCATGAAGGTGATCCTCATGCGAGTGCACGCCCCCGTCGGACAGCAGGCCGATGAAATGCACCGCGCCGCCCGATGCCTTCGCTTTCTTCAGCGCGGCGCCAAGCACCTCGTTGCGCGCCAGCTCCCCCTCGCGGATCGCCTTGGAAATGCGGGTCAGATCTTGATACACGACCCGCCCCGCCCCGAGATTCAGGTGCCCCACCTCCGAATTGCCCATCTGCCCCTCGGGAAGACCCACCGCCTCCCCGCTGCATTGCAGCGTCGCCTTCGGGTACTTCGCCGCCAGCGACTCGTGAAACGGCGTCCGCGACAACAGCACCGCGTTGCCGTCCCTTTTTGCTCCCTCCCGCCCCGAGGGGTTGATGCCCCAACCGTCGCGGATGATCAGTGCCACCGGCTTCTTCATAAGCCCGCGAATCCAACCAGCCCCAGCGCAAATTCAAAGCATTTTCGGGGGCGCCCGCCTCCCGGTGACACCACCGGGAGGGCCCGCGGCCTCGCGGACCTTTTCCATGAATCAGGGCTTCGGGCGCACGCAAAGCCACACCCATCGACCTCGCCAAGGACAAACGGGCCATCGAATCCCCCGGTGGTCAATGCGGGGGCACCTCCACCACGCACCGGAAACCGGTTATGTTGTGACGCCCATTCGGCAAATGGGGATCACGGACCGAGGAGACGTAATTGGCGGGACTGGAGAAACACCACACCCCGCCCCGGCTCACTCGGAATCGATTGCCCTTCTTGAGGTCGGCCACCAATTCGGGCGGCAACTCAGATCCTGCGCCAGCCAGATGCTTCTGGTAATTCGCCTCGGTCCACGAATCCAGCACCCATTCCCGCGCATTACCGCCCATGTCGTATAGCCCGAACTCGTTCGCCCGATAGCTGCCCACCGGCGAGGTGCGCGGATGCGCGTCCCGGTAGCCCGCTATCCCACCGAACTGCGGATCGTCCGGCGTGCCCAGCTTGTACTCCTGCCCACAGATGTTCTCGGCCCCTTCCCGCGGCGGCCACTCGTCTCCCCAGGGGTACTTTCCCCTGCCAACCGCCGCATCCCACTCGTCATCGGTCGGCAGCCGATACTCCTGACCCTCCTTCTTGGCCAACCATGCGCAGAAGGCTCTGGCGTCGTCCCAGGACACCCTCAGCACCGGATCATCTGGCGTCTGATCGAAGGCAGGTTTCTCGTTCCAGGAATATCCGCTATCCTCAACGAACGCCTCGAAATCCTTCACGCGGGTCTCCCAAATGCAGAAGAGCACCTTCGTTCCGGAAACAGGGACAAATTTCATGCCCAGGGAGTTGGCGAAGGGTTTGTCCTTGCTCGCGGAAGCGATGTCCACGGCTCTGGGCGCCGGCATTCGGGCATCCTCATTCACGAGCTTTGCGCTCCTGGCGCGTCGTTCCTTACCACCGCGCGATCCTCCCTCAGCAACACCCACCGCCCCCAACACGTCGCCCGCCTCAGGCCCCTTGGAAAAGATCGGGCATAAGATGCCTGCCACAATGACGACAACCGCGGCCACCGCCCCTCCGATCCACAGCACTGGCTCGTCCCAAACGGTGGGCTTCACCACCCGCAGCGCCTGGCTGGCGCTGATCCGGGACTGGCGCCTCATCTCCTCGGCCAGGAGCGCCGCGCATCGGTCCAGCGCTTTGTCAATCTCCGCGTGACTCTGCGGACGGTGCTCCGGATTCTTGGCCATCAGGCGCGCGATCAGATCCGAAAAGGCCGGGGTCAGTCCCGGATTGGCCTCCCGCGCCTGAGGCACCGGCGCCATCAGGTGCTTGCTTACCACCTCGATCCCGGTGTCGCCATCGTAGGGTGGCCGACCCGTGGCCAGGTGGAACAACGTCGCCCCGAAGGCATAGAAGTCCGCCCGGTAGTCGGCCGTGTGCATCCTCTCGGCTTGCTCCGGGGCGATGTAGAGCGGCGTGCCCATCCCCATGCCCGTCATTGTCAGCGCGACGCTTGAGTCCTGTTCGGCGAGCCGCGCGAGCCCAAGGTCCGTCACCTTGATCTGCCCCCGGTTGTCGAGCATGAGGTTGTCGGGTTTGATGTCGCGGTGCACGACGCCCGCCTTGTGCGCTTCGCACAATCCCGCCAGGGTCTGCCGCGCGATCTCAATGCACTCCGCCTCCGAAAAGTGCTCGCCGCGTTCCAGATATCTCCGAAGGCTTTGACCTTCTACCAGCTCCATGGCGAAAAAGCAGGTTCCCGCCGCCTCGCCGAACGAATAGATCTGGACCAGGTGCGGATGGGAGATCGTCCCGGCCGCCCGTGCCTCCCTCCTGAACCGCTCCACCATCTCTTCCTGGACCGCAAGGTTCCGCGCCATCACCTTGAGCGCCACCTCTCGGCCCAGCGAAATCTGCCGGGCGCGGTAGACCTTGCCCATCGCCCCTTCGCCCAGCAACGCCTCGATGACGTACCCACCAAGCTGGGTTCCCACCATAGGATCGGACGCCGCGGAGCCGCCACGCTCGCCACCCGCCATCATCAGCACCCCTTTCTCGGAAAGAGTCTTTGCCGATGGCAAATGCGCGACAAGAGAATTCCACCCCCAAGCAACCCGGCGACCGCGCCTCCCGATCACCTCTCCATCCTGACAAGGACGCCAGCCTTAACGGCTTTCCCAACGCCCGTCGGGGCCCGCAAGTCCGTTGCCCGTAACAAGAGACGCGCGCGACAGAACGACAGCGATGCGTATAAAGTGAGCGCAACAAATCGCGCCTGTCTCGTTATTCCATGATGCGCGTTGCAAGTGGTGGCTCTCGAGGATTTAAGCATTGAGCTTTGGTCTCCTTCCCGTAGATTTCCGCGCCCCCCAATGACTCGCTCAAATGTTTAGGGTTCTGGAAAACGACGAGATCGCGCCGAAAGTCCACCGCATGGTGGTCGAGGCACCCCGCATCGCCAGGGCCCGCCAGCCCGGCCAGTTTGTCATCATCCACTGCGGGCCGCAATCGGAGCGCATCCCGCTGACGATCGCCGATGCGCGCAACGGAACCATCACGCTCTTCATCCAGGCCGTGGGCGACGGCACCCGCGAGATCGTCTCCATCCCCGCCGGCGGGGATATCCGCGACATCGCCGGGCCTCTCGGCAGCGCGACCCACATCAAGGCTTGGGGCCGCGTGGTCTGCGTCGGCGGTGGCGTCGGCACCGCGGTGCTCTACCCGCTGGCGAAGGCCCTCGCCGATGGCGGCAACGATGTCACCACGATCATCGGCGGCCGCAGCGCGCCCTTCATCATCCTGCGCGACGAATTGGCCGCGTTCTCCAAAGAGGTCCTCGTCACCACCGAGGACGGCTCGATGGGCACAAAGGGATTCGTGACCACCGAACTCCGCCGCCTGATGGACGACCCCGCACGCCGTCCCTCCGCCGTCTTCGCCGTCGGCCCCGTCCCGATGATGTCCGCCGTCGCCGAGATGACGCGGCCCGACGGGATCGAAACGATCGTCTCGTTGAACCCCATCATGGTCGATGGCACCGGCATGTGCGGGGGCTGCCGCGTCTCGGTCGAGGGCGAGATCAAGTTTGCCTGCGTCGACGGGCCCGAGTTCGATGCCCACAAGGTCGATTTCCGCGAGCTCCAATCGCGCCAGAACACATACAAAGAGGCGTGCTGCCGCGCCAGTGCGGCCAGTTCACCCGCGGCGTGAGTGACCCCATGGCGACACCATTGAGCACGAAAGAGCGGATGCAGATCGCCCGGGTCCACATGCCCGAACAGGACCCCTGCCTCCGCGCCTGCAATTTTTCCGAGGTCAACCTCGGGCTCGGCGAGGCACTCGCCATCCAGGAGGCGCAGCGCTGCCTCGAGTGCAAGAACCAGCCCTGCGTCACCGGTTGCCCCGTGGGCGTGCGGATTCCCGAGTTCATCACCCGGGTCGCCGCGGGCGATTTCAGCGGCGCCGCAGAGATACTGCGCGCCGACAATGCCCTGCCCGCCACGACCGGCCGCGTCTGCCCCCAAGAGACCCAGTGCGAGGAGGTCTGCGTCCGCGGAAAGAAAGGCGAACCCGTCGGCATCGGTTGGCTGGAGCGATTCGTCGCCGATTGGGCCTCGGAGCACATGGCGCCCCCGCAGCCGCCCCCCGAGAGAACGGGCCGCAAGGTCTGCATCGTCGGCGCCGGCCCCGGCGGCCTCACCGCCGCGGGCGAACTCGCCCGCATGGGCCATGCGGTCACGGTCTTTGAGGCCCTCCACGACACCGGCGGCGTCCTCCGCTACGGCATCCCGGAGTTCCGCCTCCCGAAATCGATCGTCGACCGCGAGGTCGAAAACCTCCGCTCCCTCGGTGTCGCGATCGAGTGCAATGTCATCGTCGGGAAGACGATCACCGTGGACCAGATCCTCCAGGAATTCGACGCGTGCTTCATCGCCAACGGCGCGGGCCTGCCCGTTTTCCTCGACGTGCCTGGCGAGAACTTCAAGGGCGTCTACTCCGCCAACGAGTACCTGACCCGAGTCAACCTCATGGGCGCATATCGCGCCGACGCCGCCACGCCGGTCGCTCGGGGCAGCACCACCGTCGTCTTCGGCGGCGGCAATGTCGCCATGGATGCCGTGCGCACCGCGCGCCGCATGGGGAGCCAACGCGCCATCATCGCCTACCGCAGAACCCGCGCCGAAATGCCCGCCCGCCTCGAAGAAATCAAACACGCCGAGGAGGAGGGCATCGAATTCATGTTCCTCGTCGCCCCGCTGGAGATCTTCGGTGACGACAAGGGCTGGGTCCGGGCCGTCCGTCTCCAGCGGATGGAACTCGGCGAACCCGATGCCTCCGGACGCCGCCGCCCCGTCCCCGTCCCAGGCTCCGAATTCGAGCTGCCCTGCGAACTCGCCATCGTCGCGATCGGCACCCGCGCCAATCCCCTGCTCTCCAATGCCTGCCCGGGACTCAAGTTGAACAAGTGGGGCAATATCGAGATCGATGACAACGGCATGACGTCAATCCCCGGCGTCTTCGCCGGTGGCGACATTGTCCGCGGCGGTGCCACCGTGATCCTCGCCATGGGCGACGGCAAAAAAGCCGCTGGCGGCATCGACCGCTACCTCCGCGAGCTGTCGCCAAATTCAAAGGCCGCCTAGCCTGAAACTTCACGCTGCGCCCAAGACCGTGGGGCGGACAATCCTGTCCGCCAACCCACGATGTGGCAACGTCTTGTGATTGCAGACAAGATTGCCCGCACCACGTCGCGGAAGTTTCCACATGAATGATGCGGCGCGCTCTCGATCCGGTCAACCCCGCCGCGCGCCGGCGGCGGGGCTAGCCTGAAACTTCGGGCGCTGTTCGCGGCCGCGGCTCGTGCCCCGACCCAGGATCCGGGCCGGGAGGGCTTTGGACTGCGGTGG
>ENA-UOWO01003570-UOWO01003570.1-activated-sludge-metagenome-genome-assembly--contig:-NODE-3570-length-17941-cov-7.380409_pt1 | contig 17941 bp, 13 predicted proteins | sample MGYA00238148_ERZ761564 | MGnify/ENA primary metagenome ERZ761564 (study PRJEB28885, sample SAMN05720194) | activated sludge metagenome | isolation source: Anaerobic digester | place: USA...
AAAGGACAATAAGGGTAACACCCTGACAGACGGAGAGATAGCTTCGAGAGTACAGAAACTCTTTGATATGCGGCCCTATTCAATAATAAAAAGGTTCGGTCTTAAAAATCCGATCTTCCTGCAGACAGCATCATACGGCCATTTCGGACGGGAGAGCGTTGTAAAGAACGTTGAGGTCTATTATGAAGTGCCCGGCAGCAAACCAAGGGAGATCAATGGCAACGGGAAGAAAGGCTGGATGAAAAAAGTTGAATTCTTCGCCTGGGAAAAACTGGATCATGTCGAAAAGATTAAGAAAGCATTTAAAATCTGACGACCACCCAGGACTCGCTGACCCCCCACCCCCATAGCCGTCAACATAAGAGGTTTTGGCTATAAAAGTTTCCCCTCCTTTTTTTAAGGAGGGGAAACTTATTTAACTATATTTCAGATAATTACATTAGTTTTAGTTATTTAAACATTTCTTAGGTTGACGGCTATGCACGTCAGCGTGGAGGGGGTAGAGCCGCTTTCATACCAGCGTGGCGGGGGTAGCTTGGATCAAAACGAAGCTCTTACTATCCTCGCGATATTATCCGATCGCCCCAATGTATAATAATGCAGCCCCGGTGCACCTGCTTTGATAAGCTCCTTCGACTGCATCGTGGCCCATTCTATCCCGGCTTCGCGGGCTTCCTGATCTGTTTTACACTTCCTCACTTCCGACACCAGATCGTTCGGCAGATCAATATGAAAGGTCTGAGGCAGCATTTTAATATCATTGAGCGCCGAGATCGGCTTAAGTCCTGCAATAATAGGAACCTCTATCCCCGCCTTTCTGCAATCATCCCGGAACCTGAAATATTTCTCATTATCGAAGAACATCTGAGTAACAATATAGTGTGCGCCGGCATCGATCTTCCGCTTAAGATTCTCAATATCTGTCTGCATGTTCGGTGCTTCGGAATGCTTTTCAGGATATCCTGCCACCCCGATACAGAAATTTGCCGGAGAAGTCTCTTCAAGTGATTCTTCAAGATATTTCCCTTTGTTCATATTGGCGATCTGGGTCACCAGCTCATGAGTATATCTGTGACCGTCTTTTTCAGGAATGAAAACACGGCTTCCCCGTTGAGGATCACCTCTAAGGGCAAGGACATCATCAATATTAAGGAAATTCATTTCTATAAGTACATTTTCCGTCTCTTCCTTTGTAAATCCCCCGCAAAGTATATGAGGGACCACAGTCAGATTATATTTATACTTCACGGCTGCGGCCAGGGCAATTGTACCCGGACGAAGTCTTGTGACCTTCCTTTCAAGGAGGCCATCGGGCCTCTCCTTGTATGTTATCTCATTACGATGAGATGTGAAGTTTATATAAGCCGGCTGAAACTCCACCAGCCGGTCAATGGTTGAATAGATCTTTTCAATGCTGTGTCCTTTCAGCGGAGGAAGCAGCTCAAATGTGAAAAGGGGCCCTCTGGCATTTCTCAGTTTTTCAATAACACTCATATTATTTATCAAAGATTAGGGGCAAGCCATCTGGCAGCCTCATCAACACTCATTTTCTTTCTTCCGGAATAATCCTTAAGCTGGTCGTTCCCTATCTTCCCGATATTAAAATAAGTTGAAGCGGGATGTGAGAAGATATAGCCGCTTACTGCTGCAGGAGGCGTCATGGCAAAATTCTCCGTGAGACCTGCGCCGATGGCATTTTCAGCATCCAGCAAATCGAACAGGACTCTTTTCTCGGTATGATCGGGACAGGCCGGATAGCCGGGTGCAGGCCGGATACCCCTGTACCTGACCGCAAGCATTTCCTCAATTGTAAGTACCTCATCCGCCGCATAACCCCAGTACTCTTTTCTTATCCTTTCGTGAAGCCATTCAGCCGCTGCTTCGGCAATACGGTCGCTCAGCATCCTTATCATTATCGAGGCATAATCATCCTGCCTGTAAACGTTATATTTATTTTCATCTATCCCGGCAGTTACGACAAATAATCCGATGTTGTCTGTGAGACCTGAGGATTCGGGAGCAATGTAATCCGACAGACACAGATTAGGGATACCAGCTTCCTTGATTTCCTGATTCCTCAGGAACCTCAGGAAAGTCCGGGATCCTTTGCCGGCATCACCCGTGATGACTGCCACATCATCCCCGACCGAAACAGCAGGATATAATCCGAACACAGCTCTGGCAGTTATTAGTTTCCTGTCGTTTATCACTTTTAGATAATGTTGAGCATCATCATACAGCTTTTTTGCTTCCGTACTTTTGACGGGATCACTGAATATTGCCGGATATTTCCCGGAAAGCTTCCACCCGAAGAAAAAGAATGTCCAGTCTATATATTTTTCAAGTTCAGCCAGACTTATATCATCAAGGATTTTATAACCAGGGGATAGCGGCCGGAACAACTTGGTTTCTTTCCAATCCGTGGCCAGCCTGTTCTTCCTTGCATCGTCGAGTGACAGCAGTTTTCTCTCCTTCTGCCTCGAGTTGTGTTCGTCCCTTAGCTTACCATATTTCTCACGGAGATCCGATAAATACTTCCCCTTATCTTCCCTGAGAAGTGTCGAAAGGACCCCTGCAGCTTTTGAGGCATCTTTTACATGAACGACCGGGCCGGAATACTGGTTCGATATCTTTACCGCAGTATGTATCTCAGATGTTGTTGCACCACCTATCAGAAGTGGTATTGAAACCCTTCTCCTTTCCATCTCCGAGGCGACATGACTCATTTCCTCTAGAGATGGGGTGATCAGTCCGCTCAACCCGATAAAATCCGCCTTTTCACTGATGGCAGTATCAATAATTTTGTCCGAAGGTACCATCACTCCAAGGTCAGTGACCCGGTAATTGTTGCATGACAGAACGACCCCGACTATATTTTTGCCAATGTCATGTACATCACCTTTGACAGTTGCAAGGATTATTTTGCCTGCGTCTTTCTTTTCAGCATTTTTACTTTCCTCCTCAATATACGGAGCAAGTTTCGAAACGGCTTTCTTCATGACCCTGGCGCTTTTGACGACCTGCGGAAGGAACATCTTTCCCGAACCGAACAGATCTCCAACCTCATTCATCCCACCCATCAGGGGACCTTCTATCAGATCAATGGACCGTTCAAAAAGAGAACGGGCTTCTTCCACATCCGGTTCAATATGTTCATCCAGACCTCTTATCAGTGCATGCCGAATCCTGTCGGTAACCGGCAGTGAACGCCATTCATCACTCTTCTCCTCTTTCTTCCCCTCGCTTTTCAACCCCTCGGCAAACTTTACAAGCCTTTCTGTAGCATCTTTCCTGCGGTTCAGGATCACATCACTTGTAAGCTGAAGAAGATCTGGAGGGATTTCACTGTAGACCTGCAGCATTCCCGGATTGACAATTCCCATATCCAGACCCGCTTCAATTGCATGATAAAGGAATACGGAGTGCATCGCTTCACGTACCTTATCAATGCCTCTGAAAGAAAAAGAAAGATTGCTTATCCCTCCGCTTACTTTTGCATAAGGAAGGTGCTCCTTTATCCATTGAGTGGCTTTAATGAAATTTACTGCATAATTATTATGCTCCTCGATACCGGTAGCCACGGCAAGAACATTGGGATCAAAAACTATGTCCTCAGGAGGAAATCCCAGTTTATCCGTGAGAAGCCTGTATGATCGTTCTGCCACTTCAATCCGTCTTTCAAAGGTATCGGCCTGGCCTTTTTCATCAAACAGCATCACTACGGCTGCAGCACCAAATTTCCTTATCTCCCGCGCATGTTCAAGAAATACATTCTCACCTTCCTTGAGGCTTATCGAATTGACAACCGACTTGCCCTGTATACATTTCAGTGCCGAAATGATTACACTCCATTTTGAGGAATCGATCATCAAAGGAAGCTTTGCAATATCCGGTTCGGCCATGATGAGATTTACAAATTTCACCATTGCCTTTTCGGAATCGAGCATAGCCTCATCCATGCATATATCTATGACCTGGGCGCCGCCTTCCACCTGGTTCCTGGCTATGGCAAGCGCTTCGGAATACTTTTCCTCCCTTATAAGCCTTGCAAATTTGATCGAGCCGGAAACATTTGTTCTCTCACCGATATTCACAAAATTTGTCTCCGGTTTAATAGTCAGGGCTTCCAGACCGCTAAGCCTTGTATATCTTACAATATCCGGCTTCTGTCTGGGCTGATATCTTTTCGATACTTCAGCAATTCTCCGGATGTGCAGGGGTGTCGTACCACAACAGCCACCGGCAATATTAATCCATCCCTCCTTCATGAAATCCTCAATGACCGAGGCCATAAATTCAGCCGACTGGTCGTACTCACCAAACTGGTCGGGCAGGCCGGCATTAGGATGTACTGATACAAAGAATCCTGTTTTGGCCGACAATTCCTGAATGAAAGGTCGGAGCTGTTCTGCTCCCAGTGCACAATTAAGGCCGACACTGAACAACGGGAAATGCGATACGGATATAAGGAAGGCTTCAAGTGTCTGTCCCGTAAGTGTCCTTCCGCTTGCATCGGTTATCGTTCCGGAAACCATTACAGGTAATCTCTTACCTTTTTCTTCAAAGACAGTCTCTATAGCATAAAGAGCTGCCTTGCAATTCAGAACATCAAATATTGTTTCAACCAGAAGTATATGTACACCGCCATCAATAAGCCCTCTTACCTGTTCGGCATATGCAGCTGTAAGATCATCAAATGTGACTGAACGTGCTCCCGGATCATTTACATCCGACGACATCGATGCGGTGCGGTTTGTCGGGCCAAGAGAACCGGCTATGAAATGATCGGCAGGTTCGTTCGAGCCTTCAAACTCCATAATAGCTTCAGTGGCAATACATGCAGCATTGAAATTCAAATTATACACCTGACCTTCCATACCATAATCCGCCTGCGAGATCCTGTTTGAATTGAAAGTATTGGTCGTAATTATGTCAGCTCCGGCTTCCAGATACTGCTTATGAATATCACGGATAATCCCGGGTTTGGTAATATTTAAAAGATCATTATTGCCTTTCAGAGGCCTGGGGTGGTCAGTGAACTGATCCCCGCGGAAATCCTCCTCTCTTAACCTGTGCCTCTGGATCATCGTTCCCATCGCACCGTCTAAAATGAGGATCTTATTTTTTATAATATCTTCAGGTGAATATTTCATTATAACTTATTTTTTCATAATTAAACAAATATAGGGGGAAACAGAAATGAATGAGGCATTCCCCCGCTTATGCAATTTTCGCAAAATTCAGGCTGCAAATTTAAATAAAATACATGGAGATCATCTGACCATGCCCATAGGCATGATAGAAATAAGAAGATTTTCCTGGTTAAGATGATGTGAAATCATGTTTTACAACTGAAAATACAGATTTTCTATGTCAAAGATATGAAGGAATATGGAAATTTCAAAACAGCTCACAGCCAGACAGGTAATCCGCATGGAATTTTAGTTTATTTTTGCATCACAATCATTGATTATGCAAAACAATCTGTCAATATATAACAGTCTGACACGCACAATTGAACCTTTTAATCCGCTTCATCCGCCTTTTGTGGGGTTATATGTTTGCGGACCGACGGTTTACAGTGATGCCCATCTTGGTCATGCCCGCCCTGCCGTAACATTCGACATACTGTACCGTTATCTGCTCCATCTGGGCTACAGGGTACGCTATGTCAGGAACATTACCGATGTGGGACATCTTGAAAATGATGCCGATGAAGGTGAGGATAAGATAGAAAAGAAAGCAAGACTCGAACATCTCGAGCCGATGGAGGTGGTCCAGAAATACCTGAATACTTTCCTGAAGAATATGGAACAACTTAATGCACTTCCTCCGTCAATTGAACCCAGGGCTTCAGGTCATATAATTGAACAGATTGAACTGGTTAAGAAGATCCTTGAAAAAGGCTTTGCCTATGAGGTGAACGGATCAGTTTATTTTGATATAGTTAAATATAGCCAAAAGTTCCATTACGGAAAGCTTTCCGGCAGAGTACTGGAAGACCTTCAGGAAAATACAAGGATCATCGGGGGGAAAGACGAAAAACGTAACCCTTTTGATTTTGCACTCTGGAAAAAAGCCACTCCTGAACATATAATGAGATGGCCTTCGCCATGGGGTGAGGGATTTCCCGGATGGCATCTTGAATGTTCGGCAATGAGCACAAAATATCTCGGAGAGGTCTTCGATATTCACGGAGGCGGTATCGACCTGCAGTTCCCTCATCACGAATGCGAGATTGCACAATCTGCCGCAGCCCTCGGCAATGAGTCGGTCAGGTACTGGATGCATAACAACATGATCACAATAAACGGTCAGAAAATGGCCAGATCACTGGGAAATTTCATTACCCTCGGCCAGCTCTTTTCCGGAAATCATCCTTTACTCCATCAGGCATACAGCCCGATGACTATAAGGTTCTTCCTTCTGCAGGCTCATTACCGGAGTACTGTCGACTTCTCAAACGAAGCACTTATCGCTGCAGAAAAAGGATTAAAGAAGCTTCTGAAAGCTTCAGTGACATTAAAAAACCTTAAACCTTCTAAGGAAAGTTCGATAGATATAGTATCCCTCAAGGCCAGATGCTATGAAGCAATGAATGATGACCTTAATACTCCGCTCCTTCTTTCTCATCTTTTTGAAGCAGTAAAACTTATAAATTCGGCAGCTGACGGAAGCTCCGGGATGACCGCTGATGAAATAAAGGAAACCGGAGATCTTTTCAATACATTCGTTTTTGATATTCTGGGATTGACAGATGAAAGTGAAAACAAAAGTGATGAAAAGCTTACATCTGAACTGATGAAGATCATAATGGATCTTCGTCTTGAGGCAAGGAACAAAAAGGAATGGGCTGTATCGGATCATATCAGGGCGGAGCTGAAGAAAGCAGGGATTATGCTTAATGATACTAAAGACGGGGTAACATGGGAGAGGGATTGATAAATACTGCCCCCTCCCAGGGGGACCACAGGGGGTCTGCTTACAAATCCAACTCTGTCCTCATCGGCACCCTCCCCCTTGGATCCCATCACCCGGTACGTATCCAGTCGATGACCAACACCGATACAAATGACACAACTTCTTCGGTTGCACAGTGTATAAGAATAATCGAAGCCGGAGCTGATCTTGTCAGACTTACTGCCCAGGGAGTAACGGAAGCCCGGAATCTTGAAAATATCAAGCGTGAGATAAGAAATGCCGGTTTTGAAACACCTCTTGTTGCTGATATCCATTTCAATCCTGCAGCTGCGGAAACTGCAGCCAGGATCGTTGAAAAAGTGAGGATCAACCCGGGGAATTATGCCGACAAAAGAGCGACCTTCATTAAAAAAGATCTTACAGAAAAAGAATATAACGAGGAGCTTGAAAGGATCCATGAAAGACTACAACCGCTTATAAAGATCTGTGCTGAGAATTCTACAGTGATCCGTGTCGGGATCAATCATGGTTCCCTCTCCGACCGTATCATGACCCGATATGGCAATACTCCGGAAGGGATGGTACAATCAGCCCTCGAGTTCATAGAAATCTTCCGCTCCGAGAATTTCAATAACCTTGTATTGTCAGTGAAATCATCCGATACCAGAGTCATGGTGACAGCCAACAGGTTGCTGGTTAAAATGATGCAGGACAACGGGTTCGCATATCCGATACACCTGGGTGTTACTGAAGCAGGTGAGGGTGAAGACGGAAGAGTCAGGTCAGCAGCAGGAATAGGAACACTACTCTCCGAAGGTATCGGCGATACAATAAGGGTCTCTCTTTCCGAAGACCCGGAGAAAGAGATCCCGGTGGCCCGGGAAATAGTAAATTTCCTCTGCGGCCCGCGAGGAAGAATTAAAAATCCGGTCCCTCATCAGGATCTCAGGACCCGCAATAATTTATATAAACCGGAAGTCATTAAATACTCCGACGGTAAGTATGTAAAAGAAGATGGCAGTCCTTTCCAGGGAAAAATGCTGATCTTCAACTTTAATACCCCACCCCTGCTATCAGATAAACCTGACAGGAAAGATTTCCTTAATCCTATTTTTGATGAGGATGATCCTGTTAAGCTTTCAATTGATGCAGCTGCCATTCTCGGAAGATATTTCATACTCAGACAGGCTGAAGGTATATGTATTACCAACAGGGGTAAGGTTCAGGGAGCAGCGCTGGAAGAACTGGCATTTTCTCTGCTTCAGGCTACAGAAGCACGAATAACCCGGAACCGGTATATCTCCTGCCCAACATGTGGCCGGACAAAATTCAACCTTCAGGAAGCAGTCCGGAAAGTCAAAGACGCAACAAATCATCTTACGGGACTGAAAATAGCCATTATGGGCTGTATTGTCAACGGACCCGGCGAAATGGAAGGATCCGATTACGGATATGTCGGCGCTGCCGAAGGAAAGGTCCATATATACAGGGGAATGGTGCCGGTATATAAAAATGTTCCGGAGGAGGAGGCTGTGGAAAAGTTGCTGGAGATTATTGAGGAAGATTTGGTATAGCCCCCCTTCGGAGGATGCAAACTTTACCGTGAACTTAAGGAGCTTTCGGTATAATAGTTTCCCCTCCTTTTTTCAAGGAGGGGTGGCCAGAAAACAAAATCATCTAATGTGCAGAAATATAGATATTCTGGCCGGGGTGGTTTATTTAATTCGGAGAAATGAGTTCAGGTTTTCTAATTCCTTTTTAACCACCCCGGCCGGGAAAAGGACAATTGTAAACATTTCAGGATTAGCAATCCCGGCCACCCCTCCTTTGAAAGGAGGGGAAACTTTATTAGCTATATTTCTGCTATTTACAGCAGTTTTCTTTATTAAAACATTTCTTAAGTTGACGGCTATGGGGTGAAGGGTCAGATAATCAAATTGGCCGGGGGGTCATTCGAGGTTGGGGTGTTGGATAGTCAAAATCACACCATCCTGAAATCCAGCTGCTTCTTCTGAAGATCAGCTTTTACGACTTCTATTCTGACCTTATCGCCGAGAGTATAGACCTTTCCGGTTGAACGGCCCCGAAGACAGTAATTATCTTCATCATATTCATAATAATCATCCCCGAGCTCCCTGATATTGATCATTCCTTCACACTGGTTCTCGACGATCTCGACATAAATACCCCATTCCGTAACACCTGAGATCACTCCGTCATATTTCCTGCCAAGTTTATCACTCATGAACTCAACCTGCTTGTATTTGATTGACGCCCTTTCAGCCTCAGCAGCAAGCTTTTCCATTTTGGAAGAGTGATCACTGAGCTTCTCAAATTTCTCCTTACCCCCGGGTATCTCACCACTCAGATATGATGTAAGAAGCCGGTGTACCATCATATCGGGATAACGTCTTATAGGTGAAGTAAAATGAGTATAATATTTAAATGCCAGCCCGTAATGACCTATGTTATCTGTCGAATAGACTGCTTTGGCCATAGATCTCAGAGCCAGCGTCTCGATTATATTCTGCTCCCTCTTTCCTGCCACTGAAGTAAGGAGCATGCTCATCGCTTTGGGAAGAGGAGTGGTACCATCACCATCCAGCTTATAGCCAAATCTTTTAATGAACTGACTGAAATTTGTGATCTTTTCAGGATCAGGCTTGTCGTGGATCCGGTAAACAAATGTTTTTCCCTTAAGTTTCTTACCGACCATTTCTGCAACTCTGCGGTTTGCCAGAAGCATGAATTCCTCGATAAGCTGATTGGCTGTTCCCATCTCACGGAATTTTATTGCCAGTGGTTTTCCTGCTTCATCCAGTTCAAATTTGACTTCAACCTTTTCAAATGCAAAGGATCCTGCAGAGAACCTTCTTTTCCTTAAATGCTGAGCAAGGGTATGAAGGACAAGTACCTGGTCTTTCATGGATCCGTTGCCGGTATCGATTACTTTCTGAGCTTCAGCATAGGAAAATTGCCTGTCGGAATTGATGATGGTCCTTCCGAACCATTCCTGTATCACCTCAGCTTTGTCATTCAGCTCAAAAACTGCCGAATAGGTGAGCTTATCCTCCCCGGGATTAAGTGAACATATATGGTTTGAAAGCCTTTCAGGAAGCATGGGAACAACACGGTCGACAAGGTAAACAGATGTGGCCCTTTGCCTGGCTTCTTCTTCGGTGAGCGAACCGGGTTTCACATAATATGTAACATCTGCTATATGTACTCCTACCTCCCAGTTGCCGTTATCAAGCTTATTCAATGAAAGGGCGTCATCAAAATCACGTGCATCTGCCGGATCTATTGTAAATGTAGGAACCTGCCGGAAATCGCGGCGGGCACTGATATCTTTTACGGTTATCTCTGCCGGGATACCTTCGGCATCCTTTACCACCTCCGCCGGGAAATGATACGGAAGAGCAAACTCTGCAAGAATTGCATGCATCTCCGTCTCATGAAGCCCCGGTTCACCAAGAACATCTATGACCTCGGCAACGGGGTTTTTTGAATCAGGATTCCATTCTACAACCCTCGCAACAGCCTTCTGCCCCTGCTTTGCACCATTAAGCTTCGATAAGGGAATGAACAGGTCAAAAGGCATATTCTTATTGTCGGGAATAAGGAAAGCGAAATTCGGCATGAGCTCGATGGTCCCGACAAAGGAACTGCGCCACCTTTCTATTATCTCTACAACTTCTCCTTCAGGCCTTGAGCCTTTCCTGCGGGCATAAAGCCATACCTTCACCTTATCGCCATGAAGAGCGGTCTTCAGATTCCTTGCCGAAACAAAAATATCTTCCTTTATATCCTCTCCAGTGATAAAACCATATCCCATCCTGGTCATGTCGACAGTACCGGTAACATATGCATGAACGACCTTAGCCCTGTATTTACCCTCGTAAACCTCTTCTAAAATTTCCTGCTTTTTCAGGTTCCGCATTATCTCAGAGATCATCTGCCGCTCCGAAGGATCATTGATATTCAGCCTCTTGGCTATCTGCTTGTAGTTGAATCCCTGCTTAGGATTACCTGACAGAATTGATAGTATCTGATCTTTTAACTGTTCTCCCGAAATCCCGGATTTCTTTTTCCCCCTGCCCTTCCTGCTCATAAATTCTGATTTTTGCGAAGGTACGAAAAGGATACTTGACTTTTGGAGTTGATTATCTTAAATTTGATAAAGAATTGAGACTTTGCTTCCAACAAAACTTTAAACAGAAGGGAAAATATAAACACAGCCTATGAAAAGAATGGCGTTTATTTTAATTGGATCCATCCTGTTTTCATTAACACAAATTTCCGGACAGAAAAATACTGCAGCTGAATACTGGAGGATGGAACAGGATTCGCTATATAAGAAGCTTGTGGAACGGCAGACTGCCGGGGAAACGCTTTCAGAACAGGAACAAACCACTCTTGCCGGGTATAAAGCCAGACTCAGCAAATATTTTGAAGGTTTGCCGGATGAGGAGAAATCGCTTTATTACAAATACAGGGCTAAGTGGGCAAGTGATTCAGGAAGGGCATACAATGTTCCTCCCGGGCCGGAAACTAATGTTTTTTCCGGTGAAAGAAGCATGTATACCCAATACCTTATCGCTTCCGGGTTGTTCGGTGCATTTTATGGCGGTGCAGCCATAGCAGTGCTTGGCCTTGAAGATGACGAAGGTCTCGTTGCAGGCATACCACTGCTGACAGCAGGTGCATCCGTATTGCTTCCCATTATCACTCTCAAAGAGAAATTTGTATCCTATAATTCCCTGTCTCTGGCAATACATGGAAAAGCGATGGGAGCTGCACAGGGACTTGCGCTGGGAGCACTCCTTATCGGTGAGGAAGTCGACGATGGCAAACTGCTGCTGGCAATTTCAACTGCTTCCAGCATAGGCATGGGACGACTTGGATATTCCCTGGGCAAAAATAAACCATGGACCGAAGGAAGGGCCGGATTATACTCGTATTACGGAACAATTATGCCTCTCGAAGGATTGGCTCTTATCGGCGCTTTAAATGTTGAAGATATAAGAATTATCGGCCTGACTTCTCTTATTTCAGGTGCAGGCGGTTATCTGATCGCTGACAGAATAGCAGACCATCATGATTACACAATCGGAGATATAAATGCAACCGGTACACTTGCAGGCATAAATGCACTTTTAGGCTTCCTGATCCTATCCGATCTGGCAGACGATTCAGAAGATTTAGATCCTTCGCTTATTCTGATACCTGCTGTCGGAGCGCTTGGCGGCACTATTGCGGGTCATCTTCTTACCAGAGATACAAAATTGTCTCCCCAGCAGGGCCGAAATATTGCACTGGCTGCAGCCGGAGGAGAAGCTATCGGTCTGGGAATGGCGACACTATTCACCCCTGAATCGATGTTCCCATACTATGCTTTATCCTACGCGACCGGCATTACAGCATATGCAATAATGATAGGAATCTACAAAAAAAATAACAGCCTTTCATTTTCCGGAAACCTTAAGAATCCGGGATGGAAAATAAATATAATGCCTCAGAATCTGTTGCTGAATAAGAAAATAGGGACATATGCCTTCTCTCACCCCGGGAAACGTATTGACTTTCTGCCTGCATTCTCAGCAACACTGAACTTCTAAATCCGGGTGCCCGGTATTATTCCTCATTTTTATGAAATACAGGGTGATCTGGCAACATGCAGACCGATCCTTCCTCTGCCTGCTCCATATTTCTGCATAAAGGAACAAGTAACCTTAATTTTAATACTTTTGAAATATTAATGTGAATCTATGATGAATCTGAAATCAGTCCCGGTGCGTTCCGCATCGATAGTCACCAGAAAAACCGGAGATGAATGTGTTCTTATCCCGGTTACAAATAATATCGCCGATATGAACAGTGTATATACTCTTAATGAAACCGGCGCTTTTATCTGGGAGCTTATCGACGGGAAAAATTCTATCGAAGAGCTGATCAATGCTGTTGTCAGTAAATATGATGCCGATTATAATATAGCAACAAAAGATGTATTTTCATTTATTGAAAAAATGACTCAATACCTTATCATAATAGAATGATATTTGCCACGAAGTGTACCACCTTAGAGAACTCAGGAACATCAACTATATTAACCCCTGCCCTTCTTGCCACCCCTTGCCTCCAGGGGGGCGCTCAGATTCAAAAGTCCCCCTTGGGGCCTGCCTGCCGAAGCGACAGCGCAGGCAGGGATTTAGGGGTGAGTTATATAGTAGACACAATACTACACTAAGTATAAATAATTTGTCTTTAATACTGAATTCATATTTTGAGAACCTACACATTAAATATAGCAAATTATAGAATAAGATTTGAAAAAACTTCCGGTGAACTGGACCTGATCCCGTCTGAAAGATTCAGCAGATTTATATCCCGGACTGATACCGTTTATGATGTTTGCATCAGGGTTTTTTCAGGTTACAGAGGATTACCAACGGATGCAGTAAAAGTCTTCTCCGCACCATATGTAGAGGAGATTAGCGGGATCAGGATAAAAAAGAACGAAAGATTCTGGAGTGTTTATAAAAAAGAAAATGAACTGTACATCCTGACCGACTTCCCTTTCTCCTCAGATAACAGATCAGGGACTCTCAGGTTCTCTCCTGAAAATAATAACTGGGATATGTACCTGAGCGGAACCGGCAATACCGTTGATCCCATGGATTATCCTCTCGACGGACTGATATTATACTATCTCACAGTGATACATGGCGATATAATGATCCACGCTTCGGGAGTCAGTTATAAAGGCAAAGGCTATATTTTCAGCGGTATTTCAGGTAAGGGTAAAACAACGATGGCCGGATTATGGGATAGTCATGGAGCACGGATAATTCACGATGACAGGCTCATTATCAGAAGAAAAGGTTCCTATTATATGATGTATAACACCCCCGTTTACAGGAATGACCAACCTCGTAAATCATATATCGACAGCATATTCCTGATTGATCATGGAAATGAAAATAAAATACTCCCTGTAAAGGGCGCTGCTGCAATTACTTCATTAATATCAAACTGTATTCAGCATAACTGGAGCGACTTCATTATAAAAAGAATGCTCGACTCTGTTGTAAAGGTCTGTACATCAGTTCCGGTTTATTATCTCTGGTTCCGGCCTGATGCAAAAATAATCGAATACATCCTTCAACATGAAAATGAAAAGTGAAGATCATAAAATAGTCAGGGACCTGGGCTTCTCGCTTCTCGCTGAAGGAACAATACTGAAAATAAAAGCGGATGGTTACAGTATGTATCCTTCAATCAAACCCGGGACAACTATATTTATTGAACCATTCAAAGAATATTTCAATCTGGCACCCGGGCAGATCATTGCATTGAAAAGAGAATCGGGATTTGTGGTTCACAGGCTTATCAGGAAAGAAACCGGAGGCGATAAAATTTTATACTATACGAGGGGAGACAGTTGCAAATATGAAGATAAGCCTGTAACAGGCGATCAAATCGCCGGGAAAGTGATCAGGGTTGAAGATCGTAAACAAAGGATCAGAGAAGGATCCAGCCTGGTTACAAAGCCCTGTTATTTTTTTAACAGGAACATTGTCTGGTTCATACTTAAAATAAAACGCATTCACAGATTTTTAATAACCAGACCTGCGGGTCCAATTACAATTTTAATGTTATTTCCCATTCCTTTGTGTTCCTTGGTGATCCCTGTAGCTATCGGGACCTTTGTGTTCTTTTGTGGTAATAACTCATTTTACTTTAACCACAAAGTGTACCACCTTAGAGAACTCAGGAACATCAACCATAAGAACTCCTTCCCTTCTTGCCACCCCTTGCCCCCAGGGGGGCGCTCAGACTCAGAAGTCCCTGCCTGCCTGCCGAAGCGACAGCGCAGGCAGGGATTTAGGGGTGAGTTATATAGTAGGTGAACTAAGGACATCACAAAGATGCACAAAGAATTATATAATGAATACTTCTGTAATTATTTCTGAAACATCCGGACTTTATGAATCTGAAATTTAAATACTTCAGGGAATCGTTAAAGCTGGTCTGGCAAAGCGCTCCGGGCTGGACCTCTGCCAATATAGCCATTTCGGTCCTTCGCAGTTTCCTTCCCCTGCTGTTGATATGGCTCCTCAAGAATCTTATAGATAAACTGACACTGGCTGTTTCGGAAAAATCACCCGGCGGCCTCCCTGATATAATCTGGCTGATAATTCTTGTGGTCATAATCTGGTTCGTCAACGAAGCTTCTTCAGATCTTGGCAATTATATCCGGAAAAAACAGTCGGTCAGGCTCGAAACACATATGTACGGACTCATTCATGCAAAATCAGTTAAGCTCGACCTGCTTAACTTCGAACATTCCTTATATTTTGATGCGCTGTCAAGAGCATCAAGAGAAGCGCCATGGAGACCAAACAGCATCCTGAATAATGTGGTATCATTGTTCAGGAGCTTCCTGTCACTCCTTCTTATGGCAGGACTTCTGGCTGCACTACACTGGGCAATTGCCATCCTGCTGCTTGTGGTGAATATCCCCGGAATATGGCTCAGACTACACTACGCTGATACACTCTATAATTTCCAGCGTGAACAGACTCCCGAACAAAGGAAAACCGCATACTTCAACTGGCTCCTTACCGGCGACCGGCCTTCAAGGGAAATAAGACTGTTCGGCCTTGGCGAATATTTCACAAACCTGTTCAACAGGTCATTCCTTAAAACAAGGGAAGAAGAGATTAACATAATAAGAAAAAGGACCGGTATCGAAATGATCTCCGACCTCGTAAAAGCAGGTGCAGTACTTCTTACACTAATTTTCGTGGCTCACCGTACTATCTCAGGTGAACTGACCCTCGGCCGGATGACAATGTTCGTACTGGCTTTCAGACAGGGAATGATCTATATTAAAGACCTTTTAAGCTCTGTGGCCAGCCTGTATGAAGACTCTCTCTTCATCGGAGATATCTTTGAATTCCTTCATCTCGAAGAAAAGATTAAAGCTCTCCCTCCTGTAAAAGAAATAAGAGAATTCCGGTCGGAAATTGAGGTGAAAGATCTTTCATTCACCTACCCGGGAAATAAATCCGGGACAATAAATGAGGTTTCTTTCAGCATAAAAAAAGGTGAAGTGATTGCAATCGTCGGCCCGAACGGAGCCGGCAAATCAACACTTGTCAGACTTCTTTGCAGGTTGTATGATCCCGATTCAGGGTCAATACTGATGGACGGTACTGATTTGAAAAATCTTGATCCTGAACAATACAGGAAGCTGCTTTCGGTTGTTTTTCAGGATTTCATGCTTTATAATCTTGGCGCAGGAGAGAATATACGACTGGGGAATGTTGAAAAGACAAATCCCGCGGAAGATATTGAAGCTTCAGCAAAAAAAACGGGTATCCATGATCTTATTAACGGTCTTCCTGACGGATATTCCACAACTATCGGAAACCTTTTCAGTGACAGCCGTGAACTGAGCTGGGGTGAATGGCAGAAATTAGCACTTTCAAGAGCTCTGTTCAGGGATGCACCGGTACTGATCCTCGACGAACCGTCCAGCGCTCTGGATGCCGATACTGAATATGAGATTTTCAGCCGCTTCAGGGAGATAATCAGGGGACGGACATCTATCCTCATCAGCCACAGGTTTACAAATGTCAGCCTTGCCGACAGGATAATTGTCCTTGAAAAAGGAAAGATCACCGAAACAGGCACCCACGATGAGCTGATGAAAAACAAGGGAACCTACTATATAATGTACACAAAACAAAGCGGCAGATTCATGAAATGAAAACCGGCCTGGACCTTAAAAACGAGGAATTACTGCTGTGCAGTCTTTGCAGACTGACATTTGATAACGAACAGTCTGAAATAATTAAGGATCTCACTCAGAAAACTTCCATCTGGAGTAATTTTTTGTCCCTTGCCCGGAATCATGGCATTTCAGCTCTTGTTTACAGTAATATGTCCAGACTGGGACTGACTGATCAGGTTCCTCCGGAGATAATGAACAACCTCTGGAACTCATATATGATGAATCTGGCAAGAAATTCAGGATTTACCGCAAAAATGACCGGTGTTCTGAATCTGCTTAACAACAGGAATATAAAAACAGTCATATTGAAAGGTCTTGCGCTTGAATTGTCGGTTTATGGTAATTCCGGATTGAGACAGATGACAGATGTTGATATCCTGGTTTCACATGAAGATAGTCTTAAGGCCCGGCAAATCCTGGTTGAAAACGGATTTGTTTCAAAACCGCTTAAATCTGTTTTTTATAAACCCCTCCTGAACTATTCCGGAAAGCATTTACCCACTCTTACAGGAGAAGGATTCTCACTTGAGATTCATTCTGATCTGTTTGGCTATAAAAAATCGTACCTAACCCGGATGCTTTATGATGAAAGTATTGAAACTGATATAAACGGCGAAAAGGTTTTTATTCCTGATCCAATGATGTTCTTTTTGTATCTGATAAAACATCTCTGGCTTCATGAAATGAATAATGAATCCCAGCTCAGGCTTTATACCGACCTTGTGGTACTGATCGAAAAACACAGGGATGAGATCTTTAAAACTGATCTCACCGTACTTTCTGAAAAGGGTGGTTTAAATGAAATACTGGCATCCCGTCTCAGACCTCTCAGAGATATCCTCGATATTTCATTCCCTGACCACATAAACCGGCTTATAGATCTTTGGTCCGCACAGGATTCAAATGAAAAATTCATATTTTTCCTGAAAAGTCCGAAGGATAATCCGTCGTCTGATAAGGCAAAGCTGTACCGATATCATTTAAGTGAAATCCCGGGGTTCCACCGTAAGTTACTTTTTGTAGCCGGTGATCTCCTTCCCACCATTGAATTCATGAAAAACAGGTATGGGTGTGATAGTAAGCTGAAAGCTTTGTTGTATTATCCGCTGAGGCTGGGGAAATTGTGGTATTTGGTTAGATAGGCGCAGGGGCGCAGGGGCATAGCTGTCAACTTAAGAAGTTCTGGGTAAAAAAGTTTCCCCTCCTTTTTTTAAGGAGGGG
>ENA-UOWO01003579-UOWO01003579.1-activated-sludge-metagenome-genome-assembly--contig:-NODE-3579-length-17919-cov-6.543215_pt1 | contig 17919 bp, 6 predicted proteins | sample MGYA00238148_ERZ761564 | MGnify/ENA primary metagenome ERZ761564 (study PRJEB28885, sample SAMN05720194) | activated sludge metagenome | isolation source: Anaerobic digester | place: USA...
CGAAGACAGTAAAAGGGTTAAATGCCCATGGTGTGCCGAACTGATAATGCCAGAGGCATTGGTTTGCCCTTTCTGCCGGTCTAAAGTGTCAGATATGCCTGTTGCCAAAAAAGTCGCCGGTGCTGGCAAACCCGAGGACGGCCGACCCAGCATGCTGCGCGCCATGGTTCTCAATCTGGTCTGTCCGGGAATGGGCGCCTGGAAACTTGGTCACAAAACCAGAGGTGCGATTTTCTTTTTTCTTGTGACCGCCTCTCTTCTGATCTACGCAGCAGAGATTGTGCCGGCAATTCAGAAAGAGGTCGACGTTGCTCTCAGAACCGGAAAAACCACGGGTCTGACAAAACTTGAGACCGATCTAAAAGATAACGCCTGGCTTGATATTACTTTTTATATATATGTCTGGTCATTTTTCGACATTGTTTTTCTGGTGAAGAATGCGAAAAAAGCTGAATCCGGGAGTGGCAGTTGAGTAAAAACGCAAAATCTCAGTCAGGGAAAGGGCAGAGCATGTATCTGCCGGTTCTTCTCTGCTTTCTGCCGCTTCTATCTCTGAATTTTGCCATCAGTTTTCTTGCCGGTATCGACACTCACTGGAAACGCCAGGAACAAAAAGAACTGGCACAACAGGAAGTAGAGGCTCTCTCTGCCGGTGCCGATTTTCCCTTTCAGTTTGCCCGACGTGGCGGCGATTTTATCAATGCTTTCAAATCACTGGTAGAGGCCGATTTAAAGCCAGCCCAGATGGCTTCGAGCCTGCGGCAGAGGTCTGAAAAAATCTTTCGCTGGCCATTTCCGCAGTATGAGCTATTTCTTTTCCATATACCTGATAATGGTGCCAGCACCGACATGCTTTTGTCGCGTACAGACTATATGTTGAGAAAAAGGGCTTTCTGTCGGGCCTTTGAACATCTTGTGCGCACCAATCGTGGTGAAAAAATGAGTGGCGACGTTGCCCGCCAGAACGATGCCATGGTTGCCGGTATTCTCGGTGGCGAGGCAAGATCAGACATTATGGCAAGAACCCAGCGGGGTCGGCCTTCTTTTGCTTTCTACCAGTTTTTTCCGCACTGGTTCATGTGGGACTATTTTGAAGTTAAGGGTAAGGGCGCGTATGGCCTGTTCCTTTTTACCCGCAGCGACGAAACCAGAAATTTTTCAGGGAAACTTCTGGCCTTGAGGGATCTGCGCGAACAGAAAATTGGTTATGGCGCCTTCATTCCTCTCTTCAAGGGATTCGGCGGGCTGGTCGTTCAGTCACCTTTGCAGAAATCGGGTTTGCTTAAAGACTGGGCGCGCGAAAAAGTTTCGCAAAAAGAGAACGATCTGAAGAAATGGTTGCACGAAGGTGTTCCGCCCGTAACGCAGCTGGGTAACTTCAATGCCTATTCATATCTCGGAAAAAGCCAGTCGCATCTCGCAGTGCTTTTAATGCCGGTGATCAAAGACCCGGTGCGCCCTCTCTGGCTGTTTTTTATTAATCTTTTTGCCAGTGGGGCCCTTGTATTGCTTTTGATAAGAGGCTGGCTGCTCGGCGCGTGGCCTGATATCAATCTCAGGCTGAGATTCATTCTTACTTATCTTCTGGCTGCGACTCTTCCGGTCAGTATGCTTATCATTACCGCCTATGGCTATGTCACTCAGTATCGCCGGGCGATACATTTTCAGACAGTTTCGCAGTTGCAGTCCTGCATCAAACAGTTTGATGCCCGCAAGGCCCAGATTCTCGACGAATACAAATCGGCCTTTACCGAGGCGGTTGCCGATGAAAAATTCAGAAGCCTGCTTAAAGAACAGGGTCCGAATAGCCTTGCTGCCCGCGACCGTATTGCGAGCATCTTCCGCGACCGGCCGCAGCCGCTGCCGTTGCTCAGCTTTGCCATCATGGATGAAACCGGTGAAGGGGTCAGGGAATACAGCGGACACACGCAGGCTGAAGGTGAACCAACTTTTGAAGCGTTCAAATTTCCCCTTGTCAGCGCTCTGCGTAAAAAAATACTCGCCGCGAACCCTGGAATGAGGCTCAAGGATTTTGAGGCAACAGCGCAGCAGACCACGTCGATCGAGGCTTACAAGTCAATCAGCGGCAACGATCTGATCGAAGAGGTAGACAAGCGTCGCTCTTTCCCGATAACACGCCAGTTTGGCATGGTTACGGCGACTCAGATGCATGAACTGATTAAAATTGATGGCCAGGAAAAATATGCTCTGATGGTTGTCTGGGATGATCAGGCCCTCGATGTCAAGACTTTCAAACACTCGGTCGACTATTTCGGGCTGAACAACCCGGGTTTTATCTTCGTTGCTTATCGCATTTCACCTCAGGGGCTAACTTATCTCTATAAGCCAGATCGCCATGCTGGTGCCGATTTTCTTGAAAAAAGCCGGTCGCTGGCACAAGTTGCCTATTTCCGCGACAGTTACGCCGGGGCAAGATATGAAAATCTGTCGCTGGTTGCCATGCCCTCAAAGAAATATTCCCAGACGGTCATTGCTGCCGGTGCGCAGCATTTCGAGCTCGAACAGGCGATCAGCCACCGTCTGATGATGCTTGTGTTTATTCTCGGCCTGACGCTGGTCGTGGTTCTTCTCTGCAGCTATCTTTCAGGCCGTTTGTTTCTCGACCCGATCTCAGACCTGAAAGGTGCTCTAGACAAGGTCGCTGCCGGCCATCTCGACATCGAAATTACGAGCAGCAGTAACGATGAACTGGGCCTTCTATGCTACGAGTTCTCGAATATGGCAAAAGGTCTGAAAGAAAGAGAAAAGCTTGCAACCCTCATTTCTGACCACGCTATAGAAGCCATGAGTCGTAAAGATGAAGCCGGCAATGCTTCAGATACCGATTCATTTTCTGGAGTAGCACTGGTGTCAGACATCCGTAATTTTACCGGCATGTGTGAAAAATACAGGCCGGATGAGATTACCGAGCTTTTAAACGAGCATTTTGCCCAGATGACTCGTATCATTTCTGACAATGGCGGGCGAATCTACAAGTTTATCGGTGATGCCATTGAAGCAGTTTTTCCTGAAAATCCTGATATTACAGAAACTGCCTCGAGTCGCGCTTTTAATGCGGCTTCTCAGATGCTGGTCAAGCTTCTGCAGATTAACCGCCAGCGCAGCAAAAAGGGGTTGTTCAAATATCAGATTGGTGTTGGTCTGGCCTACGGAAAGATGTTTTCAGGCAGCATCGGCAGTGTCGACACCCGTCTGGATTTTGCCATAGTCGGTGACCCGGTCAAGCGGGCCGCAGTGCTTGAGGCCTGCTCGGTTCAGAATCCGGCTTTCCCTCTTGTGATTGATCGCGAGATCTGTGACAATCTGCAGCATAAGGGAATGATCTTCCAGGAAATAGCCGATCGTGAAGATAACCCGGCCTTCATCCTGTCTGGAATTGGCGGACTTCCTGAAGCCGCGACCTCGAGCGAAGAGTCGTCCGAAGTTGTAGCCGGCCCCTCTGTTACTGCTCTTAATGAAAAGGCCGATCTTGACCGGATTGTTGCCGGCAGTGGCAGCGGTTTCTCCCATTTCAGCGTATTTGTCGCCGGTGCTGCCTTCATTCTGCTTATTTTTGCCGGACTTTTCTGGGGCGATATGGTTCTGAAAGATTCTTATCTCGACCGTCGCAAAGTCGAACTTTCCGCCGACAATCTGAGGCTGATAGAGCAGTTCAAATGCGAAGATGCGGTACAGGTAGCTTTTGACAACGTTTGTCGCAGGCTGCTTCTCGACATGGAAAACCTGGTTTTTGCAGAGGCTTCGACTGACAAGCTTTCAGAAAGAATCGCTACAAGGCTGTCTGTCATCGAGCCAGAACATGGAAAACCTTACAGGGCCGCTGTATTTCTTTTTGACCGCAAAGCGAATCAGGGCGAGGAACAATTTGCCACAAGAGTTGTCTACAGCCATGGCTTTGCTGCAGGCATTCTGGAAGGTTTGACCAGCCTGGTTAACCTGAGAAAAAATATTGATGACGAGGTAAAAATCGGCACTCTGTTTTCTGAACTCAGGCCGAATACCTATTCTCCTGCAGTTTTCAGCGACCGTATCACCGACTCGATGTTCATGTTTGAATTTTTGAACCGCACAGCCAAAGTTCGTTTCGAAGCTGAGCCGGAATTCATGTTCTATTGCTTTCTCACTGACCCGGAAGGCGAACAGAACGGTCTGATGCTGGTATCGGCCAGAGTTGATGCCCTTAAAAGTTCTTTGCAGCTTCTCCTCGACGGATACAGCGGTGAAACTCTTATTGGCATTGAAGCCCCGAATGCAGCGATGAAGTTTTCCGACAATTTCCCGGAAGAGCTCAAAGAGGCTTTGGCTTCCGGCAACACTGCGGTTTTGAATAAATACGTTGTAAACAAAGACTCTTTCAATCTCGACGGCACCAGAAACAGTCTGCTTGTGGCCCGATACAACCGGGCTCCTGATACCGGTGTTGGTAAATGGTTGCCGGCACCGGCCTTTGCCACCGTCGCTTTTTTGCTGATACTTGGCTGCTGGTTCAGAATCTCGACCGGTACAGCAGTTCTAAATCGTTCGGTTGCCGGAAAAATGTGGCTGACACTTCTTGCTGCTGCGGTTGTTCCTATCATTACAGTGTTTTATGTTTCTGAACTTTACCTGAGCGAAGATCAGAACGCCAGAATGTCGCAGGAACGCAGTGATCTGCAGAGGTTCATCGATCTTTTCGAACTGCGCGACAGTTTTTCTGCCCCGCTTGGCTGGAAGATGGTCAGCGACTGGACCTATGCAACTGCAACCATGAACCTGATGCGGGTAATCAACAACGCCTCAGGCCCCGAAGAAATCGAACCTCTGAAAAAGCTTCTTAAAGGTATGACCGACTCATGGCATCTGCAGGCGCGCTCTCTCGACCGAAGCGTTTTCAATTTTATTCCGCGTGATATTGCGGTTGCGGGCAAAAGTGGCTGGGACTTCGCAAGCTCTGGCTATAATAAAAATGATACCACCGAGTTTGCCATGATGCTGCAGCAGATAGCCGGAAACCTGGCAAGTCGTAGAAATCAGCGTCTGGGCGAAGTTAAGATGCGCAGCGATTCCATCAAGGGTGAGATTGTCGTCGAAACCGGCCTGCAAACCGTTCGCTCATTGTTCGGAGACGATGTTTATATCAAGCTTTCACACGGACTTGGTCTGCCGATCGTCATGAATGTGCTTTCTGGCACTGCCGGCATAATAATTTATCCGGTGCCGACGATTGAAAAGCCAGAATACATAATGGTCTGGATGGTGCTGTTTGATTTTGACGGTTATCTGGCAAGGATTGCCAGAAATTACAAAGGGAATTACCTTATTTTCCCCACAGAATTGCACAGATACGGACGCCTTGTGCCAGAAGGAAAATCAACATTTACACAGATGATCACACCATATGCGGCCTTGATATATTCATCGAATCTGCCCGTATCGACATCGGTAAAATTTGAAGGAAAGAATTGGCTGGTCGAAGGTCGCCCCGGCATCGCTCAGATGACTTCCATGCTGATGGCGATGGCTCCTGAAGAACCTATTCGCGAGGTTACTGATGCTAACCGTTTATTTTTCAATCTTCTGCTCCTGGTCTCGATCGGCCTGATCCTTCTGATCGCCAGAAATATCGCTGCGGATATTCTGGAGCCTATCAAATGCCTTATTGAAGGTGCCCGTGCCGCCGGCAGCGAAAATTATGCCCACAGAATACGTATTTCAAGGGCCGATGAACTTGGGGTTCTTTGTGATTCTTTTGATAAAATGATGAAGGGCCTCGAAGAGAAGATGCTGATGGGCCGCATGGTTTCTAAGACCGCTCTGAAGGTGTCTCTCAAAGACCAGGAACAGGAAAGCCGTCGCGCCGAATATGTTTTCCTGTATATCGGTATTCCGGATTTCCAGACCTGGATCAAAGGAATGTCGGCAGATCAGCTTATTGCTGACCTCAAGGGGCATGTCAGTTCGCTTTCACGTATTATCATGGAGCAGGGCGGCGACGTCGACAAGATTATCGGTGATAAGTTGCTGGCGGTTTTCAGTGCCGACCGTGACCGGGCCGGTGCGGTATTTTCGGCCTGCCGGGCTGCACAGGAAATTGTTACGGCCGAAAATCGCAGTCAGCTGCCTTTCCCGGTGGCTATAGGTATGAATTACGGCGAAGTAATTACCGGGTTCCTCGGAGTTGGCGAAAAACGCGACTTTACCGTTATCGGTGATGCGGTCAACGTAACCGCGAGGATCGAAGGTCAGGCCGAAAAGCTGCGCTTTGGCAGATGTCTGATTTCGCAGAATGTTTATGAACTCGCTTCACGGGATTTTACCGCCCGTGAGTTCGGTGAAGTCGAGTTGAAAGGGAAATCTTTGCCTTTGAAGATTTATCAGCTTACAATCTGAGATAAGTTAAATCTGCAGATGGAAAAATGAAAGACCGGCTGAGCAATCTTCTTCTCGTGCTGCTTCTGTTCCTGCCGCTTCTGGCCGTTAACCGCGGCTGGCGCGAGGTTGATGCCATTGTCGGCCGCTGGCGGAATCAGGAACAGGAACGTCTGGCAAACCAGAAACTTGGTGAAATCTCGGCAAATCTCGATTTTTCGCTGCACATGGCTGAGCAGGGCGCGCGACTCAGCAGGGGACTGACTTCATTACTGCGTGAATACCCGGGCCGAAACCCGGAAGGCCTGCCGGTCGGTGACCTTGCTGATAATATTTTTGCATCACCTTTCCCGAAGCATGCTCTCTGGGTTTTTCTGCGGCAATCTGGCAAATCTGGCGTTCAGACATGGTATAACAACGAAAAAAACGCCAGTCGCCGGCCAATGGAAATGATCATGCAGAGCCTGATCGATGAAAACTCCCATGAAAAGTCTGGAGACGCAGAAGGCAAACGCAGTGAAAAGTTGCTGCAAAAGGTTTTCGGGCATGGGTGCAGGATTTCATTGATTGCCGGCGAACAGCGCAATATCGCAACTCCGGTTATTTACCGCCAGATTCCATCATTTTTGCTTTGGGATTTCGCTGAAATTGGCGATGGTCGAAGCATTGGTTTTTTTCTCGTGGTTTCACGCAACCAGGATATTGCAGCAGCTTCAATGGCGCTGGCAGCCAGAAAAGCCGGCCTTGGCGCAGAGATGGCCGGCGGCTTTCTGAGAATATTTAAGACCGCCGGGCCTGATCAGCTTTTTCCGCCGCGAATCGGTTCTTCGCGAATTTTCAAAGATTGGCGCCAACAGCTTGGGCTGGCCGATAAAAATATAGAAAAGTGGGAGAATGAAGGCTTTCCGTGGGCGCAGCCCCTGGGGCGCTACCTGCTTTATTGCCGGGTTATGCCGCTCGAGAACCATATTGCTTTTCTTTTGCTGCCCGCCGACAATGACAGGGGGCTGCCGGCATGGCTGAGCCTGCTGAACCTTTCGGTAAGCTCTCTGCTTGTTCTGTTGCTGCTGCGTGGGTCGATTCTGGGTATCTGGCCATTTGCTTCGATCAGCAGTCGTTTTGCGATAGTTGTTCTGCTGGCCGCAACTTTGCCGGTTTCTCTCTACGTCACCTCTGCCACCGCCTATATTTTTGAGCGCCTCAAAGCTGACGAGAATCATCTCGAAGAAACTCTCGTAACCAGCCTGCTCGATTTTGATGCCAGCAAAGAAACCCTTGAAAACGACTATCTGTCGCTTCTGGCAGATATTCGTGACGACCGGGCAATTGAAGAAATACTTGCCGAGGGTGGGGTTGCCAGCGGCAGCGAGGTTTTTGCCCGGGCTCGCGATTTGATCAGCCGGCGCAGTGGCAGGCTTTCGGTCAGCGGCTTTGCTCTGTATGATCTCTGTGGCGATTATAAAATCGAAAGCACCGGAAAAATCAAGGTTTCCGGCTTTGATGTTCTCGCAAGGTTCTATGGTCTGCCTTACACCCTGAATCTTCGCAAAACACTGATGCGCGAAGAACCTGAGTTCGTTCTGCCGCCGCACCGGGTTGACGAGAAGAACCTGGCTGCCATGCAGTCTTTCAAACGTGACAGCGAGGGAATAGATGTCGAACTGGCGCGATACCGCGGCCGGGTTGTCAGAAGCGACACCGGGCGCGGCTATCTTGGCTGCATGAATGATTTTCTCGCCGTCAACGGTAAAAAACGTTTTGTAATCATGCTTGCCTGGCTTGAATCAGAAATTGACCGCGCGGTAATATCCCGCAGTGTCGAGCAGCTCGGCCTGCGCGCTCCAGAAATTAAACTTGCGGCATTCAAACGCAGCGACAAGGGCGTTGAAATGGTTCTCAGGCCAGACCGTGCTTTTTCGCAGACGCAACTACGTGCCTGCCAGCGCTTTGCCGATTCTGCCTTCAGCATTAAAAGCGGGATTCTCAAGACGACGATGGCTGGCATGTCGGTGGTTGCCTATGCTTCTCGGCATTTTGACAGCACCGTTCTTATCGGCGCGATCGATCATACCCGCAAAGACAGTGATCATAGCAGGCGAATTATTCTTTTTCTGCTTCTGGGCGGGCTCGCTCTTGGCATGCTTGCAGTAAGCATTCTCGGAGTCTGGTTAAGAATTGTCAGGCCATTGCAGATAATAAAATCCGGCTTTGACGCTGTTGAGCGTGGCAGACTGCAACAACTGCCGGTCGTCGAACGCACCGATGAAATCGGCCTGCTTAACAGTGAGTTCAATGCCATGATCAGGGGCCTTGAAGAAAGACATCGCCTGGCATCGATGCTTTCTGAACACGCGGTTAATGCGGTTGCCAATGCAACCCTTGCGGGCCGTGCGCCTACCGAAAAATTCGCCGGCGTAGTTCTGGTAACCGATATCCGCAGTTTTACCAGTATGTGTGAAGAGCACCCGGCTGTCGAGATTACGGCCCTGTTGAATGACCACGTTACCGAAATGGCCACAATTATTGGCAGTTTTGGCGGAAAAATCTATAAGTTTATTGGCGATGCCATTGAAGCGGTTTTTGCCGACGACTTTCATTTTCATCAGTCGCCCGGCATGCGGGCAACTTTTGCCAGTATCTGTATGCTGCGCAAGTTGCAGGAAATAAACAACAACCGTAAAAAGGCCGGTTTGTTTACCTATAAAATCGGCATCGGTCTTTCTGCCGGCGAAATCGTTGCCGGTGAAACCGGCAGCCGCTTCAGCCGTCGCGATTACGGCATGTTTGGCAGTGCTTTCAAGCGCGCCGCCGAATTTGAGAGCATGACCAGAAATTTTGCTGAATGGCCGATAATTGCCGACCGTCATCTGGTGCAGGCGGTCGAAAAAATTCCGCTGCACTGGCATGAAGTCAGTTACGCTGATGAATTTGTCTATAACATGCAGCCACCGGCTGATGAGGCAGTTGAAAACATGCTGGCCGCCTCTATACGCCCGAAAGAAAATCAGGAAAATAGAAAAGACGCTGTGCCCGACTTTGAAAAGGAATCTTTTGCGGCGGCCGGGTTGCCTGAAAGCCGGTTTTCCATGTCACTTGCATTTCTGGCAGGTGTGTTCTGCATTATTTTTCCGCTGATTGCATGGTTCGTGACCGAACGAAGTGGTCTTGAAACGCGCCGTCGTCATATTGAACGCGATGCCCGCTCATTTACCGCCAATCTTAAAGCCAGAATTGGAACTCCGGAACAGCAGAAAATTGTTTTTGAACAGTATGTCGATACCCTTTGTGAAAACCTTACCTCAGCCAATGTCTGGAGCATTCACGGAGTGACATCGACTTCTCTTGCAGCCGCTGCCAACGAAATGCAGATTAAACTTCAGAGTTCTGGTCTGCAGCCTGAGCTTTTTGCGGTCTTACATAAGCCTGGTGGGGCAGAAATTGCAAGCATTACCCCCGACTGGAAACTTGTCAGTTACTCAGGCAAAGCGCAGTTCGAATCATTTATTCTCAAATTTCTAAGGCTGCTTGCGCTTAGATTTTATACCGGCAAGGTGCCGGATACCGAAGAATTCATGAAAAGGGTGTCGCTGGATCTTGGTATTAATATGCGTTTCTGGCCTTTTTATAACGATGCCCATGCCAGACTGGCCGATGGCAACATAGATGGCAATGACTGTTACTTCTTCTGGCAGCCGCTTTTGCTGCGCGACCCCAAATTACTTCATGTCGCAAATTCTGACTTTCGCGGGCGGGAATTGAGACGCGTTCCTTCTGAAGAAGAGGTTTTGCAGGTTGGGGCGGTCATGTGTGCTTTCAGAAAAAGCAACGTTCATGACAATTTTTTTCGGTTTCTTGTGCCGCTTCTTGAGGGCGAAGGGTTGAATTTCGCCTTGAGAGGCGGGTTAGAATATACTTCAGCCGGGTTTCCTGTTCCTGCCGCCGCTTCTTTTAATGTCGGCGGTGAGCCACTATCTCTGCCCGGCTGGTATTTTTCTGAAATCCCTATAAAAAACGGCTCAGAGAGCTCAAGTCTTGTTCTGGCAATCGAGACGCTGCCCGAAAAAAACAGTCCGGTCTGGCCAGGAATACTGATTGCCCTTGCTCTGGTGATTTTCTGGCATCGCACTCTGCATGGACAGACCTTTGTTGCCCGAAGCTTCCCGGTTCAGCTCTGGCTTGGACTTTTTGCATCTGCGATTGTTCCGGTAACCTGCGTATATACAGTCAACGAATGGTATGCGGTTGAACAGAAGGATCTGCGGGTCAATGAAGAGCGGGTGCGCATGATTTCACTGATCGAGCAGCTTGAAAGACGCCAGTTCATGCAGGAAACCATCGAATGGGAAAAAATCAGATGTGTTGCCGGTTCGGAGAAGCTCATTAATATGGCGAGGTCGCTCGAAAACCCCTCTAAGAATGAATTGTATGACCTCGAAGAATATATTCGCAGTCAGGCTGCAATCAACCATGGCTATACCGGCAGAACCAGTTTCAATGAAGCGATTGTTTTCAGTTCGCTGGGCTGGAACCATTCGGTAATGGCCGGCAAAGGCGAAAAAGAGTCGACTGACTTCAAGCTTCTCATCAATACTTCCCTTGAAACTTTGTTGTCTTCTCTGGGGGTCGAAAAGAAGGCAAGCGGAAGAGTCAGAAGCGCCGGCGCTGCAGTCAAAGGTGAGATGACCCTCGATGCCGGTCTTGAGATTTTTCGTACTATATTTGGCGTTGATGCCTATTTCAAGCTGGTGCATGGTCTCGATCTGCCGATCAGGCTTTTTTACTCAACCGGAAGCGGTTGCCTTAGACTGATGCCATTTCCCGGGCTTCTTAAGCCTGAATTGATAGTCTACTGGCTGTTTTTTGACAGTCTTAATTCAACCACACGCCGCATCTTTAAAAATGCAGAAGTCCCGTTTCCGGTTTTTGCAGAAGCGAAGCTGATGTATGGCGCTCTTAAATACCCGAAGGGGGGCAGCTGGAACCCTGAAATTGCGCAGATTGCAAGACTCGCTGTCGCGGCTAACGGCCCTTTGAGCAGTCGAAGAACCGTTGCCGGTCGTGAGTGTCTTGTTGAAGCACGGCTTGGCAGTCATAACGAGACCATGCTTATGATAGCCGTCAGCCCTGAAGATGAAATAATGACGGCTATTGAAAACGGTCGACGCAAATTTCTTGTTCTGCTGCTGCTTTCAATCGTCGCAGTTGTTCTATTGACGCTGCTGGTGGCTGCAGATGTTTCCCTGCCGGTCAGGCAGCTGCATGCGGGCGTAAAAATGATGGCATCACAGCAGTATGACTTTCGCATTGCCTCTACCAGGTCAGATGAGCTTGGTCAGATGCTGCATTCATTTAATGGCATGGCGCGGGGTCTACAGGAGCGAGAACTGATGGGGCAGATGGTTTCGCGCGCCGCCCGCATGGTGGCCGGCGATGAAGAAAGCCTGAAAAAGGCCGAAAGCGGCATGCATCTTGACGTTACCGTGCTCTATCTTTCAGTACCCGGCTTTGCCGATCTGCAGAAAAAACTGGCGCCTGAAGAGCTTCTAGCCGGCGTGAGCGCGCAGGTAGATGTTCTTTGTGGCATTATCATCAACAACGACGGTGAAGCCGACAAAATCATCGGCGAAAAGATTCTTGCCTATTTCTACAGTCCGGAAGGTCTTAAGAGAAGCAACGCCATGGCCATGCACACCCTGCAGATTATCAGTGACGCTGCCAGAGAAGGCCTGCTGCCTTTTCAGGTTGCGGCTGGAGTTCATTGTGGCAGTGTCATTGCCGGTCTTCTCGGCATCAGCAGCAAAAGAGATTTTACCATTATCGGTGATACGGTTAATACCGCTGCCAGAATAAATGCACAGGCTGCGGAACTGCCAGAACAAAGATATCTGGTCAGCACCCTGGCCGCAGAAGAATTTGAAGATAAAAACCGCCTCTCGCCTTTTGGCAGTGTCGCGCTGAAGGGCAAGAGCGAAACCGTGGATTTATTGCACGCCCGGCTCTAAGCCCGGAGCCTGATTTTCTGGCTTCTTTTTGCCGACTCTGGTCATATCATTGAGATAAAGCTCGAATTCGCCGCTGACTGCGGTGACCTTTTCGTCTTTGAGACGTAAAGTACCGGTAATTACCGGGCAACCAGGGTCAGGTTCGCTCAAGTTCAAAGAAACGTGCCCAAGGGGAACCGGCAGTTTGAATTCGCCGCTGTCTGCAGTTGCTGGTCTTGCATCTTCGCTGAAAAGATCGGCCTCGATATTTACGGCAGCGTAGCTTGTTACCTTGAGAATGTAGTCATAGCCGCCAATCACGAGCTTGCCTTTCAGCTGCTGATTTTCCGGTTCCTGAGAAAGATTCTGGCCCTCTGAGGCCATGGCCCCACCAGCACCTTTGTTTTTTATGCTGGCAAGTGCAATTTTGATGGTTTTGAATTCTTTGCTCTGAAAGGCAAAGCCGAGACCTTTGAGAATCGCTTCATGTTCCTGTTGCTGGTCTTGAGCATATAGAACCAAAGTTGAAACTAGAACGAATAACAGCAGGCCAAAAATAATTCTTTTCATGGTGTTTCTCCTGGCGACCTTTTCTAATATAATTCTAGCAGACAATCTGCTTTTCGGAGAGACGGCTTTTGTTTAAGCAATGTAAAGTTTTTGTGCTGTTGCCGGAATATCTGGGTATTTTCCTTCTGGTTCTGTATTTTCAGACCGGAGCAGTTTGCCCGCTGTCAGCCGACCCCTTTCACAGAGAGGTCGCTGAAGGAAATCTCGATTCTGTGCGGCGGTTTCTCGCAAAAAATCCGATTCTGGCAACGATGAACGATGAGCTGGGCAGGTCGCCTCTGCATCTGGCAGTTATTAACGGGCAGCATGCCATGGTTAATGTGTTGATCAATGCTGGCGCAGATGTAAACGCCGTTGACGGTCTTAAAAAGTTTACGCCGCTGCATTACGCGGCGTTTTACAGCTCCCCGAAGATTCTTGAATTTCTGCTTACCCGCCGCGCCGATATTCTGGCGCAGGATGTCGACGGTAATCTGCCACTGCATTTTGCTGCGGCCAATGGCAGCCCGGCCACCGTTAAAATTCTTCTCGAAAACAATTCTGGCCCAGACTGCCTGAACAACAACTGGCAGACGCCTTTGCATCTGGCCGCTGCTGCCCTCGACAATCATAAATCTTTTCCGGCCGCTTCTAAAGACGAGAAAGACTATCTTGCGGTGGCGAAACTGCTGTTGCAGGCCGGGGCAACCCTGGGTATTCATGACATCTGGCGAAATCTGCCCGAAACCATTGCCTGGCGAAAAGACCGTCATTCGACTTTCCCGCGGCGTTTCGAAGAGTTGATGCGGCAGTTGGGGCGAACACGATAAAACTTTACTTGCCTGCCGGTTTTTTATTAAACTGGCAGGGTACACAAAACCTATTCTTGACGGGTAATCAGCATGAACAAAACATCAGGTGCGAAGCCTGGGTTCTTTAAAAGCATCAAGCTCAGGGCCTGGCTTGGTATATTTCTTCTGACAATTCTGCCGCTCCTCTCTCTGGGCCTCTATTCATTCAATATTCTCGGCGAAATCGCCCGCGATATTCTTATCGAAGGCAATATTCAGGCATTTCAGCAGGTGAAATACGAGGTTGACCAGTATGTCAGCGTCTATGACGAGTTGACCCGCTATGTGGCCGCCGACGTGCGTTTGCGTGAGCCGGCTTCAGAGGGCGCTTCGCATGCTCTGCAGCAGCTCGATCAGGCCTACGAATATGTTGAGCGACTGGTGCTCATTTCGCCGGACGGCATGCTGCTGAATCACTCCAAGCCGGATCAGAATGCAATTACAACCCTTTCGGTGCCTGAACAACTTCTTTTTAATTCGGCTCAGAGCATTTTCTTCTCTCCAGAAGCCTTTCATGTCAAGGCTCCAGTTTCTGAAAGCCCTCAGAGCCCGGTTGTCATTTCGACCGTTTCTTTTCTGAAGCTGCGAAAGTCACTCGAAGGCATCACTTTCGGCACCAATTTTCGCTATTTTCTCGTTACCCAGACGGGTGAAAACATTCTTGAACAGCCTGATTTCCCGAAAGAGCTGATCTCTGACCTCATGGAAAAACCCTGCGGTGCCTACGACCTGCTGCCGAAGGGCAATGGCACCTCGCCCCAGGTCGCTATTTCCCTGCCGATTCTGCATTATGGCCTGAGAATTTTCGTCTTTCAGAATGCAGGCGAAGTCTACGCGGTCGCCAGATCGATTGGCGAAAAGACGCTCAAATTCGTCATTCTGCTGTCGGTTGTTGCGTTCATGCTGGCGACCTGGTTCAGTATCAGAATGACCAGACCGATCATCGAGATCGCCCACAAGGCTGATGAGCTCAGCGAAGGCAATCTCGAAGCGACCGTCGATATGAACCGCAGCGATGAACTGGGTTTTCTGGCCGGCTGCTTCAATAACATGAGCCGCCGCATCAGGAAAAAAGTAATGGAGCTCAGCGCCCTTTATCGGGTTACTCAGCTGATTAACACCTCGGCAACCTACCAGCAGGCTCTCGATGGTTGCCTTGAGCATCTCGTCGAGATCTTTCAGGCCCGTCGCGGTTCGATTATGCTGCTGAACGAAGATCGCACGCTGCTGAAAGTAGAGAGCTTCAAAGCCGCCGGCGTCGCTCTGGACGGAAACTCAGATCCCCGCCTGCGCGGAGATGACACAAAGAAACCAGCTACAGGCGAAGAAGCTGCTGTAACCTCAGAAAAAGCCGTTTCAGAAGCTTCTACCGGGAGCTCAACCGGTGCTGCCAGGCCCAGATTTGCGCTTAAAGTCGGCGAAGGCATTGCCGGCGAGGTTGCGAAAAGCGGTGAGCCGATTCTCTGCATGGACTGCCGGACCGATGAACGCTTCAAGAATTACGACAGCAGCGCCGGCACAAAGTCGCCTGACACACTGATCTCGGTGCCGCTTACCGTGCATGGCAATATCATGGGCGTCATCAATCTGGCTGACCGCTCGAACAGCCGTCCGTTTACCTCTGAAGACCTCGATCTGCTGCTTGCCGTCGCCAATCAGATGGCCATGTCGATCGATAACGCCAGACTGCACGAATTGTCGATTGTTGATACCCAGACCGAACTGTATGTGCGCAAATTTTTCGATATAAGACTCGAAGATGAAATCAAGCGCGCCCGGCGCTTCGGGTTTCCGCTTACGTTGGTCATTTTCTGCATTGATGGTTTTTCGGGTCTTAATGACCGATATGGCAGCGGGGCTTCAGACGCGGCACTTTTCGACCTGGCAAAAATTCTGCGTGATTCGGTCAGGGCAACCGACATTACCGCCCGCACCGGAACTGATGAAATGGCGGCAATTCTCGCCCACACTTCGGCCGAACAGTCGCTGATTTTTGCGGAGCGCCTGCGCGAAAGAATCGCCGCGTTTCCGGTCAGGCGTGATGGCTTTGAATTCAACGTCAGCGTCAGTGTCGGCATTTGTCAGTTCGAAAATGCCGTCGAACGCCATTATCAACTGGTCGAGCGTGCCCATGAAGCGATGCAGACCAGTGCCGGCCGTGGCAATACAACCACAATCTGGCAGAGAAAGGAAACCCAGTCATGAGAATCTTAAGAATTCTGCTGATTGCGATGTTTGCAGGCTGCTGCCTGACTTCAGCTTCCTATGCCGGCGATGAATACCAGGTGCGGTTGATCAAGAAGTTTTATTCGATGGGCACAGCCACCATCAATGGTACCTATTACCCCGTCGGAAACTCAATTGCCCGTCTTTTCAGCATCAAAATGAAGAATCTGGTCACAATTGCCGAACCCACTGCCGGCTCACTTGCCAACATCGAATACCTCAGGCGGGGTCACATTGATCTGGCCCTGGTTCAGAGTGATGTGGCCTGGATGGCCTTCAATGGTGCCCATAACTTTTCTGGTAACCGCTTCACAGAACTTCGCATTCTGGCTTCACTTTATTCTGAAGTAATTCAGATAATTGTCAGAGCTGATTCGGCAATAAAGAGTATCGAAGATCTTAAAGGCAGGCGCATCGCAGTCGGTGAAAAAGACAGCGGCAGTGCCGCCAGTGTCATGCTGGTGCTTGGTGCTGCCGGGTTGAAACCCGAAGATTACACCTTCGTCTATGAGCGCTTTACCCGGGCAACCGAGTCTCTCAATGATGGTTACGTCGATGCGGTTTATTATGCCGGAGCAGTTCCTGCAGATGGTATCAGCCGTCTGGCGTCTAAAACTCCTTTAAGACTGGTGGCTGTTCCTTTTGCAGTTCGAGAGAAGCTGGTATCGGAATACCCATATTTTTCAGCTGAAACGATACCCGAAAAATCATATCAGGGTCAGGAAACCCAGGTTCAGACAGTTGGTTTCAGAGCCCTGCTCGCCGGTACCGAAAATCTGCCGCGCGACGAAGTTCTGAGCATGCTGCAGGTGATCTATGACAATCCCGAAATGATATCTGACCAGAACAAAACCATCATCAGGCCAGACATCGTGCATGGCATCTCGGGCGTCGCCGAAGAAATGCTGCACCCCGGTGCCAAACGCTTTTTCACCCTGCACCAGAAAAAGTAACCGCAAGATTCTGTACCGGCCTTATTGAAAAAGGGCGAGAAAATAATGCTGCCATGCCTCTGGCGGCATTATTTATTTTGGGTATAATCAAGACAATCCACTACTGTATGGCGGGGTATTTATGAAATTAACAAGAGCTGGTTTTAAAACCGCATTTTTGCTGCTGATTCTTACTTTTGTTCTTAATCTGGTTGCATTTGCCGCGCAATCTGACTCGAAGGCCTTGTTTGACCGCTATCAGGCTGTTTATAAAAGCTATCGCGAAGCGGTTGAAGCCCAGGCCAATGCCGAAGAAATCAAACAGCTGGCTGCTGAACTGCAGACTGCCTGCAAGGAATATTATAATTCAATCGGCGTAACCGCTTCATTCAGCAGCGATGATCAGGCTGAGCCGACTCTGAGCTCAGACACCGAAACCCGTGGTTCTGACATTTCAACCGCAACCCGCACCGGTTCGAGAGTGATTGCGCAGAAAAGCGAATTACAGAAGAAATACGAAAGTATTGTGCTGGCATTGGCTGCTCCTGACCGTTCAGCGAAGCTCGCCGACATTCAGAAGCAACTCGAAGATTTTATTGCCGGCTGTACTGACCAGAGACTGCTTAAAGATGCGACTTTTCAGCTTGCCGACCTGGTGCTTGAACGCACCTCAAGCCTTGCCAAAGCCCAGGAAGTTCTTCTCGCCTACGCAAAAACCACTAAAGACGCCGAAAACCGCCGTCAGGCCATGGCCCACATTAAAATGCTGCGGCAGAAAAGTGTTGTGGCGAAAAAACGCGAAGAATTCAAGGCAATTCAACAGAAAACTGTCAGCCAGTGGGGCAAATACTCAAAAACATCATGGCTGGCGCTTCCGGTTAAACTTTTTGACCTCGGTTCCTACAGCGTAAATAACATTCAGCGCCGCTTCAAGGCCCGGGAACTCGACAAGGCCCTCGAAGAATTCGACCGGTCGGTTCTCGAAACCTACCCGGCCGGCTCGGCCGACGC
>ENA-UOWO01003582-UOWO01003582.1-activated-sludge-metagenome-genome-assembly--contig:-NODE-3582-length-17905-cov-6.393725_pt1 | contig 17905 bp, 10 predicted proteins | sample MGYA00238148_ERZ761564 | MGnify/ENA primary metagenome ERZ761564 (study PRJEB28885, sample SAMN05720194) | activated sludge metagenome | isolation source: Anaerobic digester | place: USA...
ATGGAGGGCGCGTTCGGCGCCGACTTCTCCGACGTGCGGGTGCACACCGGGGACCGGGCGGCCCGGACCAACCAGGCCCTCGGTGCGCTGGCCTTCACCACCGGCAACGACATCGTCCTGGGCGAGGGCTCGTCGATCGGTGATCAGCGGCTGCTGGCCCACGAGCTGACCCACGTCGTGCAGAACCGCGGCTGAGGGTCCGGCCCGGAGCGCGCCGGGCAGGATGAGGTCATGAACTGGTTCGGACGTTCCCACGACGACCCTGCGGCTGATTCGCCCGCACCGTCCGCGGCGGCCGCGCAGCCGGACGCGGTGCGGATGACCGCCTTTGTGCACGGCCACGTGCAGGGGGTGGGTTTTCGCTGGTTCACCCGCACCAAGGCGATGGAGTTCGGCCTGGTCGGCAGCGCGACCAACCTGGTCGACGGCCGGGTGGAGGTGGTCGTGGAGGGTCCCCGGCAGGCCTGTGACGACCTGCTTGCCTGGCTGCGCGGGGGACGGACCCCGGGCCGGGTCGAGCAGGTGGTGGCCCAGTTCGCGCCGGCTCGCGGCACCTTCCGCCGCTTCGACGTCGGCTGACCGACCCCCCGCGCGCCGGTGTGGGCGATCCCTCGCGACTCAGCCGGCAGCCTGCTCGGCTTGACCGGACGGGGCCGGTAGCGTCTTCAGACGGCGTACCCGCACCGGAGCACGCCATCGACGAGCAGGAGGGGCCGGCCCGTGCACCTGAAGTCCCTCACGATGAAGGGTTTCAAGTCCTTCGCCTCGTCCACCACGTTGCGCCTGGAACCGGGCATCACGGCGGTCGTCGGGCCGAACGGGTCGGGCAAGTCCAACGTGGTCGACGCGATCGCCTGGGTGCTCGGTGAGCAGGGCGCCAAGGCGCTGCGCGGCGGCAAGATGGAGGACGTCATCTTCGCCGGCACGGCCGACCGGCCGCCGCTGGGCCGGGCCGAGGTCACGCTGACCATCGACAACTCCGACGGCGCGCTGCCGATCGACTACGCCGAGGTCTCCATCACCCGCCGGATGTTCCGGGACGGGGTCGGCGAGTACGAGATCAACGGCTCCTCGTGTCGCCTGCTGGACATCCAGGAGCTGCTCTCGGACTCCGGCATCGGCCGCGAGATGCACGTGATCGTCGGGCAGGGCCAGCTCGACGCCGTGCTGCAGGCCCGCCCGGAGGACCGGCGCGCGTTCGTCGAGGAGGCGGCCGGGGTCCTCAAGCACCGCAAGCGCCGCGAGAAGACCATCCGCAAGCTCGACGCGATGCAGGCCAACCTCAACCGGCTCACCGACCTGACCGCCGAGATCCGCCGCCAGCTGGGACCGCTGGGCCGCCAGGCCGCGGTCGCCCGGCGCGCCGCCGGGGTGCAGGCCGACCTGCGGGACGCCCGGATGCGGTTGCTGGCCGACGAACTCACCCAGATCCTGACCAAGATCGAGCAGGACGCCGTCGACGAGCAGACCGCCGTCGAGCACCGCAACCGGGTGCAGCGCGACCTGGCCGAGGCCACCGAGCGGCTCAGTACCGCCGAGGCCGAGCTGCGCGAGCTGAGCCCGGCGGTCGCCCGCGCCCAGGAGACCTGGTTCGCCCTGTCCGCACTGGCCGAGCGGGTTCGCGGCACCGTGGCCCTGGCCGCCGAGCGGGCCCGCAACCTGTCCGCGCCGGTGCGCGACGCCGCCGAATCCCGCCGCGATCCGGACGAGCTCGAGGCCCGGGCCGAACGGGCCGAGGCCGAGCACGAGGCCCTGGTCGAGGCGGTCGAGGCCGCCGCCGAGCGGCTCGCCGCGGCCAGCGACGAGCGTCAGGAACGCGAGCACGCCCTGCGCGCCGCCGAGCACGAGCTGTCCGCCGCCAGCCGGCTGATCGCCGATCGGCGGGAGGGGTTGGCCAAGCTGGCCGGCCAGGTGCAGGCCGCGCGGTCCCGGCTCTCCGCCGGCAGCGACGAGGTGCAGCGGCTGTCCGCGGCGGTGACCGAGGCCCGCGACCGGGCCGCCCAGGCCCAGGTCGAGTTCACCCGCGCGCAGGACACCGTCGGCGACCTGGATTCCTCCGAGGTCGGCCTGGACGAGGCGCACGAGATGGCGACGGCGGAGCTGGAGGTCGCCCGCACCGCGGCCGCCGAGCTGACCGATCATCTGCGGCAGGCGCAGAGCACCGCCTCCTCGCTGCAGGCCCGGGTGGACGCGCTCGCCCTCGGATTGGACCGTCGGGACGGCACCGCCGACCTGCTGGCCGCCGGCGCGGACGCGCCGGGTCTGCTCGGTGGGGTGGCCGACGCGATCGGCGTCACCCCCGGGCACGAGACGGCCATCGCCGCCGCCCTCGGTGCGGTCGCCGACGCCGTCGCCGTGCGGTCGGTCAGCGACGCTGCGGCGGCCCTGGACCTGTTGCGCAGCAACGACAGTGGCCGAGCCGGGATCCTCATCCAGGGCGCTCGCAGCCAGCCCGACCGCCGGTCCTGGCCGGAGCTGCCGGCCGGCGCGCATTGGGCGGTCGACCTGATCCGGGCCCCGGACATGCTGCTGCCGGCATTGACCCGCACCCTGGAACTGGTCGCCGTCGTGCCCGACGCGGCCGCCGCGATCGCGCTGATCGGCGCCGTGCCGGATGTGCGGTGCGTGACCGCCGACGGCGACGTCATCGGCCCCGACTGGGCCAGCGGGGGCAGCGCGGGCGGGCAGACCCTGCTGGAGATCCAGGCCACCCGCGACCAGGCCGCCGACGAGCTGACCGCCGCGCAGGCCCGGATCGAGGAGCTGACCGCCGCGCTGGCGCAGGCCAAGGCCCGGGTCAGCGCGGCGGAGGCCGCGGCGGCGGCGACCCTGTCGGCGCTGAACGAATCGGACGCGCACATCTCCGCGGTCGCCGAGGAGCTGGCCCGCTACGGCTCGGCCGCGCGGGCGGCGGCCGCCGAGGCCAACCGGCTCGAGGAACGCCGCCAGGCCGCCGAGACGGCCCGCGAGCAGCACCGCCGGGCCGTCGACGACCTGGAGGCCCGGCTCGCCGCGGTCGAATCCGAGCAGGCCCCGGTCGAGGTCGACACCTCGCTGCGGGACGAACTGGCCGACTCCGCCGCGCAGGCGCGGCAGCGTGAGGTGGAGGCCCGGCTGGTGCACCGCTCGGCGGAGGAACGGGCCAATGCGGCGGCCGGCGCCGGCGATTCGCTGCGCCGGGCCGCGGCCGCCGAACGCGACCAGCGGCGCCGGATCGCCGCGGCCAACCAGCGGCGGGTGCTGCAGGCCGCGGTGGCCACCCGGGTCGCCGAACTGGGGGAGCGGGTGGCCCAGCGGCTGTCCGTCTCGCTGGCCGAGGCCGCGGCCGAGAAGGACACCTGCGCCCAGCGGCGGGCCGAGGTCGACGCCGTGCTGCACGAGGCCCGCGCCCGGGCCGCCGAGCTGCAGTCCCAGTGGGACAAGCTGACCGACGCGGTGCATTCCGGCGAGGTGCTGCGGGCCCAGCAGACGATGCTGGCCCAGCAGCTGGCCGACCGCTCGGTCGACGAGTTCGCCATCCCGGCCGACGAGCTGATCGCCGCCTACGGCCCGTCCAACCCGGTCCCACCGAACCCGCAGGAGATGGCCGAGTACGAGGCGGCCAAGGAACGCGGCGAGGACGTGGCCGCCCCGCCGTCGATGCCCTATGACCGGCCCACCCAGGAACGGCGGCTGCGCCGGGCCGAACGGGACCTGACGGCGCTGGGCAAGGTGAACCCGCTGGCCCTGGAGGAGTACGCCGGGCTGGAGGAGCGGCACAAGTTCCTGGCCACCCAGCTGGAGGATCTCAAGTCCACCCGCAAGGACCTGCTGCAGGTGATCAAGGACGTCGACGAGAAGATCCTGGAGCTGTTCGCCGCTGCCTACTGGGACGTCGAACGCGAGTTCAAGATCGTCTTCTCGACGCTGTTCCCGGGCGGCGAGGGCGAGCTGGTGCTCACCGACCCGTCGAACATGCTGACCACCGGCATCGAGGTCAACGCCCGGCCGCCGGGCAAGAAGGTCAAACGACTGAGCCTGCTCTCCGGTGGCGAGCGCTCGCTGACCGCGGTCGCACTGCTGGTCGCCATCTTCCGCGCCCGGCCCAGCCCCTTCTACGTCATGGACGAGGTGGAGGCGGCGCTGGACGAGGTGAACCTGACCCGGCTGGTGTCGTTGATGGCCGAGCTGCGCGAGTCCTCGCAGCTGATCGTCATCACCCACCAGAAATTCACCATGGAGTCCGCCGACGCCCTGTACGGGGTGTCCATGCGCGGCGACGGCATCTCGCAGGTGATCAGCCAGCGGATCCGTGAGCGGCTCACTGCCGAACCGACCAGCCCGCCGGTCAGCCAGCCGGTGGGCGGCCCGGCCGAGGAGCTGGCCACCGCGCCCTGACGCGGGAGCACCACCACTGCGGCCGGAGGTGTGATCCAGGTCTCATCCAGTCACGGGACGTCTCGTCCCGTGACGGTGATGCTCCTGGTTCCCGTTCGGCCGGGAAGTCCTGCGGGGCTGACCCCGGTCGGCCGGAAAAACTCACATCCCCGCCCGGCGGGCTTTCCTTTGAGGTGTCCAACCATGACCATGCGCGTCCTCGTCAAGCAGAGCCTGGCGGCCGCCGCCCTGCTGTCCACCGCCCTGTTCACCGTCGCCTGCTCGTCCGCGACGGCCGGCACGGCCGCCGCCGGCGCCACGGTGTCCAGCACCAGCTCGGCCCCGTCCAGCTCGGCCTCGTCCAGTTCGACTCAGTCCAGCTCGCATTCGTCGAGCCCGACGACCAGCGCCTCGACCCAGTCCGACGACGCCACGGTGACCGTGGTCGTCGACCCGGCCGAGCTGGATGCCACCACCGCGATCTGGTTGCAGACCAGCTGCACCGACATCGGAACGCTGGTCGGTTCGCTGTTCGCCGTGCCCTCGGTGGACGGGACCGCGACCGACGAGCAGTACCGCGACGCCTACGTCACCTACTACTCCGACCTGACCGACACCCTGCTGGCCATGACCGACCGGCTCAACGCGCTGGACGCGCCCACCTTCGCCGGCGGTCAGGACCTGCACGACGGTTACCTGGCCTACCTCGACGACCTGTCCTCGATCACCCTCGGCGCGGCTGTGATCATCCAGTCGGCGCCCGATCGGGCATCCATCGACGCCGCGATCGATCAGATCAACACCGAGATCGAGCAGCTCGGGCAGAGCGACTACGGGCTCAGCGACTTCCAGAGCGAGGATCTGCAGGCACTGATGGCCCAGGTGCCGGCCTGCCAGGGGCTGCTGACCACCTGACCGTCCCGTTGAGCCGGGCGTTCGCACCCTTGGGCGGCCCGTTGAGCGGTCTGTTGAGCGGTCCGTTGAGCCGCCCGTTGAGCGGCGGTCGTGCGGTGTTGAGCGAAACGGATAAACGGTACAGACGGCGTTGAGTGGACGTTGAGGACCAACCGGCAGCATTCCCGATCAGGCAGGTGGGGATGCACCACCGCGCGGTGATGGGGAGGAACTTCGATGCAGACCGGTTCATCTTTCGGGCAGCCGGCGGGCCAGCGCTCCGGATCCACCGGCCGGGCCACCGGCCCGGATCCGGTGGCGACCTACGTGTACGCCGGGGACCCGATCTCGCAGGCCGGCGTGATCAGCCAGCTGCGGCAACGGGCCGAGATCCGGGTGGTCGACGCCGAGCACCTGGGTGAGGCCGTGGTGGCGGTGGTGGTCGCGGACGGCCTCACCGACGAGGTGCTGCGGGTGCTGCGGGCGCTGCAACGCGGGTCGATCCCGCGCACCGTGCTGGTCGCCCGGGTGATCGACGACTCGACCCTGGTGGCGGCGGCCGAGGCCGGGGTCGGCGGCCTGCTGCGTCGCGGCGACGCCACGCCCGATTCGCTGGCCCGAGCCATCCTGCGGGTCGCCGCCGGCGAGGGAGAGGTGCCGCCGGATCTGCTGGGCCGGTTGCTCGGCCAGGTCGGGCGCCTGCAGCGGCAGGTGCTCGCGCCGCGCGGGCTGGCGTTCTCCGGGTTGTCCGACCGGGAGGCCGAGGTGCTCAAGCTGGTGGCCAACGGTCACGACACCGCGGAGATCGCCGGCCGGCTGTCCTACAGCCAACGCACCGTCAAGAACATCCTGCACGACGTGACCACCCGGTTGCAGCTGCGCAACCGGTCGCACGCCGTCGCGTACGCGGTCCGGGAAGGACTGATCTGAACCGGTTCGCACCGGCTCCGGGGCGCCGGGGCCGGTGCCCCTTCGGGCAGCCGGGCCTGCCCGGCCGGCTGTCCGCGGTTGCGTTTACTGCACCGACGGCAGGCGGGACAGTGGTCAGGTGATCCACGAGGTCGATGTTGCGCTGCGCTCACTCATCGAGCGCGAGGCGACCGCGGGCACCGAGGTCGAGGTGGTGTTCGATGCCCCGACCAAGGACTGGGCCGGCCGGCGCAACGTGCCCACCATCGACGTCTACCTCTACGACATCCGGGAGGATCTGCGTCGGCGCGAACGTGGGCTGATCAACGAGTACGACGACCGGGACCGGGTGCGGACCCGGCACCTGCCGCCGCGGCATTTCAAGCTCTCCTACCTGGTGACGGCCTGGACGCAGCGCCCCGAGGACGAGCACCGCCTGCTCTCGGCCCTGCTGTCCTGCTTCCTGCGGCACGACGCCATCCCGGGCGAGTTCCTCACCGGGCCGCTGGCCGAGGTCGGGCTGCCGGTGCCGGTGACCGTGGCCCTGCCGCCCCCGGAGGACCGATCGTTCGCCGATGTCTGGTCGGCGCTGGGCGGCGAGCTCAAGCCGTCGCTGGACATCGTGGTCAGCGCCCCCACCGAGACCGGGCAGCAGTACCACGCCGGCCCGCCGGTGGTGCAGCCGCCGACGATCTCGTTGGGCGGCACCGAATCTCGCGATGATGGTGCCCTGTGGCCGCCGCGCGAGGACCGCCAGCACCTGGCCGGGCCAGGCTCAGACGGCTCGGGCGGGTCGAGTGGGTCGGACCGCCGGACCGGATCGGACGCGGCGGCCGCCGGTCGAGCCTCGACGTCGGGCCTGTCCTGGCAGGAACTGGCCGGCTCGGGTCGCCGCAGCGCGGAGTCCGGCCCCGCACCGGCCGGCACCGAGACCAAGGCCAAGCCCCGCCGTCGCCGCGCCGGTGGGATCGACCAGAAGTGAGCCGGCGGTGAGGATCGGGTGAGCGCGGCGGGCAATCAGGACCGGGCCGGACTGGCTTACCTGCTGGGTCGGGTCGGCCTGGTGGAGGACCGGATCAGGGTGCTGGTGCAGCATCGCCGGGCCGACGACCCGGCCCCGGACGACCCGTTCCGCGGGCTGTACGTCACCGACGAGGTGGTCGAGAAGTTGCTGGCCCCGGCGGCCGCCCCGCCGCGGGCGGACGGCGCCGCGCGGGAGCAGATCGAGACGCAGGCCGACGCGGCCGAGGCCGGCGGGGCGCGGATCCGGCTGCGCCGGCTGGCCGCCGAGGCCGGGCTCACCGCCCTGGACACCGAGATCCTGGTCATCGCCCTGGTGCCCGATCTGGACAGCCGGTTCGAGAGGCTCTACGGCTACCTCAACGACGACGTGACCCGGCGGCGAGCCACCATCGGTCTGGCGTTGGCGCTGGCCGACGCGGCCCCGGCGTCGTCGGCGGCCCGGTCCCGGCTGCTGCCCGGGGGGCCGTTGGTCGACCGATCGCTGGTCGTGCTCGACGACGCCGACCGGCCGTTCCTGACCCGGGCCATCCGGGTGCCCGACCGGGTCGCCGCCCACCTGCTCGGCGACGACGCGGTGGACCCGACCCTGCTCGGCATCGTCACCGATCCGGTGCCCTTCCCGGGCGAGCGATCCGGCCAGTTGGCCCGGGCTTTGCAGGTCGGGCAGTCGCTGGTCTACGTGCGCGAGTCCGGCGCCGGAATCGGACCGTCGGTGGCCGCCGCCGCGCTGCAGGCGGCCGGCCGCCCGGTGCTGGGTGTCGAACTGTCCCGGCTCGCGCTCGGCCGGGACCCGCGGGAGACGGTGACCGTGCTCGGCCGGGAGGCGTTGCTGCGCGGGGCCGGGGTCGTCGCCGGGCCCGTCGAGGCGCTCACCGACCACCCGGAGGCGCTGCGGATGCTGGCCGAACTGCCGGTGCCGGTGGCTTTGGTCGGCCGGGTCAACTGGGATCCCAGCTGGACCGAGAAGGTGCCGTTGCTGCTGGACGCGGGCACGCTGACCCCGACCGACCGGATCGAGTTGTGGTCCACCCAGCTGGCCGGCCGGTCCGGGGCGGGAGCCGACCCGGTGTCGCTCGACCCGACCTCGATCCCGGCCCATTTCGTTCTCGGCCCGAACCAGGTGGCCCGCGCGGTCGCCGCGGCCGCGGCCTCGGCCGCGTTGGACGGGGGTGTGCTGACCGCCGATGACCTGCGGCGGGGCGCCCGGGCGCAGAACGCGGCCGGCCTGGAACGGCTGGCCCGACGGACCGAACCGGCGGTCGGCTGGGACGACATCGTGCTGCCGGACGCGGCCCGGGGGCAGCTCCGCGACCTGGCCGCCCGGGCCCGCAACCGCGACCGGGTGCTGGTCGAGTGGCGGATGCGGCTCGGCGGTGGCCGCGGGCGTGGGGTGACCGCCCTGTTCGCCGGGGACTCGGGCACCGGCAAGACGATGTCGGCCGAGGTCATCGCCGGGGAACTCGGTCTGGACCTGTATACGGTCAACCTGGCCACCGTCGTCGACAAGTACGTGGGGGAGACCGAGAAGAACCTGGAACGGATCTTCTCCGAGGCCGGCGGGGTCAACGCGGTCCTGCTGTTCGACGAGGCCGACGCGATCTTCGGCAAGCGCAGCGAGGTTCGCGACGCGCACGACCGGTACGCCAACATCGAGAGCGCCTACCTGCTGCAGCGGATGGAAACCTTCGACGGGCTGGCCATTCTGGCCACCAACCTGCGCTCCAACATCGACGACGCGTTCACCCGCCGGCTCGACATGATCATCGACTTCCCGGCCCCCGACGAGCGGTCCCGGCTGTCCATCTGGCAGCACTGCCTGCGCCCGCCGGTGCCCGTCGAGGACGGCCTGGACCTGGAGTTCTGCGCCCGCTCCTTCACCATGTCCGGTGGCAACATCCGGTCGGCGGCCACCACCGCTGGCTACCTGGCCGCGGGGGCGGACAAGTCGATCGGCATGGCGGAGCTGATCGCCGCGATCGCCGCCGAGTACCGCAAGATGGGCCGGCTGGTCCTGGAACGGGAGTTCGGGCCCTACCTGACCAAGCTGCCCGCGCCCGGGGTGCCGGCTCGATGACGACCACTGTCGAGCGATTCCTGACCCACGGTGTCGGGCCGGATACCCGACGTGATCGTCGCGGCCTTATCGTGGTGGTATGTCGGACTCACCGGTGGGCCCTTATCAGGAGCTCGGACGGCACCCCGGCATCCGTCGGGCCGTGCAGGAATTCTACGAACGGATCGCCGCCGACCCGTCGCTGGTCGAATACTTCGCCGACGCCGATATGGACCGCCTGCGTCGCCACGTGGTGGAACTGCTGGCCGCCGCGGTCGGCGGCCCCGGCCAGTACACCGGCCGCACGATGGCCAAGGCCCATCAAGGCCTGCACATCACCGACGAGGCCTTCGACCGGGTGCTCGGACACCTCAACGCGGCCCTGGTCGACGTCGGCGCGGACGACCGGACCATCCGCGAGGTGCTGCGCGCCCTGTCCGGCATGCGGATGGACATCGTGCAGGAGTGAGAAAGCGGCGGGGCCGTCGCCACCGGCGGTCCGGCAGCCGACTCGGCTGCGGCTTTCGTCATTTTCCCCGTCCGGATGTCCGGGTCTGCGTCATGATCTCTCCTGAGCGATGTGCGCCCGGTTCGGGACGCGGCGAACGGGCACCGGCGTGGAGGGGCGATGGACGAGGTCATCTGTCAGCAGTGCGGAACCCGGAACGAGCCGGGCACCGAGTTCTGTGTCGAGTGCCAGTCCTACCTGTCCTGGACCGAGACCCGGGAGACCAGCCTGGCCCAGCTGCAGGCCGATGCGGCGACCGGCACCGACCCCGCGCCGGCGACCGATCCGGCCACCGTCGCCGCCACTGACCCGACCCCGACCCCGACGGCGACCCCGACGCCGACGCCGGATCCCGTTCCGGTCGTCCGCGCCGACCCGCCGGCCGGCGCGCAGCCGGCCACCCGCCCGCAGCCGGCCACCCGCCCGCAGCCGTCCACCCGGCCGCAGCCGGCGGTCGAACCGGTGCGCGCGGTCATCGACCCGGCCGCCGCCGAGGTCGTGCCGGGTGGCGACGTGGAAACCCTCGAGGTCCAGGTCTACAACCTCTCGCCGATCGTCGACGCCTACCGGATCTGGGCCCCGGACGCGCCGGACTGGCTGACCGTCTCCGAACAGGAGGTCCGGCTGCTGCCGGGCACCAACGATCGGACCGCGGTCACCCTGCGCATCGCCGGCGGCCGATTGGTGCCCGCCGGGGTCAGCACCCTGGTCATTCGGGTGCAGTCCGTCGCCCATCCCGAGATCACCGTCGACCACGAGATCGCGCTCACCGTCCCCGGCATCGAGGTGCCCTTGATGCTGCGGCTCGAGCCGAGCATCGTGCGGGCGCGAGACGACCAGCCCGGCCAACTGCAGGCCGTCGTCGACAACTCCACCGGCAACCAGGCCCGGCAGGTGACGCTGACCGGGCGTGACCCGGAGGGGCTGGTCCGATTCTTCTTCTCACCGGCGGTCCTGGACGTCCCGGCCGGCGCGACCGCGGCCGCCGGCGTCCGGGTCGAGGCGCCCACGCCCGACCCCGGGCAGACCGCGACCAGACAGCTGACCATCGCCGCCACCGACGGCGACGAGCAGGTGACCGCGACCGCGACGTTCATGCAGACGGCCACGCAGGAAGCCCCGCTGGCCCTGCGGATCGAACCCACCCTGGTGCGGGTCCGGGACACCGACACCGGTCAGCTCGAGGTGGTCATCGACAACCGAGGTGGCCTGCGCACCCGACGGGTGTTCCTGGGCGGCCGGGACCCGGAACGGATCGTGCACTTCGCCTTCGCGCCGCCGTCGCTGGACGTGCTCGCCGGCGAGACCGGGACCGCCCGGTTGCGGATCGAGGCGCCGCCGCCGGCCGCCGGCCAGGAGGTCTCCCGCTCGTTCACCGTGCTGGCGACCTCACCCGGCGTCCCCGACCTGGAGGCCCCGGCAACCTTCGTGCAGGCGACATCCGCGGCGCCGACGGATGTTCCGTTGACCCTGCGGCTGGATCCGACCATCGTGCGGGTCCGGGACAGCACCAGCGGGGCCCTGGAACTGCTCATCGATAACCGCGCGGGACACCGCTCCCGGCGCGTGTTCCTGTCCGGTCGGGACCCGGAACGGCTGGTCCGCTTCACCTTCACGCCGCCGTCGCTGGACGTGCTAGCCGGTGAGATCGGCCAGGCCCGGGTCCGGGTCGAGGCGCCGCTGCCGGACTTCGGGCAGGAGGCCACCCGGCAGATCACCGTGGTCGCCTCGGAGGGCGTGGGTCGCAACGGTCCCCGGGAGATCGAGGTCGCCGGCTCGTTCGTGCAGACCCGGGCGCCCAAGCCGGTGGAGGTGCCGGTCGCCGTCAAACTCGAACCGAGTCTGGTGCGGGTGCGGGACACCCCGAACGCCCAGTTCCAGGTCATCGTGGACAACCGTCGGGGCACCCGGCCCAAGCGGATCACCCTGGCCGGGACCGATCCCGAACGGGCGATCGGCTTCTCGTTCTGGCCGCCGGTGGTCGACGTCGCCCCCGGCCAGATCGCGCGGGCCCAGGTCCGCATGGAGGCCTACCCGCCGGAGCCGGGTCGCGACAGCACCCGGCCGTTCACCGTGACCGCCGCGGACGGCACCACCGAGCAGGAGGTGGAGGGCTCCTTCGTCCAGGTCACCTCGCCGCCGCCGCCCGATGAGCCGATGACCATCCGGCTGGAGCCCAGCGTGCTGCGGACCCGCAACCGGCGCAGCGCGTCGGCGACCGTCATCGCCGACAACCGCGGCGGGTCACGGCCGCGCCGGGTTCAGTTCCGCGGGCACGATCCGGAACGGGCTGTGCGGTTCGCCTTCGACCCGCCGGTCATCGACCTGGCCCCGGGGCAGAGCGGGGCCGCGCGGGTGCAGATCTCCGCGCCGCGCCCGGACGGTGGCGAGGAGGTGACCCGCCCCTTCACCGTCGCCGCGACCGACGGGGCGAAGGAGACCGAAGCCACCGGCAGCTTCATCCAGGAGTCCAGCGACTGGCGACCGGTCTGGCGGGCGATTCTGACCCTGCTCGGCGGCGCCCTGATGATCGCCGGCGTGTTCATCCCGTGGAGCGCCGGCCCGGCGCTGCGCGGGATCGACTTCACCGCCACCGAGGTCGACGACCTGTCCGAGCAGTTCCAGCTGATCGAGCTGCCCGACGTGGTCCGCCAGCCGTTCGCCTCGGCCGGGGCGGTGATCGTCGTGCTGGCGATCATCGCCATGATCGGCCTGTTCGGGCCCAAGGGCCGGCTCAGCCGGTGGGCCGCCGCGATCGGCGCGGTGATCGCCGCCGGCTTCCTGGTCTCCGCGGCCGTCGGAGTGGTCGCGGTCGCCCGGGTCGACGTGGGGTCGTTCGTGGTGCTGCTGGGGTGCGCGTGCGCGTTCATCGGCGGCTACCTGGCCCCGAAACGGGGGTGAGCGCGCGGCCGGCCTGCCCGATCGGGCAGGCCGGCCGGCCCCTCTGGTCGTCCGGTTGACCCCTGTCCCCGCCCGGTGCGCGGTGGGACGATCGAGGAGTCGACGGCGCCTGCACCGGATCAGTTGCGCCACGGGAGGGACGAGCCAATGCGAACCCACGACCATGACACCGAGGACGCCACCCTGCGGCCCAAGTCGTCCCGGGTCGACGCCGCTCCGCCGGCCCACCTGCTGCAGGCCGCGGCCGCCGGCCGTAGCGACATTCTCGACGGCGCCGGTGTTCTCGGGTTGCAACGAGCGATCGGCAACGCCGGTGTCGGGGCCCTGCTGGAGTCCGAGCCGCCGCAGGAGACCCGCTCGCCGGTGCACGACGTCGTCAACTCCGGCGGCGGCAGCCCGCTCGCGCCCGACCTGCGCGAGGAGATGCAGGGGCGCCTGGGCCACGATTTCTCCGACGTCCGGGTGCACACCGACTCGGCCGCGCACGATTCGGCCAAGGCGGTCAACGCCCACGCCTACACCGTCGGCTCGAACGTCGTCTTCCAGCGGGACAAGTACGACCCGTCCTCCGTCGAGGGCAAGACGATGCTCGCCCACGAGCTGACCCACGTCGTCCAGCAGCGCAGCGGGCCGGTCGAGGGGACCGACAGCGGGGGCGGCATCAAGGTCAGCGACCCCTCCGACCGGTTCGAGCGGGAGGCGTCGGCCAACGCCGACCGGGTGATGTCGGCCCCGGCGCCCGCGCAGTCCATGGCCCCGGCCACCGGTCCGGCCACCGCGACCGCGCAGCGGCACGAGGAGGACGAGACCGTCCAGGGCGCGTTCGTCCAGCGCGAGGAGGCGCCCGAGGAGGAGGAGCAGACCGCCCAGGGCTCGTTCGTCCAGCGCGAGGCCGAGGAGGAAGAGGGGCCCGAGGAGGCCTGATTCTCGGGGCCTTTCGGCGCCGCTGCACGAACGGGGGGTCGGCATGGTCGGCGGCCGGGGCATGCGGTGACATCGGCGGAGCGCACCGCGGCGAAGGCGCCGGCGGCGACCCGGCGGGCTCCGGACCCGCAGACCGTGGCCAATCCGGCCGGCCCGCGTCCGACCCCGGTGCGGCGCTCGTCCGCCCTGATGAACCCGCGCTCCATGGCCCTGCTGCAACGCAGCGCCGGCAATGCCGCCGTGGCCGGACTCGTCCGCGGCCGGTCCGCGGCCCCGACCGGGTCCTCGAGCGACGGGACCGCCCCGGCCCCCGAGTCCGCCGTGGCGCCGGTGCAGCGGCTGGTGCCGGGGACTGCTGTCGGGTCCGCGGCCGGATCAGCGGCCGGATCGACGGCCCCACCCGTGCCGCCCGTGGCTCCCGACCCGTCCGCCGACCCCCGGTTCACCGCGGTAACCGGCCAGGTCAAGGCGGCCGGATCGCAGCTCAAGAAGCACCCGCCCCCGGCCGCCGAGGTCGGCAAGGCCCAGGCCGCGGCCAAGGCCCCACCCGACGACAAGGCCGGCCAGGCCAAGGCCGCCCGGGCCGACGCGATCGCGGTGGCCAAGCCGGGCGGGTTCGACAAGGCGGCCTTCATCGCGGCGGTCCGCAAGGCCATCGCCGACGCGGCGCCCAAGAACCTGGACGAGGCCGACAAGTTCGCCACCTCCGGCAAGGCCGACGGGGTCAAGAACCAGGTGATGTCCCAGGTCACGGCGGGCAAGGATGCCTCGACCAGGAGCGTCAAGGACGAGACCGGCAAGACCCCGGACGCCTCGGCGGCCCGGGACAAGCCGGTGACCCCCTTGGCGGCGGAGCCCGCCCCGACTGTGCCGCCGGCGAACGGCGCCGCCGCCATGCCCGGCCCGGCGCCGGCCGAGCAGGTCACCTTCACCGGTGGTCCGGCGCAGGTCGATCAGCAGCTGGCCGACGCCCAGATCACCGACAGGCACCTGACCGCCTCGAACGAACCCCAGCTGCAGGCCGCGGCGGCGGCCAAGAAGGACGCCGAGGTGCACGCCGCGAGCGCGCCGGCCGCCATCCGGGCCGACGAGTCGGCCGCGTTGGGCGCGGCCCGGGCCGATGCCGGAGCCGGCACCGCGGCCGCCATGGCCGGGATGGCCCGGGACAAGACCGGTGCGCTGGCCCGGGTGGCCGGCGCGAAGACCGACACCAAGACCAAGGACGAGGTCGAACGGGCCCGGATCTCCGGGGAGATCAACACGATCTTCGACCGGACCAAGAGCGAGGTCGAGGCGATCCTGGGCGGCATCGACGGCAAGGTGACCGCCGAGTTCGACAAGGGTGAGGGCGCGGCCCGCACCGCGTTCACGGCCAAGCACAAGGCCGACATGGACAGGTACAAGGACGAGCGCTACTCGGGGGTGACCGGCGCGGCGCGGTGGACGGCCGACCTGTTCACCGGCCTGCCGGCCGAGGCCAACCGGATCTACGACGCGGCCAAGGCCCTGTACGAAACGCGGATGACGGCGGTCATCTCGACCGTGGCCGACCTGATCGGCCGTGAGCTGGACGCGGCCAAGGCCCGGGTGGACAAGGGCCGGGCGCAGATCAAGTCCTTCCTCGCGGCGCAGCCGGCGGCGCTGCAGAAGCTGGCCGGGGAGGCGGCCAAGGACGTGGCCGGCAAGTTCGACCAGCTCGACGCCGACGTCGACGCCAAGCAGCAGTCTCTGGTGGACGACCTGGCCAGCAAGTACACCGAGGCCCGCGGCCGGGTCGACGAGGAGATCAAGGCCGAGCAGGAGAAGAACAAGGGCCTGGTCGACATGGCCAAGGAGGCGGTCGGCGGGGCGATCGACACCATCCTGAAACTGAAGGCGCTGTTCAGCGGGCTACTGGCCAGGGCCGCGTCCGCGTTCAGCAAGATCCTCGAGGATCCGGTCGCGTTCATCACCAATTTCATGTCCGCGGTCAAGCAGGGCTTCCTGTCGTTCGCGGGCAACATCCTCACCCACCTGAAGAAGGGATTGCTCGGCTGGCTGTTCGGGGCATTGGCCTCGGCCGGGATCGAGCTGCCCGACTCCTTCGACCTCAAGGGCATCCTCAAGCTCGTCGGGTCGATCCTCGGGTTGACCTGGACGAACATCAAGGGCCGCATCGCCAAACTCGCGCCGTGGGCGGCCAAGGCGATCGACGTGATCGAGAGCAAGATCGAGATCTTCACGATCCTGGCGACGCAGGGCATCGGCGGGCTGTGGACCTGGATCAAGGACAAGCTCGGCGATCTGAAGTCGCTGATCCTCACGCCGATCATGGACTTCGTCAAGGAGAAGATCATCACCGCCGGGATCTCCTGGGTCATCGGCATGCTCAACCCCGCGGGGGCGCTGGTCAAGATCGTCCAGGCCCTGATCGGCGTCGTGCAGTGGATCATGGAGCGGGGCGCGGCCCTGATGGATTTCGTCGGGACCGTCATCGACTCCATCTCCGACATCGCCCACGGCGGGGTCGGGGGAGTGCCGGCCAAGATCGAGGCCGCGCTGGGCAAGGCGGTGCCGCTGGTGATCGCCTTCCTGGCCAACCTGCTTGGCCTGGGCGGGATCTCGGACAAGATCAAGTCGATCCTGAAGGCCGTGCAGGCGCCCATCAACAAGGCCCTGGATGCGGTGATCAAGGGTGCGCTCAAGCTGGCCGCTCCGTTGCTCAAGGGCATCAGGGGAATCGGGGCGAAGGTCAAGGCCAAGGTGCTGGGTGGCGACGACTCACCGGAGGGGAAGCAGAAGCGGCTGGACAAGGGGATGGCCGCAGGAGTCGGTGCGGTCAACCGGTTCGCGGGTAAGAAGGTCGGCGAGCGCATCCTGAAGCCGGTCCTGGGCGCACTTCGAGTCAGGTTCGGTCTGGCCGTCCTGCAGCCAGAACGTCAGGGCCGCATGTGGGCCGTGCACGGTGAGGTCCAACGGATGGTGGTGCCGACATCTGCGGGCGTGGGCGACTCCGCCGACATCGACTGGTCCGCCTCGCCCGCGACCGACCTGGCCGCGCTCGGGCTCGACCGTGCGGCGATCGGCCGCATTTTCGCCAAGAAGGTCCTGGTTCAGGCGCAGGGACAGATCCTCGAGGAGGTCGCCGCCGCCCGGCACGGCAAAGCGGCCCGCAAGCCCGAGACTCCCACCACCGCCGGCGATTCCGATCAACAACAGTTCGTCGGGCCGCACGAAGTCAGCGCCGGCGGTGCCTCACTGGGCGACGGGATGACCGTGATCCTGGGAACCGATGCGGCCGGCCCCTTCGTGCACATCCTCAAGATCCTCGAGTCCAAGGCCGGAGGCGATGCCAAGCGAGATCTCGCACGGGTCCGTGAACCCTGGGACAAGGCCAGCGACGCCGACAAGGCCGAGGCGCGGGCGGCGGCGATCGCCAAGCTGGTCAGGACCGATCATCCCGAGGTCGACGAGGACGACCTGGACCCGGTGAAGGCTCGCGCCTACCGGGCGGCGGTCGCTGCTGTTCGAGCGAAGCATGCGGGTGAGATCGAGTACCTGGCCAAGCGGAACTTCGAGCGAGCCGAGTTCCTCGGCCAACCCGCTCAGGATCTGGAGCGGTTGAGCCCCAACGTCGATGAGTCCGGTGGCGAAGTGCCGACGACCATTCGGATCCGAGGCGTCGAGCGTCGGGTACAAGGATTCTCGCGGCGAGGAATCCAGGTCGTGGGGGTGATCCCGGCCGGGGTGAGCCCAGGAAGAACGGAGGCCGCCGTCCGTGGGCAAGGCGTGAACTTCAACCTGGAGCAGGAGACCGGAATCAAGCTGTCCACCATCCGCGCGCTCGCGGCGCAGGTCGTCGCGGCGGCCAAGGTGGAATCGTGATCATCTGCTGACTTCGGTAGTGGTCCTGTTCAGAGGGAGAGTGTCGGGCCCTTGTGGGCGTTGACCTGGACCACATCACGCCCTTCCCGAACGGCCCGACCACCGCGCCAAGACCTATGCCGGGTTTGGCACCACCATGGACGGGCAACTCGCGGTGTGGAGCACCCCGACGGGTCATCGTGACACCGGTACCACCGGGCAGCTGCCCGTCGAGGATAGGCCGGCCGACACGGGGTGGCGCGTCAGCCGATCGGGGGCGGGGATCACACGGGCGGGAAGCACGGACACCCCCGGCGGGTGAGACGATCAGGATGCGCATCGGTGCGGGGGCTCGGCGGCGCGTTTCGCTGTTCACTCATCGCATCCGGGGGCCCGCATGTCCAAAACCGTCACTGCCGCAACAACTCTGCTCGCCGCACTGGTGATTCTGGCGACGGCCGGCTGCGGCAGCAGCGCGCCGCCCGGGGCCGCCG
>ENA-UOWO01003583-UOWO01003583.1-activated-sludge-metagenome-genome-assembly--contig:-NODE-3583-length-17901-cov-5.550656_pt1 | contig 17901 bp, 12 predicted proteins | sample MGYA00238148_ERZ761564 | MGnify/ENA primary metagenome ERZ761564 (study PRJEB28885, sample SAMN05720194) | activated sludge metagenome | isolation source: Anaerobic digester | place: USA...
AGCACGCGAGCGACTGAATAGCGCCTGACCTTGCCAGGCCAGAGTTTTGGTGAGGCACAATAGGTGCAACGGCAGGCGCATCCACGCGAAGTCGTCATAAATACCGAACGCGGCACTTTTAACTGATCTTGCAAAGCGAAGTAGTCAGGCATTGCAACAAGCTGATAATCAAGAAACGGTAATATATCGAGATCGGCAATTTCGCTGCCGCTAATTGTCACTGTCGCTTCTTCAGCCGGGCGATCAGATCTGATCAGGTTTTCAAGGGCCGCTTCACCCTCGCCGACAATCGCAAAATCAACGAGATGCGCATCGATTATTCTGCCCGGCATTGCCGTCAGCAGGGGCCCGCCGCCAATCGTTCTGACTGCGGGCATCTCAGTTTTAAGAGTCCGGCACAATTTTGCCGCAGTGCCCTCCGTACCCTGATAAAACGGAATTCCCACCCATTTCGGTGCGGCAACCCTTATTTCTGAAAGGGTTTGCGGCAAGTCGAGCTGCCGCTGTGAGGCATCGAGAATTCTGGTGCTGATTCCCTTTGAGTTCAGCCATGAAGCGAGATAAATCAGGTTGACCGGTGGCTTCAGATCGACCATTGCGCGCGTATCCCAGCTAAGCGGGAACGAAACGAGGATGACTTCACTCTGACTGTTCATCAAAAACCTTTCTGACAAAAGACTCTGGCGAAATTTCGCGGGCGGTGACCGCCAGAAGACTGCCGGAGCCATCTATCTTCTTCAGACCGTCGACCATATTGGCACAGCTTAAGCCAATCTGTTCGAGCCCGGCAAGGTCAACCGGCAGCCCAAGACGCGCACACATGGCGCGAAATTTACCAAGCAGATCGTATGAACCGGTTTGCCGGGCAAATGCCCAGACATTCATAAGAGAACCGGCTGCAACCAGTTCGCCATGAAATGGCTTCAGTGAACCGTTATAGAGATGACTTTCCATTATCGCATAATAGAGTTTGTGTTCACCACCGGCGCTCAGTTCGGTATTGCCGCGCTTGATCACCATCAGTGAGCTGGCGTGCGAGTAACGGGCAAGACGGCGCATGGCTATGCGGTTGAAACCATCAAAGCGTTTCAACACCCAGTCGACCGCATTGAAGTAGAAAGTGGCTAGCTCTTCAACCTCTGCCCGGCTGCAGTTGCCACGCTGAAAGCTGTAGTCGACAGCAGCACTGATACCGGCAAAAAAATCACCAAAACCGGCATGGGCAGCCCGCAGAACCGTAGGATTATCTGCAGTTTCAAGAAATTCGTCGAGAATAAAAACTGTTTCGGGTGCCCTGGTTTTGCTGGCCCTGAATTTTCCTTCGTATTTGAGTACGCTCCGGTCAACACTGATACACGAGGTCGACAAAAATGTCGGAATCAGCAACAGCGTTCGTTCAGCAGCATGAGCGCAGGCCCGCGCCACATCGAGAGCGGCACAGCCCCCCCACCCCGACGTATCTGACAGCTTTGCCGCTTACAGCAAGTATAGCTTCGATGTTGCGGGCACAGTTCGAGTCGATGACATGCAGCAGCTGCAGATTCTGCAATCTTTCACGCTGTGAATCATCGGTAATGAAAAATGTCTGATCGTCGTCGAGCACTGCGGTCAGCTCGAGCAGCGACGATGCCGTAAAAACCAGCTCAGGCCTTTTCCATAGCGAATTCTGCATTGAAAATCCAGATAACCGAACTTGATGAGCCGCCACAATTATACCCGTACAACCACAAAAACCTAAGCCCCATCTGCAGATTTTTAATGTTTTCAAATGCAATCTTCTGCAGCAGTTTATCGAGATTGTCGAATAACCTGTTTATACCGTAAATTCAGGCCTGCAGACTCGAATTCGCGGCAAGCACTCTGCCAAGCGCATTTACAATGTCACCAGAATAAATACCGCCGTGGTAATTGATAATGCTGTTGATTTTAAGGCTCTGAATTCTTCGGATCGAGTCGAGAGCCATGCTCATATCGAGCGTGAACTGCGGGTTCGGTAATATCAGCCGGCCGTTTTCAACCGCGGTAGCGTCACCGGCGATGAAGATGCCCTGTTCTTCGATATAAAGTGAGATATGGCCCGGAGTATGACCCGGCGTCGAAATAACCCTGACACCTTCGCTGAGATGCTCGCCATCATCGACCAGCCGGTCGACCGGGCAGATGTCGATGGTCTTCAGATAGGCGGCAAAACGTTCGCCAAACTCAAGTTCGCTGCCGCCAAGCGTCTTATTGTGTTCTTCAGCCTGCTGCAACCGCAGCGATATCTTTTTTCCGGCGATATAATCCGCTTCTGAACGACCGGCAACGATTCTGACCGCCGGGTGCATAATTTTCAGAGCCAGCAGAGAGCCAATATGGTCATGGTCGTGGTGCGAAACGACAATCATTGTCAGATCTTTAACCTTCAGACCATGTCTGGCCAGTTCTCTGGCAATATCCTCTGCCTGCCCCGGATAACCGGCATCGAAAAGAATCCGCTCGTCATTGTCAATTAACAGAACCGGGTGAATCTCTGACTTGAAAGTGCCAAAATCCTTAACAAGATGCAGAATATGATGTGTAAACATGCCGATTCCCTTTCTTTGCCATGATTTTCTCATAAAATAATGTCATGGCAAAGAGAAAGATGATAAAAATATGGGTCGCTTAAACCAAATCGCGGTAAAATGCCCCGATGCAATTTCGACAGGTTGCTGAATATGACAAGCACAAAAAAAATAACCACGCCGGTTCTGCTGATTGCGATACTGCCGCTGTTCACTGCCCTCTGGCTCAAATACAGCGGTAGAAACTGGCTTGCCCCTGACGGCAGCCTGCATCTCTGGTATGGTCTGGCAAACGGTTCCGGCACCTCGCAGCACCTTCTCGACCCCTACAGTTTCACGCACTTTCTGCACGGTTTCGTTTTCTGCTGGCTCATAATGCTGGCAGGGAAAAGCCTGCCGTATCTCTGGCAGCTGACCCTGGCCATCGCTGCCGAATCTGCCTGGGAAATCGCTGAAAATTCAGAAACAATAATCAACCGTTACCGCGAAGCCACAATCGCGCTCGGCTACTTTGGCGACAGCATCATCAACTCGATGTCAGATATTCTCGTCTGTGCACTCGGGTTCGTTGTCGCCGCCAGACTTGGTTTTAAAAAGAGCCTGGCAGTCTTCTTCATCATCGAACTGCTGCTTCTACTATGGGTAAGAGACAACCTGACGCTGAACATCATAATGCTCATAAAACCGGTCGCAGCCATAAAACTCTGGCAGAGCGCTATCTAAGACAGAGTTTCCGGCAAAAGTCGATCACAAAGATCCGACATGGGCGCTTCCGTTAGCGCCGTGATTGCTGTATATTTGTTCTGAAAAACCGCACAGGAGATTGCATATTAACAGCTCAATTAAAACCGGTCTGTTGCTTGTTTCGTTTCTGGCATCAACCCTGCTGACTCCGGCCGTTTGCCATGCCCAGCGTGCCAGCAACCCGGATTTCCCGCATCAGGAAAGCTCCGGGTATTCAGATTACCCCGAATATGGCGGAGATGAATCGACAAATGTCTATGACTACCTCGACCAGGAAGGCGAATCAGGCTACGAAGACTCAGAGAACTATTATGGTGAGCCCAATTATGAATCTGCCGACACCGGCGGATATGACGACGAATACGACGAAGCCGCAGATGTCAGCGAAGCGGTTGAACCAGCCCCGCCACCGGCACGCCAGATGCTCAAACCCGGTGACCCGATCAATATCGCCGAAAAAACCATTCGTGTCGGCAGAATCCCATATCTCAGCGTTAAACAGCTGATGGCTCAGGCGGTACCGCTGCTGCGCAGTCTTCAGAAACGCACCGGCGCCAAAGAAGTCAGACTGGTTTCGAGCGGCTCCTACTCAGATATCATCAGCGCCCTGGCCCGCGGCAAAATCGACTTTGCCTGGGTGGGTCCGACCGCTTATCTCAAACACCGCGACAAAGAGAACCTGATGGCGGTTGCCAAAGCAAAATTCGGCGACGAAACCGCCTACCGTGGCGTTTTCATCGCACCGGCAAAGGGCAAGGTTCAGGGGCTCGAAGATCTCAGCGGCAACATCATCGGCTTCGTTGACCCCGAATCGGCAAGCGGTTACATTTACCCCAACTACCTGCTCAAAACCCTTAAAATCCGGTTGAGCAAAAAAACCCGCGTCGCTTTTCTCAAAAACCACGACAATGTTCTGCTGGCGGTTTTAAAAGGCAGGATCGACGCCGGCGCCTGCCTCGAAAAGACTGTCAGTGCCTCGAAGATCAAAGATCTCGACAAAAGAATCATCGTTCTCGCAAAAACCGAAGAAATACCCTCTGATGTCATTGTCTGCCGCCAGGACTGCGCATTGAACCTGCGCGAAAAATTTCAGGAAGCCCTGACCAGCATCAAGCCAGGCGAATTGCCCGGCAGCCCGCTGACCTTTCTGGCAGCCACTGATGATGAGTTTGCACCTGTAGAAGCGGTGATGCGCTATCTCAAGCTTCTGCCCTGAAAAGAGCCGACAGCAATTCAGATTTTCTGCGAATAGCCCTGCCCGTTCAGGGCTATTCTGATTTTTCGGCCTGCAACAGCAGTAGCCAGAATGATACAAGCCCGATCAGCCCGGTAACTATATTGCTGAAAAGTATTCCCGGCATAGTGGCAAAAACCATGGCTACGACCGGCCCAACCGGCCGCTGATATTTGCGGAATTTAAAAACCATGACAATAAAAAATATGAACAGAACAAAACATGCAAGTTCCTGTATGGCAAAAATTCCCCTGAACATACGCTGAGTCATTGTAGCCTGAACGCCAGGACTGAGGGCCACTGCCAGATAAACAGTCTGCAGACCGGCCCACAGAGTTGCCCCGGCTGTAACTCCGGCCCAGAAACTGCTTTTCCAGTCGCCGCTGCGCTTGAGAAAAAGGGCGGCACCAGCCATAGCGACCAACAATTGAAACACCAGAACCGGCACCTGGCCATACGCAATGGTAAAACCTGCAAATGCCCGTTGGATAAGATTCATTCTGCTCAGGTTATGGGGGTCAGGATTGAACCCGTCAATGGTTTTCTGCCAGAGCTTGTGATCTATGCCATGCTTCTGGCACTTATCAATAAAATAGGCCCGCACCGATTCTGCTGTTACCTTATCTTCATCGTCTTCGATAAAGCCGTGCTTCACACAATATATGTCATACATATGGCTGTTCTGGTGCGTGGCACCGTTTAAAACCCAGGGCACAAAAGCATACCTGCAGCCCGGCAAAAGAAGCTTGTGGTACTCAATATCCTTGATCAGTGCCTGCTCCATCAATGCCTCTAGCGGAATTTCGCCGGTCGATGGATCAGCGCGCATTTCCGGCGGCGGGAAACCGCTTCCAGCGTTTTTCAGTTTTTCCGCGTATCTGGTCAGTTCCTCGAGAATTCCCTGACAGCGCTGATATTCGGTCTTTCCGCGCCTTGAAGCATCAGCTGCTACCGGCAGCAGAATCACCATACAACACAATAAAGCTGTTAAAAATCTTACCCTGTTCATTTTTTACTCCCGTCGGTCTCTGTTTTTTCAACAGCAGAATTTTCAATGATCTTCAAAAGACGCAGATAACGCATTTTTTCAGCAAAACTGCGCGGTGAATCGCCGGCTTTGTCTTTTATATCAGGATCGGCATGCCATCTGATCAGGGTCTCGACCAGCCCGGGTTCATTGCGTTCGACTGCGTAATGCAGAGGCGTTTTTCCATCATTGTCAGGCTGGTTGATCACCTGCTCCACAAATTCTGAATAATTGTTATAGCGTGCCGAACTGTCGCTGACAGAATTTCGTTCGACCATCAGATGCAGAAAAGTTTTGCCGTTTTTATCAACCGCCGTACACTCGACGCCGTTGGCCTGAAGAATTTTAAAAACTGCCGGATCACGGGCAAACAAAGACAGATAAAAGAGGTTTTCGCCGCTGTTTTCAGGAATTCGCGCGCCAAGACTGATCAACTCCTGTATCAACTCTGAAACCGGCTCATACCTGCTGAGCAGTGCCGCCGCAATTAAAGATTTTCCGTCTGCCTTAACCGGCTGATTCAGATCTGCACCGTAACTCGCAAGTAAACGCGCATAGGCCAGCGACTCCTTTTTGTTGAAATGAAGCCATAGAGCCAGGCCGAGAGCCGTTTCATCAGGATTCTCAGACAGCCACAGGTTCGGATTGGCCCCGGCCCTGAGCAGCATTTCAGTAATCTGCAGGCTGCCATCGCCGCGGATTGCCCACCACAGTGGCCGGTAACCAGGTCTGACACCTTTTCCTCCGGCCGCTTTATTCAAATCTGGCTTCTGGGTCAGCAGCCATTCCACCAGCCCGGTCTGACGTTCGTCGATCGCCCGGCACAGAGCATTTTCAACCGGATTTGCCGGAATCTCCCGCTTTACGCCATCGAGCAGAGCGGTAAAACGGTCATTTCTGCCATTTTTAGCGGCTCTGATCAGCGCATCCATGTAACTGCCCGTCGTGAATGGCAATGTGAGGGTGAGTATGACACCGATACAGATGGTCAAAAAAGCACTGCGGCCCGGCCATGGCACGGAGTTTTCAATCTTACCCGGTTTTGCCGCGATACGATTTGCCCAGTAAGAAAACCACAACCCGAAAAGCAGCCAGTATGGCCCCAGAAAGGGCAGATTCCAGACGTATTCTCTTACCATGCCCCTGACCAGAATGAGGCCAAAGAGCGAAAAAACCATGCCAAAAACCCAGAGAGTATAAGCCCATGGCAGCCATTCAACCTGTTCCTGTTTTGCCCTTGCAATATTCAGCAGGGCAACCGGAACCCAGAACAAAGCCAGCAGAACGCCGGTAAAACGAACCACGGATACAGCAATCTGAGAAAATTCCAGACAGGCGAATACTGCTATTATAATGCCGACAACCCTTGCCTGATATGGAAAACGCCAGCTGCTCATCGATATAAACGCGTCTGAATGATCATTCATTTTTCTTTTTACCTGCTTTCAACCCTGATTCTCTTATAAAACGCGCGGTGCCTGCATGCAGATAACCTTCAGGAATGCCGTTCAACATCGTTTCAGGTTTGATATCATGCGCCCGCTCGTGTATGGTCTTGAGATAGTCGAGTTCTGCGAACAGCGTGCTGACGAGGCGATTACCGAGTTCTTCAGAAAGTCTGGTAGTGGCAACAAGCATCGCCATCAAAGCAGGTGCTTTGACTTCATCCTTGACGCCACCGTAAGTAAGTGCCGGAATCTTAACACCTGAAAGATACGGCAAAGTCTCAGAAATGCTTGCCAGGTCAGTATCTGAAAAATCCATGATGTGCACCGGCATGCGCCTGGTCAGCTCGTCAACCATTTTTGTCGGAATACCCGCAATGATGATCGCGGCATCACACTCACCACGCTCCATGGCCTGAATCGACTCATCATAGCCCAGATAAAGCGGCTGATAGTGACCTTCTCTGACGCCAAGCGCCGAAAGCAGCTCAACCGACGTCATCGCATTACCGCTGCCGCGAGCCCCTACTACAATACGTTTGCCACGCAACTGGCTGACGTTTGTGATAGCGGCTGAGGCAGGAGTCAGCACCTGCACGACTTCAGGGTAGAGAGCCAGCAGCACCCGCAGACCGTTTACCGGCGAACCGGTAAACTGGCCGGTGCCGTTGATCGCGGCAAGAACCATGTCGCTCTGGGCAACCGCCAGATCGAGCTCGAGGTTCTGCAACAGATTGATGTTGTCGAGCGAACCGCGCGTCGAATGTGCCAGCACACTCAGTTTTTCTGACCGCGTTGTCCAGACATTCGCAAAGGCGTTGCCAAGCGGGAAATAGGTGCCGGTCATCGAACCGGTGCCAAGGGCAAGAAAGTCGACGAGTCTGCTGACCTGCAAGGCGTCATTCTGGCCGGCGGCAGAAACGCAGATGCTGACCAGAAGTAAAAAGACTGCAATAATGCGGTTTCTGGCATTCATTTTTCTGATACCACTCCCATCTGCTCTGAATAAATCGAAGACTGGTTGCGACCCCTCTTCTTGCACTCATAAAGGGCGGTGTCGGCCTTTCGGATCAGTTCGAGCGCTTCGGTCGAATGCAGCGGGTATTCAGCCAGGCCAATGCTGATCGTAACTTTGAGTGGGCTGGTATGGCCGGTAAATTCATGTGCTTCAATCGCTTTTCGCAGGCGTTCGGCAACTACCATGCCGCCACTGGCATCAGTCTCCGGCAGCAGGGCAATCATTTCTTCGCCGCCATAGCGGGCCGCCATGTCGATATCTTCACGCAGATTGCCGCGAAATATCGTTGCAACCTGTTTGAGCACCTCATCGCCGATCTGATGACCGTAGGTATCGTTGAATTTCTTGAAATGGTCGATATCGAAGAACAAAATTGAAAAGATCTTGCCGTAACGACGAGCACGCTTGATTTCTTCGTTGAGACGGTTTCTGAAATGCCTTACCAGATTTAGCCCGGTCAGGCCATCGGTGATCGCCAGCTTGAAAAGCTTGGTGTTGTCGAGCACCAGAGCCGCCTGATTCGCCATTGTCTGCAGCAGATCGGTATCGGCGCGATTGAAGCCCTGACCATCCTTGCGATTGACAATATTGATGACACCAAAGGTCACATTCTTAACCTTCAGCGGCACGCATACCAGCTGATTTACCCGGTTTTTCTCATTGTCATACTGTTTAAAATCCTGATGCGAATCCGGATCATTGATTATCGCCATTTCGCCGCTCTGCAGAACTTTTCCGGCAATGCCCTCACCGACTCTTATGTTGATATTGCGGGCAAAATTATGCACAGCAACCGTCTGGCCGGCTTCGGCATCCCAGATGCGCACGCGCTGCAGCTCAAGAACTTCCTGGTTTTCATCGATCAGCATCAGTGAGCCGCGGGTGGCACAGGCAGCCTCGATAGCCTTGTCGATAATGACATCAAGCAGTTTTTCGAGATCGAGCCCGACTTCGACCATGGTGCGGCCAATTTTGTAAAGAACCCCGACTTCGAAAACCTTGCGATCAAGCTCGATATTTTTCTGTTCAATGGTATCTGCCCGCAGTTTCAGCTCTTCATAAGCAGCTTTCAGTTCACGCATCTTGTCTGCCAGACTGTCGGCCATGAAGTTAAAATTGTTCGCCAGCTGCCCGACCTCATCGGTGTTGTTAACGCTGATACGCACATCGTAACGCCCTGCAGCCAGTTCGTTCGTACCCCTCGTAACCTGCAGAATCGGCAGGGCAATGTTCTGAGAAATCATCAAAGCAATGATTACCGCCACAAGAATCGTAAAAAGAAGAATCCAGTAGAGATTGCGCTGAAAAGCTTCGACCAGGGCATAGACTTCCTGCTGATCCTGCAGCAGCACCACCCGCCAGCCCAGACCAACCACCGGCAGCATCGAGGCAAGAACCGGCTTTTTCAGACTTTTTGCGCTGGCCGAAAAAACACCACTCGAAAAACTTCTTATCTGCTCGCCAAACAAACTCAAGTCTTCGGCATTGGAAGACTCCGGCACCGAAACAACCGGGGTACCGCCAGCATCAACAAGAAAAGCCCGAGTGCTGTTGCCCACAAGGTTTTCGCTGATGATACTGGTCACCAGAAAACGGTTCAGTTCAATCACCAGCAAACCATAAGAGTTGCTGCCACGGTCGTTGAGGCTCATGGCAAGCATTGGCCCGCTGCCGGCCTTAAAATCGAGCAGAACGTATTCACGACTTTTCGTTTCTGCCAGAATCCTTTCCGCATGGGGCAATTCAGTGAAAATAGTATCAACAGAGGCGCAGAGGCGCCTGCCCGCAGTATCATACACTCCGATCTTTTCTATGGCAAAGTATCGCCGGTCGTGCTCCTGCGCCAGCAACGTCAGTTTTTCAATATCCTGGTCAAGCGCCGGGTCACTGTTTACAAGAAGCTGCGCGACTTCCTGCTGATGGCTGATGAACCGCCGCAGATCGATCGCTGTCTTGCGCGCGTGCGCAAGCGAGTTGCTGACGATTACATTGAGCAGCCCATTTGAAGCATTCTGCAACATCACATAGCTGATATAAATCAGCGGCGTCAGTGTGATAATGAGAAAACTCACGACAAGCTTGGTTTTGATACTGTTGATATAGGCGTGTACCCTGTTTAAAAGTTTTTTTTCGCCATTCTGGTGCGGCATATGGGTTTGTTCCTGACTTGTGACTTTGCAAAAATTTTATCTGATTCAGGCAGTCTACATCATGAACAGACACCATGCAAAGCATAATCAGCCAGATCAGTTACAAAAAATGACCAAAAGTCTATCAGTCCATGGATTCGCGCAAAAGTCGAATACCAATCTCGGTAAGCTCAACCATTTTCAGCTCCGGAAGCGGCTCAAATAAGTGCCAGTCACATCTATCGGTCGAGCCAGACAGTTCGTGCCGCAGTTCGCCCCCGATTATATCAGCATGATAAATAATTCTGATCCCCTGAAAGTCTTCGTAATCACGGTTAACGACAATAGAGTCAATACCGGCAACATTTCTTACCTTAATTTTAAGGCCGGTCTCTTCTTCAACTTCTCGAACAACTGCCTCTTCAGGGCTCTCCCCGAACTCGAGCCCACCACCGGGCAAAGTCCAGCAGCCTTCCCATTCAGGCAGTTCCTTAGACAGGCGACAGAGCAGAATTCGCCCGTTGTCATGTAAAAGAGCATAAGCAGCGATTCTCAGTCTTTGCGCTTTCATTCAGCAAAGAGCCCCTTTCTGCAACCATTGTCTACATAAAAACACGGCACAACTCAGAACATACTGTCAGAATGATAACAGCCTGCAGCATGTATAACAACGGCTGAAAAACTGCCCGGCGGTTTATATCCCTTAAATAACCGCTGATTACGTGCATTGCCAGAGGCCAGCAGAAGCTGTTACAGACACTGAATTTAAACCTTTTACATTTAAGTCGATTGTTGTAACATACTGCAAACAAAAAGGCCAGCGAAGGACACTTTCTGATGTTTAACCTTTTAAAAGTCCTGCAGAGAGCAATTCTATATCTCATCATCATTATACTGCCAGCCCCGGCATTGTTTTCACAGAGTATTTCAGGTGCCAGATTCGATTATAATTTTCCATACGCGGCAGACAGTCAGGAACGCGAAGCTCTGCAACGGGCATACGATCGTCTCAGCATAAAAAACCCCGATCTTACCGGTCTTAACGACGAAACCATAAAAAAGAGCGGCGAAGAAGGCGTGGCGAAGGTTTTCAAACAGCTTGAAAATGCAAAAAAACAATTTGAAACCGTAACCGATGAACGCGAAAAAATCTTTGCCCGCCAGGTGCTGAACAATTACACCCAGCTTTTTCGGGCATACCGGATTCTGGTTCCAACCGGCAACAATAGATCAGATGTCAAGCCCGGAACCGGAGCAACCAATAATGACAGCACAGGTTCTTATGACAATAGCCGAACCCCATTCAGTTTCAGGCTGGTTCGCGCCGAACTCACCCCAGATGGGCCGTTGATAGAAGTCGAAGTGAATGTCGAAACAATTGAATTCTATGCCAGTATCAACAATTCGAAGCTCGGGCAGTTTGCCGAGCAGCGCTGGACAATCGGCAGCATCATAATGCAGTTCATGGCAAACGGTGAAGAAATCAGGCCGTTCGGCAACCCCGAAAAACCGGCCAACGGCCGGGATCAGCTGAAACAGGATTATAAAAACCTTGGTGATTTTAAATTTACAGCTGGCAACCTGACTAACAGCTTCATGCTCGATCACGGCCGTGAATATGCCGCCCGGGTGAATTTTACGTGGCCGCTCGACCCGAAAACCGAAATGACGGCAAAAATAATCAAAGAAAGCTGGATATGGCGACCAAAAGCACAGAAAAATTTCTCGAATGAGTATCAGATAACCATTTTCAACGCACTCAATCAGATCATCCACCAGGAAAAAATTACGATCAAAACCGGTTCTGACTTCGCCGGAGCCCAGATTGAACACAAATCACTGATAGACAGTTCGTCACTTATCTGGGGCCTTGGCACCGCAATTCTGGGTCTGGGCCTTCTTGGCATGTTCAAACTTGGCCGCACCGGAACCCCGGATGCCGGCACCACCCCACCGTTGGTAAATGGCAACGACCATTCTCAGACCGAAAATGATGACGAACAGCAGGCAGACCAGGCCCGCATAATTTTCGACAACTCAGGTCGCAGCCTGGTTCTGGTGACCGGGTCAGGTCAGCCGGCCGACTTTTCGGCACGGGTCGTCGATTCACAAATCAGCGGCTGGCAGCTGCAGGCCCAGCTGCTCAGCGGTGAGCAGTGCCTCACAATCGAACAGAAGTCTGCCACTGCGGTTGATTCAGCCTCTTACATTCTAAAAGAAACCTCACCAGCCCTGCAGCAGGGTGAGCAGACGCGTGAATTCGCTCTGCACGTGGTCGCCCGCCACGAAACAAAAACCATCAGCAAAACCCTTGATATCGTCATTGGCCGCGAAGGCCTGTTCGTTCTCTCGCCCCGGCCGCTAATAATCGTCGCTGACGCTGAATCAGCAACCGAACTGAAAGTTACGGCAATCGAGTTCTATGACGGCCTGCTCGCCACTGACCACGATGCACTTATCAACCTGAAGCTCACATTCGATGCCGATGACGACCTTTCGCGCAAAGCCTTCGAAACCAGCGAAGTCGATTTCAGAGCCGAATCAGAATGGGAAAATGTACGCGCCGCCATCGATGCTTATGAGCGTTCTAACACCTTCGCCGCTCTCGTTCTGCATGCAAAAACCGCCCGCGCCCTGCCCTCGAAAAAGAACGATGCCGGCACCGACAATGTTTTTTCTGGTCGTCTAAAGCTCACCACCAGCAGTCGCAAACAAAACTACGAATTGGTTCTGCCGGTCGAACTGCATGCCCCGGCTGAGCCAGCCAGAAGTGAGCGTCTGGCGACCGAACTCGAAAACTGCCGATTGATTATCGAACGCTATGTTCCTGATGAAGGCGGCCACAAAGAGAAATTTCGCGATATGCTCGACCGCTTCGGGCCAACTCTTGGGCCCGAGGGCCTTTACAAGCTGCGCCACGACATCTGGAAAATTTCCCAGAAGCTCTGGGAAGCAAAGGGCCTTCAGGGCTATGTTGAAATGGCCGAGCGCATCGAAACCTACGATAAGCTGCGCAACTGGGCAGAGTGGAGCGGCGACATTGCCCTTTCCATACTGCTTTACTGTAAATCCGGCGGCGGCATTGGCGGCACTCTCAAGCAGACAGCGGTCACTCTGCTGAAGCAGATACTGGTTTCGGCGATCAATCATTACAAAGATACGGTCGAACTCAAAGGCCGTTTTACCAACGAAGATTACGAGACCTGGGTCGATGTGCAACTGCGCAACCAGCTGTTCTCGACGCCTGACTACATGTTGACGGCAGCATCGCTCAGCGGCATGATCAGCTCCGGCCGGGCAATGGTGCTGATGTTCGCCAGTATTTTTCTGAAGTCTCTTGTTTCTAACGTCGACTGGAAAAAGCTCGGCGCCAACTGGGATGAAAAGGGGCTGGATATCGAAGCCTGCAACGACATAGGCAAAGCCGCCTGGGCAGCATCTCAGGAATGCTTCAAGGCGGTCGGCACCATGGCGATAACCCAGTGGCTGACCGGTGTAACCGTCAGATCAGCGATTAAAAACAAGGTGCCGCTGCACGATGATGTCATGCGTGAATATGCCAAATTCAGGCTGATTGAAGAAGAGATTCCGCTCAAAAAGACCGCAAATACTGACACACCCGACACCTCGCCAGAAGTGCTCAATCAGCGGGCAAAAGAAATATTGGACAGCAATGATATTCCGATCAAAACAGGCTCTGTCTACGACCAGAACAATACAACGCCTGTGGTTAACGAAATGGTCGCCAACATCAGAAATGGTCGGGCCAGAAGCGAAGACGTGGTCAGGTGTCTTGCCGACAACAAAACGCAGGCAATGCGCACCATAAAGAACCTGCCTGAAAATGTGCAGAACGCCTTCATGAAGACTCTGCGTGAAGATTTCTACAACCCGCATGATACCTCATTGATCAAACATCTTGAGGCTCAGACCAATGTTCCGTGGGCTGCCAAAACTATTGATGGTAAAACCGTCAAACCCGAAATCAGAATTTTTGAGACAAGCACCCCCGGGAAAAAGACCGCCTTCAGCCAGGACCGCGACTTCTGCCCGAAGTATTTCGACCAGAAATCTCAACAGTGGCTCGAAATCACTCCGGTAAAAAAGTGGAAAGAAGCCTCTGACAAATGGTGGAAAAACAAAACCGGCTTCGATGCCGAAAACCTGCAGCAGGCAGCCATGACGCGTCTTGGCGATGAAGCCTGCCCCGATTATGCGACCCAGCAATGGAACGCCTCGACCAACCGGTTCGACGTCATAGAGCCAAATATAGTCAAAGTTTATGCCGGTGAAGGTCGTCTTAAGAGCCCGGTTGAACTGGCAGCCATGTATAAAAACAAAATAGACGGCCCTCTGAAGCATGGCAACCAGGCTGAAAGTATCGCCCAGCTGAAAAAAGGCATTCAGGTTTACGACAAAGTCCTGAAAAGTTATAAAAAACAGGGGTTCAGAGTTAATCAGCCGACCGATGAATTCAGACTCGGCATGGAAATCCTCAGCTGGGCGCCCGACGACTACCAGGCAAATCCTGAAGTAATAGTCAGGCTCAATAAAATTCTCGCCGAAAGCACCGGCATAAGCAGTTTCCAGGAATTTGGCCGGGAACTGGTAATAAAAATGGGGCAATTCTGATGAACGACAATATCAATAGCCTGTCAAACCCTCAAAACCCTGAGCCATGCGTAATCGTTGAATTCGTCGACCGTGATTTCGACGATTCTGCATATCGTCATCCCGAACTCCTTGGCGGCGAAATGCAGCAACTCAGGGGCGTTCAATCACCAGAAGGCCTGCGACCGGTCTCAATAGAGGGACAGCCAGACCGCGACCGGTTTTCGCCTGATAAGCCACAAACCTGGCGCCTGGCCTCTACTTCACCTGATCAGTATTTTAATGGTCTGCGCAGCTGTCTGGCCGATGACGACCCGCTGGCTTTTCCTGAAGTGCAGATCAGATCTACAACTCTACAGTTACCTTCTGGTCACGCCCTGCCCGGCCAAATATCGGGCACTCTGCCGAAACTGCCGCAAAAATCGGGGGGCGTTGCCGACCTGGCTTTCGCTGCCGCAGAAATTGCAGGAGTTGCAGCAAAAGACATCACAGTGAAAATTGCTGACCGAACTCACCATGCAGCTGATAAAAACAAATCGGGCACAAAACATTCTGAGAAGCAGCAGCCTGCAAAAGAAGATTCAGACAATACTGCAGCCAGCTCATCAACAATTGCTACAACAGATATGACTGCAGGTATCCACTCTGCCGGCACTGAATTGCTCAAAACGGTTCTTGGCTTTCGTTCCGGCTTTTCACCGACTCCCGAGCAGCAGTTTTACCGGGTTTTTCCCGCCGGCTTCAACTGCTGCAGCTGTCAGCAGTCTCTTACCGAAATGGGCGAGACCTGCATAAAATGTGCAAAACCTTCGGGTCTGGCATTTGACACGGTCAAACAGGTCACTATCGGCAATCAGCCAGCTCCCTGGCTCGATGCCGCCCTTGCATACACCAGACTGAAGTTCAACTTGTTATGGGTTCTTCTCTTCGCTTTGCCGGCATATCTGTTACACCAGAACCTGGTCAGCCCTGCCAGCCTGGTGATACCCTTTCTTGCCGGGGCAGTCACCCTGTTTTTCTGGCGTCTTATCGCAATCTTTTTCAGGCGCAGGTCTGCCATAAAATCCAGACGGGCCGAATACCTGCAGCAACACCCTGAAACCCTTAAAGAAATACGCGACTGCATCATGCAGGGAAAATATGATGCGCGTATGACCCCGGCAGAACTTGAGCTGGTGGCTGGCATGAACATATTTTCAGATATAAAAAATCGAACTCTGATCTTCTTCATCGGCGACAGGCGTCAACGAACGAAAAAATAGTCTTTTAACGCAGAGGACGTGCAGCGACAAATTTTGATTGAATGGTTGATTATGTCCTGCTAGAATACAATAAAATAATACTCTTAAAGCTCAGCACAGGATCAAGGGCGATGCTTTCCCCCGTTACAATCAGCCGTCGGTGTCTACAGAAGTTTTTTTGCGCCTTCTTTCTCCTGTTACTTGCATTTAACTGCCTTATAACCTCAGCAGCTGAGAATTCTTCCGGGCTGCCGGTAATAAATCTGCAGCTCAAGTGGAAACACCAGTTCCAGTTTGCCGGCTATTATGCTGCAGTCGAAAAGGGCTTTTATCGAGAAGAAGGATTCGAAGTAAACCTCATCGAGGCACCCGAGACAGGCGAACCGGCCCTTGAAGTCATTAACGGCCGCGCTGAATTCGGTACAACCGGCCCTGACATATTGCTGCAACGTGCCAAGGGGCACCCGGTCGTCGCCCTGGCAGTCTTTTTTCAGCATTCACCAATGGTTCTTCTCGCCCGCAAAGAGTCCGGTATCAACAGTATTCACGATCTGGCCGGCAAAAAAGTCATGGTCGAACATGCTTCGGCAGAACTTGAAGCTTATTTTCAGGTTGAACGACTCACTCCTGATAAATACACACGCCTTGCCCACACCCACGCTCCTGACGATTTCATCTCAGGCAGGGTCGACGCAATCTCAGCATACAGCAGCGATGAGCCATTTCTTATCAGCGAAGCTGGCTGTGAGTATATAACGCTGAATCCGAGGTCAGCAGGCATAGACTTTTATGGCGACCTTCTTTTTACCACGCAGCAACAGATAGAAAATAACCCCGACCGGGTAAAAGCTTTCATCAGAGCTTCAAAACGCGGCTGGGAATACGCCCTGCAACACCCAGAAGAGGTTATCGACCTGATCCTGGCAAAGTATTCAACTCGACACAGCCGCGAACACCTGCTTTTCGAAGCTCGCGAAACCCAGCGCCTCGTTTTTGCCGAAATCGTCGAAGTCGGCTACATGAACCCGGGCCGCTGGCGCTTCATCGCCGACACATATGCCTCGCTCGGCATGATGCCCAAAGATTATTCTCTCGCCGGTTTTCTCTACGACCCCGACCCGACCATTGACCTGCGGCGGATCTACAATATCGCCATCACCATTTTTGTCATAATGATTCTAGGCTTCAATTTTGCCCTGTCACATCTGGTCAAAAAACGCACCCAACAGCTTTCAATCGCCAAAGAAAATGCAGAAGCCGCCAACCGTGCCAAATCGCAATTTCTCGCCAATATGAGCCATGAGCTGCGCACGCCTTTGAACGGCGTCATAGGCTTTACTGAACTGCTTGTGAGTTCGCCGCTCGACACGGTACAGCGACAATACGCTCAGAATGCCAATATTTCGGCGCACGCCCTGCTTGGCATAATCAACAACATTCTCGACTTTTCGAAAATAGAGGCGGGCAGAATCGATCTTGAAACCATCAAAACTGATCTTATCAGACTGATGGAACAGACCATTTCAATAATCAGATGCCAGGCCGAAAAAAAGGGCCTTGAACTTCTGCTCAATATCCCACCCGAAACCCCGAGATTCATTTTTTCTGATCCGGTCAGACTTGGTCAGGTTCTCATCAATCTGCTGGGCAATGCTGCCAAATTCACCGAAAATGGCGAAATCGAGCTACGAGTCGAGTTCAAGCCTGAGAATGACACTACCGGCTACTTTAACTTTTTCGTACGCGATACCGGCATCGGTATCGAAAAGCACGACCGCGAAAGCATCTTCAAGGAATTCACTCAGGTTGACAGTTCAGCCACCCGGAAATTCGGCGGCACCGGCCTTGGACTTGCTATTTCACGCACGCTCATCGAAAAAATGGGAGGTAAAATCGATTTTACCTC
>ENA-UOWO01003587-UOWO01003587.1-activated-sludge-metagenome-genome-assembly--contig:-NODE-3587-length-17880-cov-5.867433_pt1 | contig 17880 bp, 18 predicted proteins | sample MGYA00238148_ERZ761564 | MGnify/ENA primary metagenome ERZ761564 (study PRJEB28885, sample SAMN05720194) | activated sludge metagenome | isolation source: Anaerobic digester | place: USA...
CGATAGAGTTAACGATAGAGTAAGCGATAGGATTAGCGATAAAGCCGCCGATAAAGTACTATTTATTTCAAATATTGCTGCAGGATAGATAATGATTCTCTATAATGGCAAATCAAAATCCAGAACGTTTTCAATGGTCCGAACAATTTCTTCCTCCCTGTCTTCATCGATGTCGAAAATATAGACTTCCCCAAAGCTCCATTTTCTGGAGGCTCTGGCCACCAAAGACTTCCTGACCGCCCATAAATGTGGAATTGTCGTTGACACGGAAAGTTTATCAATTGCGGGTGCCCATCCATGATCAGCCAATTCAAGTGGCCCGACTTCGTCGATAACAAGCAGGCTGACTTTATTTTCAGCGGCCTTAACAAGGATATCATTTCCTTGCCTGAGTATTTTGGGATTAAAATAGTAATGGCCATATCTAAGCCATCCATTTTTGGGGGATCTTGATGAAAGGTGATATCTGTGGCCTGTTATGATGTCATCCAGCCAGAAGCCCTCTTTGCGGTCATTCATAAAGATTCCCGGCGCAAGAATACCACCGGCTTTCAATCCATTCTCTCGCATGTTGCATAGCATTTGCGTGATAAAAGATGTTTTGCCTTGTCCGACTTCTCCGGTTATTATTATCAAGGAAGGCCTTCTGGCTAATTCTGTATTAAATCTTGAGAAAAGTTTAAGAGAAACCGAAAACAGATGGGAAATTAATGTTTTCGGCTCTTTGAAAAACTGCCTGGCTTTTGGCAGATTAGCTATAATATCCGGAAGCGCTGAAAAGGCAAGACTCAATGATTGATATAAACTTGCAAAACCCTTATTGTAAAGTACCGTGCGGACCAATGGGTTTTTCAGCTCAACACTAATAGCGCCAAAACCGGTTAAAATGATAAATGCTCTGATATTCATCTGAATGCCGATAATCAAACCCCGGACACTGAAATACTTTCCACTGGTGTATCCTTCCAGGAGCAATGCTGCAATTATTGTGATCAGTACGAACTGTATCCAGAAGCCCGCTTTTCTCAGAAACCTCATTGAATCCCTATACCAAATGAAACATGCAACTAAATATAGACTGCATAAGGGTATCGATAAAATATAGTCAGCAGTGTTCAGTAACCACAAGCACAGGATGATTGCAAGCAGGTGACCGACTAATAAGAACAGGGAATATGTTTTTTTTCCGGATTGTGTTAATAGTTCACTCTTGCTTTTTAATTCAACTTGATTTGATTCAAAAACTGAATGTGGCTTAAGTTTATATCTTTTTCCTGCAAAATATCCCATGATAGCAGCAATGATTCCGAGTACCATATACAAAACCACGATCAAGCCGATCAGCCACATAGGATCAGGCGTTTCGATGCGGACCTGTTTAACGGTATATCTGTAAAGTTCCTTCAATATTATGACTAGGTTGAACCCGTACAGGATCAGAAGGCTGGCGAATTTATGCAGCAAAGCACTGGCTACGGCTATCGCTCCGCCCAATATGTAACTCAGCAAATTCTTCCCAAAGATTATAATGAAAATCCATATAATTACTGCTTCTGACATTATCCCAATCATTGGTCCGATAATGACTGCGCTTGGGGAAAGAGACTTCATCAGTGCGCAGACAAGACCCGTCCGCCAGATGATCCCTGCATCATCCCATAATTGAAAGAATGCGATGATTAAAAAGACACTGAAACAAGAAAGTAAAGTTCCTGATAACGGAATCCTCAGGTTATGAAGAAAACTTCCGGCAATGATCTCGACAGAAGCCCATAAACTACCTATGACTGCAGCTTTAAGCCAGGTTACACTCAATGATTTATTAGAGAATTTCCGCATACTAAAACCAGGTATTTTCCTCTTTCATTTTAAAATCATTAGTGGTGAATAGCAGGAAATTTTATTCGCAATATTGAAAAGAATAAATACAAAAGTAACAGAGCTTATTGATTTTTCTGATATTTTAGTGGGTAGTTTTTTTTTAGATCGTCGATATAATAATTATTAATGGAATCCGGAGTGCAAAAAATGACTGGTATTATCCTTGCGGGTGGACAAAGTCGACGGATGGGCAGGGACAAGGGCCTTATACCACTCAACGGTCAACCAATGATATATTATCCGCTGAAGCAGATGAAGGAACTGTGTAATGAAATCCTTATCAGTTCAAATTCTAAATCATACGATTTTTTAGGATTTAAAGTCATTCCCGATTTATATCCCGGCACAGGACCGATGGGAGGTATTCTCTCATGCCTGGTCCAATCTAGTAACGAAATAAACCTTGTCATTGGATGCGATATGCCATTGGTCACTGCTGAAATTTTCCGACATTTAATCCGGTTGATGGGCACTGCCCAGATATGCGTCCCCTGGCATGGAGACGACCACTATGAACCTATTTCCGGTGTTTATAGCAAATCTCTTGCAGACGAAATGAAATCATTTATGGAAAAAAAGAGTTTCAAACTTCCGGATTTCTTCAAAATTACTTTATTCAGGGCTTTACCGGTGAAAGAAATATATCCTCCATTGCATGATAACTACTTTTTTAATATCAATAGCCCATCTGATCTTAAAAAAGCCGGGCAAATAGTATAATAGTAATACGAATAAGCCCTAACTGGATACTGAAAGTATGTATAACCTTCCTCATTGGATTGTAATTCATGGAACTGATCGGTATTCAGGAAAAACGACACTAATTACAAAGATTATAGAACACTTCTCCAAGGATTTGCCGATTTGTGGGATAAAAATTTCTCCGCATTTCCATCCTCTCGACGATCAGTCACAGGTTATTTACCAGACAGGTAATTGGGTCATCCTAAAAGAAAATAAAGGTAATACCGGGAAGGACAGTTCCAGAATGTTAGATGCAGGGGCCCGGGAAGTTTTCTATTTGCAGGTCCGTGACAATCAACTGTCAGAAGTGATACCATTCTTACTTAAAGTCATATCGCCAGAAATGGCAGTGATATGTGAATCGGAATGGGTCAGGAACCTGATCACTCCTGGAAGCTATAAAAGGGAGGTACAGAAAATGTCATCGAGTTGATTGGTAATAACTTTATGGCCAATAGAGTCTATGATCCGGTTATCTCGTATTCCCAATTTTAATCTCCTCCCTGGTATGTAATTTCCGTGCTAGGTTTTGTATGGATTCATTATTCAGCAAATTCCTGACAGATTCCTTGATCGGAATATAATTATCATGAAAGTGGGCAGGGTGTATCAGCATTGCATTCGCTCAAACCCAGGCCACAACCTTGAAATATCCGGTCACCTTCAGTAAATTCAACTATAAGCTTCAATTTGAGCTCAGGTTTGTAAGGATCGAAAAAGAATCCGCCGTTTTTCCCTTTATGTGAAACGACACATAACACTGACTAAAATGCAGAAGATTACACTTCGGTTTGTTGTAGTAGGATTGATATATTAAGGACTGTTGGTCATTGAAGGGATGATAATGCGCATATATGAAATAACGCCGTTTTCCAGCCATCACTACTCCTCAGTTCTTTGCTATAATGATAGCACATCCGTTGGTTGGAATATTCGGATCCACCTATTCCATTGTTTTTGGAGCATTTCTCTTTCTGGTTCCTTTTTTAATGAAAAAACCTTTGTGGAGCATAAAGTTGGCGAATATCACTTTCTGGTGCATCATTATCGGGACCTTTACTTTCTGGTTTGCCGGTTTTGTTTCACATTACGCACCGCTCTATACGCTGTACTGGCCCCTGCCTGCTGATTTTAAACACTTCAGTGTTATTGGCGGTACATTTTTTATTACCGGCATTGCGATAATTATGGTTGGAACTATATTTTTTGTCATCAATATTCTCAGAGGGATGGGAAAAACAACCTACTGCCGCATTGATTGGTTCAGCAATCGGGTGTAGCGGATTAAAGAACCTGTTCAGAAAGAAAGAGAAGCAGGAGGAACACCTGGTTTCGCTACCGGTTGCAGCAATTGCCAGGGGAACGGTTGATTTTGCATTAAAAGCCGGCATTATTCTTTTCACTGGGATACGACCTTAAATCTTCTGCTATTGATGCCTTATTGTACAAAAGCTGGTTCTGGTGGGGCCTCGACCTTGTCGCTGATGGTTTGGTTCTAATATTTGTGGCCGGAACGTGGTATTTACTGGCTACAATGATTACCGGCAAGAAACTCTTTATGGAGAACTGGGCACGTGCAGCTTTGCTGATTGAGCTGATTGTTTCGTGGACAGTTTGGTCACACCATTTAATGTCAGACCAGGCACAACCTGGATTTCTTAAAGTTATTTCGGGTGAAATGGTAACTACTTTCGAACTTATTACGCAGGGTCTTGCATTCTTTATCACGCTCGCGACTTTATGAAATACGCGTCCATTGAAAATGTCCAATCCTTTGAAATTCCTTTTAGGTGGATTACTTGGTTTCGCCTTGGCAGTTCTGGCAGGTATAATGCAGGCTGACCTCGGACTAAACAGAATTCTTCACAACACTCAATGGGTAATTGGACCTCATGTACATGTGGCTTTACTGATTGGTTTAAGTATGACCTTATATTCAGCCATCTATTTCCTGCTTCCTATACTCACCAACGGGGCAAAACTTTACAGCCAGAAACTTACCAATGTGCATTTCTGGGCGCATTTGATTGGGGGTATCGGAATGGGTGCTTTTATGGGAATGGCAGGTCTAAACAGTATGCTGCGCCGATCGCTTTATGTTAACGGAGAATTTAATATCTATTTGATCCTGGGGGCACTGAGTGGAGCATTCCTGCTACTTGCATTTCTGGCCTTTTTCTATAATATACTTATGAGTATTGGATTAAATGGCGTGATCGGTATATTCAAGCCATCTAAGCTAAAGACGAAAGACTTATTGCCGGAAAACAAGTAATTGAATCTGCCTATAATACCCTTGATGCCACTAGGATCTTGACTTCCTAAAGTCAGATGAATTTAATACTGTAACGAATTGCTTTCCATAATCAATGCACTTGTCTAAAAAATTGCTATCAGGCTCCCATATGGCGCTCAGGCGCTCAGATACTATCTCAAAACCAGACTCTTTCAATACATCCTCGATGATTTTTGTAGATGTATCATGCCATCCATAACAGCCAAAGGCTGCAGCTTTCTTACCTTGAAACTTCAATCCCTTTACCATTTCAAGCAAACCTGCAATGGAATACATGATTCCATTGTTGACCGTCGGGCAACCGATAAGAATAGCTTTTGATTTGAATATTTCAGTAATAATATCATTCTTGTCATTTTTTGCTGCATTATAAAGTTTAACCGTCATATTCTTATCAGCTAAGGTTAAACCATTAACGATACTTTCGGCAATAGCTCTTGTGCCATTATACATGGTGTCGTAAATAACAGTTATCTGATTTTGTTGGTAATTGTCAGCCCACTCAGCATATTTCCTGACAATCTGCAATGGTTCTTCACGCCAGATGATCCCATGGCTGGGACATATATAATCGACTGGCAAATTCAAATTTTCAATTTCTTCAATTTTTTTAGTTACCAATTTGGAGAAAGGCGTCAATATATTAGCATAATACTTAATCGCTTCAGAATAAAGTTCATGCTGATCGACCAAATCATTAAAGATTGGTTCTGAACAATAATGTTGGCCAAAAGCATCATTGCTGAAAAGAATATTATCTCCACTCAGGTAGCAAAACATACTGTCTGGCCAATGCAGCATGGGCGCCTGGATAAAAATCAGCTCCTTGCCATTTCCCAGAGAAAGTTTATCGCCGGTTTTTACGGGAATAAAATTCCAATTTTTATGATAATGCCCTTGCAACGATTTAATACAATTCTTTGTGCAATATATCGGTGTTTGAGGAATTAGTTCCATCAGATCCGGTAAGGCCCCACTATGGTCTGGTTCTGCATGATTACAGACAATATAATCAATTTTGGAGAGTCCAATTTCCTCTGACAGGTTTTCAATATACTCTCTGGAAAAAGGCTTAAAAACTGTGTCTATTAAAACATTCTTTTCCTCGAATATTAGATATGAATTGTAAGTCGATCCTTTATTGGTCGAATATTCATATCCATGAAATTGCCTCAGTTCCCAGTCTGATTTGCCGATCCAATAAACATTATTTGCGACCGTTTTTTTCATGATCTTCACTTTTAATATGATTAGTCATTTGCATGGTGTAATGACACATTTTCCAGGATACCATCTATTGCCTCAAGTGTGTGGGTATAGTCGATATATGCTACCACATATTCGCGGCCTTTTTCAATGGTTTCGTCCTTTGTCTTAGCCAGCGCAATCACTTTTTTATATTTTTCACGAACAACGCTGCTAATATGGTTATTTAGATTTACTAACAAATCATCGATATTTTGTTCTTCCAACGCCTTATCTGACATTTTGACTATTGGTTCCACACTACCCGCTGGCTTCAACCCCGTATAGGGTTCTCCTTCGGTGGCGCGATGCAGCCTTACTAATGTCTCTAAAAAGTATTTTTCGACAATTTCATAGATTTCTTTATCACTGCCTTTCAAAGAGTAGGTTTTATTAAACAGGTCAATGATTTCCTGCTCATCCTTTTGATCTACCCACTTTAAAACCAGGTTTACATTATTGATTTCCAAGGCTTTTAAAGCGTCCTTAATTACCGGACCATCATAAGAATCACAATGAGCATAAGGTGCTCCGCTTATCCCTGTTAACATACTTAATACAATGATCGTAAAAATTCTGATCTTCATTTCTATAACTTTAAGTTTTATTTCCAAATTCATTACTGTGAGTGATCAACTTTCTTCTTTTATTTCATATTTAATGACTTCGACCGGGCAACTATCAGCTGCTTCTTCTATTTGATGCGAGAATTCAGCACAATTTACTCCTTGATTGACAGTAGCCTCATCTTCCACAGTAAAAACTTCAGGACAAATGCTTTCACACATCCCGTAAGCAGTGCATCCATTTTCAATCCAAACTTACTTAATTTCCATAGTATCATTTATTCTATTCCAACACAAAGGTATATCGGTTTAAATGGGAATGAAGTAACATATGTTACAAATTCTAATTTACAAGCATTAATTTAATTCTCCATGAACCAGAAAAATTCGCTAATCTGAATCAGTTATAATATAATCCTGATCAGATGTTTTCTCGATAAAAACAAATGATCAGTTGCGATTACAAGCCATTTTCCGGATTCTTTCATTTTACACTCCCAATCATTTGGGTATATCTCTTTCATAGCATGTTCAAATGATTGTCGGTTGTTGTAAAGTTCAGTATAAAGAAACCATGTTTGCTTTTCTAATCTTTCCTGTTTTGTATAAAAATCAAACGTTGAGGATAGAATTAAATCAAGCACTGATTTGACGACTATTCTGTAAAGCTTTTCTTTTGAACGAAAATAGTAATGGATTGCTGCCTTATTCACTCCAGCCCTGGAGGCAATCTGAGAGAGTGTCGTACCGTGATATCCGAATAAAAGGAAAACATTATACGCAGCGTTAAATATTTTATCTTCGGTATTTAGCCCATTATTTGCCATCTATTTTAACAATGTTTTTGTCAATATTTCTTTTCATTTGAATAAGTTAAATTTCATGGTTATGTTTCCTACTTCCTGTACATATTGTCCTTTGAATTCAGCCGTGCGTAATTTTTGGCTTATGGAAATACTGAATGCTGGCATTTCGAAATTGAGACCAACATCATACAGCACGGATAGCCTTTCAATCTGATCCTTATCTAATGTATAAGCACTTGTTTGAGCGCTCATCTGTGATATCAATCCTCCTTCCAATAAAGCATTGCTTAAAACAACCCTAGCAACAGGCTTCATAAATACATAGATTTGAAACTTATTTTTAGAAGTGCTTTGTGAATTGGACACTCCCTCAAAGTAATTATTAAATTTCCCTATCCTTAGCATAAATCCTATTCCAGCCGCATTATATAACGTACCACTAAATGTTTCCACAACACCAACCAGCAATATTCTTTTTGAAGGGTTTAGCAATTGCTTTTCTATGCTGATGTTATAATTTAGTATTAAGTCGTTTGCAACCTGGTTGTTCCAGCCCTCTGGTTTTGTATAGCCAATAAGCGTATGTATCCATGTTTGACTTTCTTCGGCTAAACTCCATGGCCCTATCATCCCCAAAAATAGTTCTGTGTTAACTTTTATATTAGCCATTGTGTTAATGGATTGAAGAGAATGTATAGCATACAAGGCACCGGCATATGGACGGTCATCTAATTGAATTTCTGTTATATCAATATGCCTGGGGGTGAACATAAATTGCGCAAGGCCCCAGCCGTAAACGTTATTGTTATCATTAGAAATATTAAGAAGAAGTGAGGAGGGAAATTTTGCTTTTTGCTTTTTTGTATAAAAATAGTCAATTCTTACACCATTGGTATAATACCTATCCGTACCTGCCCCACGAAAATTGAGAAAGTCATTATCAAAAAAAATACGTAATGAACGCGGCTGATTTAATAGCTGACCAATGACGCTGTTGCCGCTGATTAATAGTATGATAACTACTAAAAATTTTAAAATTTTCCTAAGTGCCATTTTCAAATCCTTTTTTTTAACCCATTAATTATTTCTTTCGATGGAAAAAAGGCTCATTATACATCCGGATGAAAATATAGAAAGCCCAATCTGGTGTATTGAGTCTCTTTCCTGTCCTAAGCCTGAAAGGACAAGAATTATAGAAATCAATATCATTATTGAGAATCGTTTCATCTCTTACAAGTATATAATATTAACCTTTATCTTTTTGTCGCTCAGCACACTAAAAGAGGCTTTTGAAAATGTAGGCTTGTTTGAAATACCAATGGATTGAAAATTGGAAAAACCGATACCCTCCTTGGGAAAGATGATTCCTTTTTTTATTTTCCCGTCATTGTTTTCATCATGCAAAATATTCACCGCATATTTTCCTCCCGGCAGATTCTCAAATGTTACAGATGATGCCCCGTTTACTATTTCTCCGGTAAGTTTTTTGAAATACTTTTTGTAATGTTCATCGGGGAATGCATCCTCTCTGTTGTATAAGGCGAATTGTACAGTACCTTTTGAATTTCGCAATTCGCTCACTTGAACTGTTAATGAGCAGGTTCCCTGCTTTTGACTGATAAATGATGATAACATCAGCGATACCGAGGCTACCATTATAATTTTAAATACTTTGTTCATTCTTGATTTTATTTTTTAATTCGTAATTCGTAATTTTTAATTGATTTCCCTTTCTATTTGCAATTTTTTCTTTAATATGATCCACCACATAGTAAACCATTGGCACTAAATAAACAGTCAAGATCATAGACGACAGTAAACCTCCGATAATTACCCATGCCAAACCATTTTTCCACTCACTGGCTGTGCCTTGTGCCAAAGCAATGGGTAACATTCCGATTGCCATTGCCAGAGTTGTCATTAAAATAGGACGCATACGCTCCTTACCGGCAATAATTAATGCCTCTTTGTAATGTTTACCCTGTGCTTTCAACTGGTTGGTAAAATCTACAATCAGGATGGCATTTTTTGTTACCAGGCCCATGAGCATGATTAATCCTAACTGTGCAAACAAGGTCAGATCGTTTAACGATAAGTTTAAGGCCAGAAAAGCCCCTATGCCAGCCATCGGAATGGCAAATAAGGCCACAAATGGATAGATATAACTATCGTAGAGAGCAATCATAATCAGATAAATGAGTATGAATGAAATAAGTAATACCGAACCCAATGCCCCGAAACTTTCATTTTGTGTTTTAATATCGGCCCCCCAGGTTAATTTCACCCCTTCAGGTAATGGCTGCGTTTTCAGAAAGCCAATTGCTTCATCCGCAAGTGTACCCGATGGCCTGCCAAACGATTCGGAAGTAATGGTTACAGACGGTTGCCTGTCCAATCTTTCTAACAAGGAAGGCGAATTATCCTGCCTGACTTCCGCGAATTGAGACACTTCAATGGGGATGTTCATTGGATTTACGATGGAGATACGCTGCACGTCTTCATAATTTTTCCGGTCAAAATCATCCAGCCATATCCTAACCGGATATTCTGTTCCATTTTCGGTTAACGAGGCATCATCGTTTCCGGTGAATGCCGTTCTTAAATTTAAACCAACATAAGCAGTTGTTAATCCCAACCGCTGCATCTTATCTTTGTCAGGAATTACTTTGTATTCAGGGCTTCCTTCTTCTACTGATAAACGAACATTATCGGCACCCGGTATTTTCTCAATAGCCGCTTTCAATTCATTCCCGGTTTTCATTACCAAATTAAGATCGCTTCCGCTCAAGGTTATTTTTATAGGCGCTTGTTTGGGCAATAAGCCCAGAACTGCCATTGAAAAGTTAACTCCTGAAAACTGCTTTTTCAACTCTTCGCGAAGCGATTTCATAAACACCTCTGTTTTGATGTCCCTTTCCTTTTCCGGCTTTAACTGAATGGTAAATTCAGTTAAATTGGCTGAGCCAACCCCAAGGCTGCCGATACCCGTACTTGGCCCGGCAATGTTGCTGAAAAGTGTGGCTACTTCAGGTTGCTGAAGGATAAAGTTTTCTACCCGTTGAGTTCTGATATTGTTCTCCTGAACGGTGGTTGTTTTGTCATATTCCAGATTCAAACGAAATTTCCCCTGATCCCCGGTTGACATCATTTCTTTTCCGATAATACCTTGTTTCATCATTACACCGGTCATAACCAAAAGGAAAATTACTATTCCTGTGAAGATGAGTTTATGGCTTAGTACCCATTCCAACTGACGGCCATACCAATCGATAAAGGTTGTTAATTGTTTTTCAAACCAAAGCAGAAAACGGTTCACGAAGTTGGTAGGTTGTAAATCTTCTTTTTTGCCTATTCGTGAAGCCAACCAGGGTACCAGGGTAAAACCCACCAATAAGCTGGTAAGGGTTGATGTTATTACAACGATGGAGAATTGTTTCAGCATATCGGCCACAAAAACCTGCAAAAACAGAATCGGTAAGAATACAACCACGTCAACCAGGGTAATTGAAATGGCTGAAAATCCAATTTCCATACGCCCTTCCAATGCCGCGGTTTCCTTGTCTTTGCCCATATCAAGGTGCCGCTGAATATTTTCCAGAATTACGATTGCATCATCTACCAGGATTCCGATAATTAACGACATGGCCAGCAAAGTCATGAGGTTTAAGGTGAAACCCATCAGCCACATCACGGCAAACGCGGTAATTAATGAGGTCGGGATCGCAATTAAAACGATCAAAGAGTTCCGGTAGCTTCGTAAAAACAAGAACATAACCAATGAAACCAGGATTACCGCTAAAATCAGGTCATCAACAACTGAATTTACCGCAGCAATGGTCATGTCGGTTGAATCATCGGCAACATCAAATTTCACCCCGTATTTTGCATTTGCACTTTCAATTTCTTTGAGTTTTGCGTGAACTAATTTTGAAACTTCCACCGCGTTGGCATCGCCTTGTTTTTTCAACAAAAGGCCGATCCCGTTAACACCGTTGTACCGGCTTACCGAACTTATTTCTTTCACCCCATCAATAACGGTTGCTACATCTTTTACATAAACCGGCATTCCCGGTGCAGGCAAAGTAATCTGCACATTCATGATGTCGTTTACGGTAGAGAATTTTCCGGTCAGACGGACTGAATTACTCTCTTTATCGGTTTGTGCTTTACCGGCAGGCAAATCAATTCCTGAGCGATTAATGGCTTCAACCACCTGATAAAGCGATATTTTATACAATTTCAGTTTTTCCTGATCGACCTTCACCTGGATTTCACGCTCTTCACCGCCAAGCAGGGTAATTTCGGCCACCCCTTTTAATTGTTGGATTTGCGGAAGATATTCGTCTTTCATTTTTTGATAAAATTCGGTCGCAGGCAAATTACTTGTTGCACTGATCGAAATGATTGGCAAATCGTTGGGCGAAACCTTGCTCATAACCGGGCTTAAAATATCGACAGGAAGGTCTTTGCGGATATTGTCGATATACCGCTGGGCATCCTGCATGGCAATGTCCAAGTCCGTTCCGTATTTCAGGTTGGCGATAATAACAGAGGCATTGGGCATCGACTTGGTCTCCAGATAATCGACTCCTTCGAGATTCGACAAGGCATCCTCTATTTTTCGGGAAACAGAGGTTTCTACTTCATTGGATTCGGCACCCGGATACATTGTTTTTATTACAACTACCGGCTGGTTAAAGTCAGGCAACAGTTCATAACCCAGGTTTGTAAAGCCTATTATCCCCAACAAAGCGAATACGCTGAAAAGAACTATGATCAGCGATGGGCGATTGATTGCTATTTTTGTTATATTCATGATTGTCAATTGCTAATTGTCACATTTGCGCCATCAAAGAGATTGATAAACCCGTTGGTTATTATTACATCGCCTTCGGTTAAACCACTTGAAACCTGTACTTTATTTTGAAACCGGTTTGAAGTAGTGATATCTTGAAGAATAGCTTTACCATTTTTGACCAGATAAACCTGTGGTTGAATATTTGTTCCAACTATAGCAGATGCCGGGATAATGATAAACTTTTCGTCACCATCGTTTTTCATCCCGATAGCTATCGGGAGTACCTTTCCAAACATCCCTGCTTTTATTTTTAAATCGGAAGTATTATTTACTAAAAACTGTACCGGGAAACTATTCCCCATATTGGCTTTGCTGCCCGTCATGATCACCTTCCCTGACAACACCGTTTCCGGATAAGCATCTGCAGAAAGAGAATATAATTGATTGGTTTCGAACTGACTTAACTCCTGTTCGGGAACATTTACAGTAAACTTCAGGCTTGAGATATCTGTGATTTGAAGTAAAGGAATTCCCGGTGCCGCGAAGGCTCCTTCTTCAGTTAGTTTTGCAGTAACTATTCCGCTGAAAGGCGCTGTTATCGTCGTTTTTTTGATTTGCTCCATTAAAGTAGCCTTCTGTACTTTGGCCGATTTTAAAGCCAACTCGGTCTTTTCCAACTGGACACCCTGAATGGCATCTGCACTGGCAAGAATGGTATATCTTTTTACATCAGCTTCCAATCCTTCAATTTGTATATCGACGCCTTGTGATTGAAGTTTCAGTAAGGAGTTGTCTAATTGAATTACATCCTGACCTTTTCTGACCGGGCTTTCTAAATCTACCAGGACTGAATTGATCTTACCTTGAATATCTGCGCTGACTTTTGTCTCTTTGTTGGGTTCAAAAGTTCCAGTGTAAGAAATATCGTTTTTAACACTTTCAAGCTTCAGAGTGATGGCCTGCACATTTATTGCCTGCTCTTTATCGTATTGATAAACCCTGTTTACAGTGGTTTCTTTATTTTTTTTAAGTTGAAATACCACGATGACTATTAACGCCAATGCTATACTTATATAAATGATTGTTTTTTTCATTTCCTTAATTTTTAATTCGTAATTTTTAATTGTTAAATGAAATATTTCCTGTTATTTTTTTTAATTCCAAATCGGCTTTCAAATAATCAATGATTGCCGATAAATAAGCCTGCTGGGCTTCGCGAAGCGCGTTGTCAGCCAACAAAACTTCCGTCAGGCTTGCTGTTCCTTCTTTTTGTTGTAACAGCATTTGTTCATAAACTGTTGTTGCCAAGTTTATTTGCTCCGATGTGTTATTAATGATTTGCCGGGCGACGAACCGTCGCTGAATTGCATTTTCAATCAGCATATCATTTTGGTCTCTAACCAAAGCAACCTGCAATTCACTATTCTGAACCTCAATTTTCTTTTGTTTGATTTTTCGGTTAGTTACCGTTCCGCTAAAAAGCGGATACGAAATCTGAATCCCAGCAAAACTTACGGGAAAAAACTTTAGAAATTCATTGGGTTTCTTATCATAACCAAAACCTGTCTGACTATAACTTCCCAGTATCGCAACCGATGGCAATCTTGAATTCCGAAGGGTATTTAATTCGCTCGCAATAAACCTGTTTTGAGTATTAGCCAATTGTAAATCGACCAGCTGCTGCTTCTGATAATCCTGAATATTTTGGTTTTCGATCTGCAGTTCAATTTGAATATTCCGGGTAATTGGAATGCCCATTGAGAATTTTAAAGCATTTATTACCTGTTCATAACTATTTGCTGCCATATCCTGTTGGGTCAGTAGCTGCTCTCTTTGCAATTCAACTTTGGTTACATCGGCTTTCTTTATCATTTGTTGGGTATAGAGCAATTGCAGGTTTTCAAGAAGCCGTGTTGTGTTTACCAGGTTACTATCGATAAATGCCTGCTGGTGCATTAAAATCTGGGCATTGTAATACAGGTTCGATATTTCAAAAAACACTTGTTCCCATGCCTTTTTGTACTGAAGTTCATTCAGCTCCGAAGCTATTTTTGTAGTTTGTATTGCCCCATAAACCTGCGGATTATATAAAGGCATGGCAAGCTGAATGTTTGCATTGATATTGTGCGGCACTCCAAATTGAATTTCCTTGAAATCTCCCTCAGGGGCATCGGGATTAAAAGTGGACATAGGCATCAACTGGTAAGGCAGATCGAAGTAATATTTGTAATCGGCTCCAATATTTATTTTGGGGATTAGATTAGCTTTTGCTTCCTGTTCTTTTTCAATGCCAATGGTTATATTGTTCCTGCTTATTTGCAGGGTTTTATTATGAACCCCTGCGGTGTCAATGCATTGCTGCAGAGTCCAGGTTTGCGCAAATCCCGATAGGGATATACTTAGCGAAACGATAATAGCTAATATTATTTTATGAAAGTGAGATTTTACTAACTTAACTGGTGAATTTACTTGAGTTTTCATTTTTTTATTGTTCTTTTAATGTTTTTAACTTCATTATCATTTCATTGACAAGTTGCTCATCTTTCATAAACAATCTAAAATCGGATAGTATTTTTGCGACTAATTTTCTTGTAGGAACTCCCGACTGAAAGGAATTTCTTGTTTTTCCAGCATTTATTATTTTGAAAAGATGATTTTCAGCAATAGTTACTATTTTAAGGATAGCGTACCGAATTCTATCATCTTTGTCTTTCAAACTTTTATCAAATATGATGGACAAGTAATAGGGTTTTTGCAGGAATAAGAAATATAATCCTTTGAATAATAATTTAAGCTCTGTTTCAGGTGTTTCTCTTTTATTTGCAACTGAATGAATGTATTCTTTGAGTTCAATTTCAAAATCCTTCAAAATCAATAACAGAATATCATCATCTTTGGTAAGCTGATTGTAAAGTATGTTTTCACTTACAACCAATTCTGTGGCAAGGTTTTTTATGGTAAGTTCCTGTATGCCTGATTTCATTATAATCTCACCAGCTTTTTCAATCATTAGGTACCTTTCTGTTTCCATAGTTTTGATTATTAAGTTAATGAATATACACTAACATTTTTATTCAAATTTTTTTAATCCTTCGGTTTTTTAATCATAAAAAAAGCTGATGTGCCAAAAGCAAGTGTCAATATTATCCGGAAAACCATTGCCCCAATGGTTTTAGTTTCATATATTCCACCAGTGTCGATGTGAATAAATAGTCCTATAAATGCCACTATCAGAATTATCGCTGATATACCTAATGGCTTTAGAGTCCACTTTTTATCTTTTATAAAACCATAAGCAGCAACAAGATAGAGTATGCTGCTAAGGAAATTTGCCCAAACAACGAACAAAACATAATTTCCCTCTTTGGCCCTTATGCCAAACAAATCGAATATCACCGAACTGCTTAGAAATAAGGTTAGCAATCCAAAAGCGGCTAACAGGGTTGCTATTATATATGGAAGAGTCTTTTTCATAACTTTTTATTTTTTATCAATGTAAGTAAGGATTGTACCATATTATCTCCGTTTCGTTTAATATTGTATTCAAAATTAGCTATCCGCCATTTGAACATCTGAAGTTTAAATGTTCCCATGATGATATGCATTAGTTCGTCAGTAGTAATGGCATTTGTAAATACGCCTTTTTGCTGGCCATCCATTATTATAGGCATCAGATGCTTAATCTTAACATTCATAAGTTTAAGAATACTTTGATTGATAAGCTGACTTTCTTCCATTAGCCCATCTGAGAAGACAGCCACAACAAAATGAGGGTTGTCACTAAAAAACCTGAATTGTTCGCGGAAGAGCGATTTAAATTGCTCCTCCGGATCTGAAAGAATAGTCAAATTCGAAAGCCGTTTGTTAATATCGTCAGCCAGGTAATTTAGCATAACAACAATAATATCCTCCTTACTTGCAAAATGCCGGTAGATGGCGCTTTCAGAGAACTGCATTTCTTTTGCCAGATTTTTAATAGTCAATCCACTAACGCCTGATGCTGTTAGTATTTTACCGGCTGCTTCAATAATCTCTATCTGACGGGGTGTTATATCCATTTCGGTTAAAATTATGATTGTAACTACTTTAAATAAATTTTCAACTATATCGCTACTACAATTACAATACTTACGTCATGCTTACAGGTCGTGGTGCTTTTACAACCAAAACTCTGGCTAAGCTGTCTGAACTATTGCTGATGTAATGTACTATATTAGCAGGACTTTCAACAAGTGTATCGGCTTCGCACACTTCACTTTCTTCACCTATATGTATGGTTGGAGTTCCTTCGACTATAAAGAAAAACACATCAACCGGAGTTGTATGCGGTTTCAAACTTTCACCTGGTTGTAATGCCATAAGCATCGCCTGAGCTGATTCTTTGTTATACATCTCCCTTACATCAATCTTATGGGGAGTATCTTTTTTTATCTGATTCGGGTACTTAATAATGATCATGTTTTCTGAAATTAGATTGTTATTAATATAAAGAGTGAATATTCGCTCACAAAGATAAGCTATTATATATACCAAATGCAAGTTTTTTTTTTAATAAAATTCGGTAATATTTATAAGTTGCTATTAATGAGGATGATAAAATTTATTTTTTCTTCAAAAATTGTATTCAGTTGAACAATTAGACCTGTTTTGAATACTAAATCTTGAGAAAACCATAAAAGTATGTGATGAAAAGTACAGGACTGTTGGTGGATTATGCTATATGATCATCATCAGTGATATTTCAAACATTTCAAGAATTGACTAAACGTTAATTTAATATTGATTTTTTGATGTTATCCGGTATCGCTTTCAATAATCGTCTCTGATCAGTGATATACAGCCATAACAGGCATGCCACTGACAGGCCGAAGATAAACATCCAGCAGCTTGTCCATAATCCGGTTCCCTGTAAAAAATATCCAAAGAGAATGGGGCCAAAGAAACCGCCCAATGCCCCTAACATGCCTACCATACCTCCTACGACACCAACTTCAGACGGGAAATGAACGGGAATCAGTTTATAAACCGTTGCGCTTCCAATACCCCATATTGATCCGATAAGAATCACCAGGATAGCAAACATGATAACATTTGCCTGAAAATATATTCTGGAAGTACCTTTTGCAAGCAATTGCTTTTTAGAAATATCATCTCCAACACTTACCAGTGGTTCCTGCCATATTTCCTTCTTTGGCCAGATCAGCATTTTGTTTTCTGAAAAACCAGAATTGATATCCTTTGATACCAACTGGTAGGTTTTGTCATCCACTTTTATATGGTCCGCTGTCACTTCGGTAACATTTCCCGGTGCTTGAGCCATTATTCCCTGTCCAGGTGTAAGCACCTCCATTTTTGGAACAAGGAGAAGTAAAGAGATAAAGGTTGAACCACCCAGGACCCAATATAATATTTTACGTGGGTTTAACCTATCGGCTATCCAGCCGCCAAAGGCCCGCACGACTCCTGAAGGAAGGCTGAACATGGCGGCGAAAAAACCTGCAGTAACCAAAGGCTCATAATAGACGTTCACAAAATAAGGCACTA
>ENA-UOWO01003588-UOWO01003588.1-activated-sludge-metagenome-genome-assembly--contig:-NODE-3588-length-17876-cov-10.391673_pt1 | contig 17876 bp, 21 predicted proteins | sample MGYA00238148_ERZ761564 | MGnify/ENA primary metagenome ERZ761564 (study PRJEB28885, sample SAMN05720194) | activated sludge metagenome | isolation source: Anaerobic digester | place: USA...
ATACATCAAGCGACACTCAAGTATTTAGAGCACAGCTTACTGCTCATCAAGTAGCTACTGCTCCCGATCTCCCTCTCGATCTTACAAAGGTCAATTCTGCGTCTGCGTATAACATAATGACTCAGGGTAACTCTTGCTATAACTTTGCAGGTACACAGTACACTCTGTATGCGGATCCGGCTTGCACACAGGCCCTGTTCACTTACACATTCGGTTCCGATGGGCACACAACAGGAGGCATCTTTTCGCTCCCTGGTACTGAGGTTGCTAACGAGCCGACTTACTTCTTGAGAGAGACTGCTGCAGGACCGGGTTATTATTTGGATCCTACTGTATATTCTGTCTCCTTCCACGCAGACAGAACTGTTACTGTAAGCGGCGGTCCTAATGCGACTGTAGCTATTCCACAGTCCGCTGATGCAAACTCTCCTGCGGAGATCACTTTGGCTGATGGACCGATGACAGACCCGTTCTCTTTTAATATAATTAAGGATGATAATGTCAACGGTACTTCGAGTACGGTTGCTATGGATGCGGTTACTTTCCACATTCAGTATTACGCTAACGATTATGCTATTACAGCTAATCTCTCCGGCGTGACACCGACTGATGATTTCTATGTAACCATTCCTAATACCACTAATTCGGCTACGATTTCCGCTAGTCTGCGGTTGCCGCAGTTGGCGGGTGCGGATTCTTCTGTAACAGTTACAGGAGATAACGATTATCTCGCAGGTGTTTACAACAGCGGAGTTTCCGGTGATGGGCCTTTGGGTACCTATGTTATCCAGGAGTCAACGGCTCCTACGGGATATGACATTAACCCTACGGTTTATCGTATCCGTATGTATGATGCGGGTAACAATACTGCGACAACACAGATCGTCAATGTAACAACAGGCGAAGATGTTACGAGTCGTATCGTTATTACAAATGGTCTGGATGAGCTGACTACTTCATGGGCAGAGCCTCACGAGACTTGGCAGTATTCTTGCAATAAGATAATTACTGATAATCGTGAGCAGCAGAACCTTGCCGGGTTCAATTTCAGCCTCTATTGGAACAACAACGGTAATATGGTGCTGTTTGCAACGGGCGTATCCCAGACAGACGGCCGTGTCTATTGGACTTACGAGCTTGGTGAGTATTATCATCTTGAAGCTGACGGTCAGACACGCACACTTTTGACGGGTACGAAGACTTATAATCTCGAGCTCGTAGCAGAGGCTACTTATGAGATCCGTGAGGACGCAGCTACTTATTCTTATGGTAACCAGAACTCCGGTCTTGAGTATGCACCTTGCGTACCTGTCGGCTGGACAGCTCATACAGGTGCTAACGGTCAGACAGATTACTTCTACAAGAGTCTCACGGGTACTTCAGGTGTTCCTGTAAGTGAGACCGTTACTAACGATTGGGAAGAGTCTGCAGGCTTCTCTGTCTATAAGACAAAACCTACCGGCGACTTGTTCGATTTTTCAATGGTAACATTTACTGCTTACACTTATGTCAATGGCACACGCTATGACATCGCAACAGGTACGGTTGACGCTAACGGTAACATTACTTGGACTCGTACTGATACTTCCGGTTACGGTATCTATCAGGCAGGCAACTATGATAACCGCACTTCTGTCAACTCGCTCGTTTCACTCCCTTGCGGAACCTACTATGTAGAAGAGGCTTGGGATAAGGTGTATGTCGATACTCTTGACGCATCCACTCAGGCTGCTATTGAGGTATTCGCTACTAACAACACATCAGGTTGGGCTACAAACGATGCGGGTACAGAGTACATCAGTACGATTACCGTCGATTGTACGACACCTAACACAACAACAACTGTTGCTCTTAATAATCCTCAGAACGATTGGCACTATCAGTGGTTCTCTGCTAATAAGGTAGTCACAGTTGCAGGCGACGCTTCGACGATCGACTTCGAGCTCTACTACAACAACGGTACAGACCTCGTTCTTTTCGCAACGGGTTATGCGGTAACAACAGGAGAGGGCACATTCCCTATCATCTGGGACGGATACCAGGGGCCTGCTGAGTTCATTCAGAACAACGGTCAGGGGATTGTTCTCCCCGAGGGCGATTACGAGATCCGTGAGATAGTTCCTAATACTTACTACCAGAATGGTGCGGACAATGTTCCTTATACCTATATGGTACCTACCGGCTGGCAGGATCACCTTGGAGCAAATGGTCACTCTGACTATTTCTACACGACATTCTCTGCTGCCAACGATGCGGAAACGGTTATCAACAGCATCAATCCTGTGGATACCCGTATCGAAGCAGAACTCACAATCAGAAAGGTTGAGGAATCGAACTCTCCTTCCGGGACTTTCACTTTCGCGGTCTATTATCGTGGAAATGAGGATCAGGCACAGAACCTCGGAGACTTCTCCGATCAGTACCTCCTCGATACTGTTACGGTTACGACTACTAACGGTTCAGGTCTTACTACTCTGACAAAGATCCCTGAAGGCTGGTATGAGATCGTCGAAATCGACGCCAACGGTTGGGAGTGCGTATGGATGAATTCTTCTACCAATACTGCTAACGGCAAGTTGGTACACGCTTCATCCGAGAACAAGACAGTTTCTCAGATCGTGATCTCTGATGACATCGAGATGTCCGGCACTGTTCTTGCAGGCGTTTGGGCAACTAATGTCATCAGACCTGAACTTCATACTGAAGCTACAACAGCCATCGGCAATGTAGTCGAGTATTCTGACGAGGCTACCATTACTGACCGCGTATTCTTCTCACACCTCGTAGTAGGTCTCGAGTACACAGTCACAGGTAAACTCGCAGTCAAGAAAGACTATGCTGAGGGCGAAGAGATCGAGTATGTTAAGGACGCAGACGGTAACATCGTAACTGCTTCCACGACATTCACGGCTGAAGCAACTGAAGGCTATGTTGATGTAACATTCGAGTTCGACTCCAGACTCTATCAGGGTGAGACACTCGTTGCTTTCGAGACACTCACTTACAAGGGTGTTGAGTATATAACTCATGCCGACATCACCGATACGGACCAGACGACTTATGTTTCTTCCATCGGAACATCTGCAACCGACGCTAACGGCAACAAGACCTTCCAGGTAACTGAGACGGCAACCGTTATCGATGTTATCAACTATCATAACCTCGAAGTCGGCAGAACATACCTCGCTGAAGGTATCCTGATGGACAAGAGCACAGGCGAAGCCCTTATCGTTAACGGTGAGACAGTCACAGCAAGTGCGACATTCGTACCTGAGGCGGCTGACGGCTCTGTTACAGTCACATTCAGTTTCAATGCGAGTGGTCTTGCAGGCAAGACGGTCGTTGTATTCGAGGAGGTCTATGACATCTCCGGTACTACTACGATCGACCAGGATACAGGTCTTATCGTCACAGACGAGACAGCCGAGATCCTTATTGCCACACACGAAGACATCAATGACGAGAATCAGTCTGTCAACATCATTGAGACGGTCAACATCATTGAGACGAAGACAGGTGATAACTCCGGCTTTGGCACATTCGCAACTTGCGCTGCAATCGCCGCAGGCGTAGCAGGTATCGCAGGACTTGCTTATGTGGCACTCGGCAGAAAGAAAAAGAACCAGCAGGGTGAGGCTTAATGCCTCCCTTGCCTCGGGCCTATTCTTAGACTGACAGCGGACCTCGGGGTAACACTTCGGGGCCTGTTACTGAGTTTAAGAACTCTAAGACATTCAGACAGAACACGAGCGGAGCATTTACCATTTCTCTTATCTGCTTCGTAGCTTGTTAGAAAGAGGAACCTTTGTGAACGGATTGACACGCGTTAGAGCGCAAAACTTTGGCAAGAAGGCGCTGTTGGCCGTTTGTATTCTTGCACTCGGCGTTGCCGGTTATTTCCTTGTCCGTATGATCCTGGTCGAATATACGCGGCAGAAAGCGGAGAATCACTATAAGACTCTGGTAGAGGAAGTTCAGACAGGAGAAGAAGATACCGTTGAAGAAAGACTTGTGGGGGTGCAGCCTGCTGCTCCTTTAGAGGTCCTTCCGGAGTATGCCGACCTGCTTGCAGAGTATCCCAATTTTGCAGGTTGGATAAGCATTCCTGATACGGATTTCAGTTATCCTGTAATGATTGCTCCCGAAGACGATGCAAACTACTACCTGTCCCATTCTTATGACGGCACCCGCATAGTTCTCGGATGCCCTTTCATTCCGTATTACAGCGATTACAATGCCGATAACATTCTGATTTACGGTCATCACATCCTTAACCATCATATGTTCGGATTTTTGTCCTATTACCAGGACGAGGCTTTCTATAACGATCACCGTTTCATTTTCTATGACACCCCGTATCAGCATCGTATCTATTATGTGGTCTCGGTTATGATAATCTCTGTCGAGGATCCCCAGTTCCACTTCCAGAGCTTCTCTAATTGGGGCTCTTTAGGCCGATCGCATTTCTATAACCAGGAATGTTTCGACCGCAATCTCTTTGCTTCTGATACATTGCCTGACGACGGTGATAAGTTGCTCACTTTGATAACCTGTGAGTATTCCATACCAAACGGTAGGGGAAGATTAGTCATTGTTGCCCAGGATGTCACGGCTTATGACGATAATACCAATGTCGCATCCGGCTGATGTTCTGATATGCAGAGCAGATAAGGAGAAATGCCAATGATAGAAACTATTTTGTCTGTCGGTGTCGGCGTAGTGGCTCTCGTGTTGTGGATCCGCTACGGCAGCCGGCTTTTTGAGGAAAAACCGCAGCGTTTCATCTTTGACGATGTCGCAGAAAAGTCCAAACACATGGATCTTTGAGAAGTTCCCACTTTTGTATAGAAATATATTAAAAAAAGTCGAAAAGTAGGTTATATTATATATAGGGAAAGTAGAATAACTTAGCGATTCCGGAAGGGAGATCAATATTATGAAACACAAGAAAATGACTATCGTACTTATGGCTATAATGGTTATGGTCGCTATGACGGCTTGTTCCGTTGCCAAAGGCAATGCCAAACCTGAAACAGAGACTTCTGTTACAGTTGTAAGCGACGTTGACACAACGACAGACGCTACAACTACTGCCGAGGGTACAACGACTGTTGCTACTACGACAGAGGGTACTACGAAACCTGCTGAGGCTACGACTACCACGACAAACGGTACGACTGCCACAACAACTACTACAACTACAACAACTGCTACGACAACCACAACGGTTGCAGAAACAATTCCTGCACCTGTTGAGACAGCCCCTGCACCTGTTGAGACAGTCCCTGCACCTGCAGAGACAACTCCCGCTCCTACCGAGCCTACGGAGACACCTGCACCTAACCTCCACGCCACTGCGGATGTTAGTATTTACACTTACAACGCAGACGGTGCTATGGAGTTCACGGTTTACGGTGTTGCGGTTTACAGAAACTCTGAGGATCTTCCTTGGATAGTAGCTGATCCCGATGCTCTTGAGGCTGAGATCGAGGCGAGATGCCCTAATTGGGCTTCTTACAGCGCTCATATCATCAATGCCAGAGATGAAAGACCTTAACGGGGCCTGCTCTATACACTATCAAGAATACTATGTTGAAGTCGGCAGTTCGTCGCTGTCGGCTTTAACTTTTTGAATATCAGGGGGAAGATTATGCACATAGGAATAGGCACTATTTGTGCTATATTGTTCATACTGTTGCTTATTGCTATCTTTGTCGGTCTGTCAATCGCGGTAAAATACCGAAATACCAAAAACAAGTATAATCGGCAGCGTTCTGAAACTGCTCAATGGCAAAACAACTATAACCGAATCGACACGCAATTTACAGGTTTAACTACTCAAATTGCCCAAGAAGAGGCATTAAAAAAAGAGGTGGAAAAACGCAGAAGGGTTACTCAAAAGACAAAGAACGCTGTTCTTGAACGAGATGATAAAGTCTGCCAAATTTGCGGAATATCTTATAACTTTGTTGAAGAATTATGCACAGGTCTGGGTGATTATCTTTTGTTTGAAGTGTAATGAACCAAATGCATGGCAAGACGAGTGGTGCCCATGTGGTGTTACACGAGATGGAACCAATGAAGCAGTAATTGATCCAATGGAAAAAGGAGATTACTCATTTAAACATGTATTTGGTGATGATGAATGGCGCAAATAGAAAGGAGTAATATGGAGAAAATATTAGAATACAAGGGACTAACCCTTATTAAGAAGTACGAGCATTATTATATAAGATTTATTGGTGGACAGAGAGAAGAATTTCCTTGCGATTTGGCAATTACCAATAAGGAGGCAATGTCTATTATTTCCTCTAATGAGTTAATAAAAACTATTAGGGATGGGTATAAGAAGAAAGTTGAATGGACTTCAAGATATTTTGTGGATTCGTTGTTAAATGATTATATGTTCTATGAAAGTAATATGAGTGAAAAACGTATTAAAGCCAATATTGATAAGTTGAACCGTCACGAAGATATTAAGTTTGAATTATATGAAACAATAGTTTATAACAAGTTTCCTGTAGCAGGTGCTATTCAAGTTCATGGGTATACAGCGGAGAAGTTAAATAAGTCTACTCATCTCTCTATATTAGGATCATATAATTATTTGATATATTTGAGAGAAGATAAAATGAACGCATTGAGTGATTTGGAAAAGGGATTACCAGTTAAATGATAACTCCATTACTTAAGTTATATGTATGTGTCGAAGTATAGAAGAAAAAATGACGAATACTTATTACTGAGCAAACACTTTAGTCTGATGAAGATCATATTCAATCGGTTGCTCAAGGCGGTACAGGTTCAGAGACAGACAATCTGCAATGCCTTTGTTGGAGATGTAATCGTAAAAAGGGTGGAAAGAAAACCAACGAAGAAGTCTTACAACTCCTTGACTATGGAGCTGATAAGTTAGTTCCGAGATACTAGCCGTTGGGAACAGGAAACGCGGAGGAAAATAAATGAAGAAGATAGTTAGTATCTTTCTAATTGTCGGATAGGGCATAGACAAGAGTTGTAGATGCCTTTTTTTCGGCGATGTTATACTTACTTTAGATATTGATTTTACTCAAGACATACAAGGAGGTTGTTATTATGCTGAGTGATGAAAGACGCGTAGAGATATGGGAACAGGTTGCTGACGAACTCTACACCGAGAACTTCGATTTCAGCGAACTTGAAATGGAATGCGAGTCAGAGTTGGGAGATCCCAGATGGGGTATGCCTATGTGTATGGCTGGCGGAGATACTGACGATGTCACTGTCAAGTACACCTTTGATCCGGAAGAACTTGCCGAGCACTTCGACAATGGAGACCTGGAGAGACACATTACAGATTTCTTCAGGTATTGTGCCAGGAAGAACCCCGAAGTCTATGCTAAACAGTACGGCATCACTTTGGATCCGAACAAGGAATACAACAACATCAACGCTCTTGCTTCTGCAGAAGTCCTAGCGGACGAAGAGCAGTATGCGGAATATATCCGCACTGTCATTTCCGACGCTGCGGAACATTGGTACGAGAACAAGGCTGAGTCCGAGCTTGAGGATATAGCCATCGAGAAAGGAGAGGTAGTCCGCGACGAACCTGACTACGAGGACTATCGAGGAAGGGATGACTAATGCAGCAGGATTCATTACGCGTGATCAATATGAAGAACTGCACGAGTTAGAATTACATTGGATACCATTCCAGAGGGACGGTTGGACTTACGACCGTATCAATGATACCCGCTATAACTTCACAAGAAACCGCCCCGGTCATAAGACACTCAAGTTCTATGCTGTAATGGACTTTGAGAACGGGCGTTTTCATTGCGTCAGCGATTCTGACCGCATTCCCGTATGTTCGCGTACACCTGGCAAGCAGGCGTTTGTTACTCCCAAACAGATCGCAGCTCCCGTTTTTGAGATAGAACGGTTTAACTACCTTTTGAGAAAGGAGAAGTCTGACTTATGAATAGACAGATAGGCGCGGCGGACTACGGCCCGATCCCCCGCGAAGAAGCATATCGCCTGATCAACGGCGTGTCACGAGGTTTTCTGGAGGACTTTAATCCTACACAGACACCTCTGGCCAAGTTGCCGGTCATTGATGTCGTTTTGGCTGCTGACCATTTTGACGGGATCGTTGACAGTAAGGAGTTCCAGACTTGGCTGAGCAACAAACAGTGGGAAGGTATGCTTCCGCCGTTTTCGGCTTGCTGGCTTCAGCTCAAGGCAGGCTTGGTGGGTTTGGTCAGAGCTACTAAGGACTCTATCCAGGTGGCTACTATTGTCCCGGTACTCTCTAAGGCCGAAGTTAAGGCCGGTAAGGATCCCATTCCGTTCTCTTATCCGTTGAATGTTAACGGTATCATTCACATCAACCGCATCCAGGACGATGACTATGCCGGAGCCACCAAAAACGAGAACGGCATCTGGGTAGATGAGGACGGCCGCCCGATCGCCGGTGCGTTCAAAAGCGCTGTATCAGAGGGCTATGCGAATTATTTCCTTGGTCTTGAGGATCCTCATGAGTTTATGAGAGGCCTTGGCATTCCGTCTTCGCGCTTCTCCATATACGAAGGCTTTTTCAAAAGCGTGTCCGACAATCCCGAGAAGGCCGGAGGCGTTGCTAAAGACGGCTGGGCAACTATCAGAAGTTATGTTGTCCGTTCCCTGATAGTTACCAACTATCTCTTGTCCCGCAGAGCCCTCGAGAAGAGTGAGGATAAGGTCAGACTTATCCCGGAGACTGTGCGTTCCTTTGAGGAGGACCGTCAGTTCCAGAAGAAGATAATAAAGAATATGAAGTCTTTTACTTTTGACCATATCACTATCCTTTCGACCGACATGCCCAAGCGTGTTACCGAAAAGAATGTTGAAACGATGTACGCCCGTGAACCTTATCAGATCCACACACCTGCCTGGCTCGTGGCAGAACATGTCAGAGCTCCTGCAAGAGCACACGAACGCCACACAAAAGACGGCCTTGTTATCCAGGTCAGGGAAGGCTCGCATTCCGTTAAGATCGACGCACATGTCAATCAGCACAAGGGCATAGATACGCCGAAGCCCAAGGCCGAGGCCTTCCGTGAGATTATCCAGGTCAGATGAGGCGATAAGTAATGGAAATAACAGAACAAAAAAGCCGGCTTGAATATGACAGTTTGATTACAGGCTTGAATTTTTATTTATTCCCGTTATAATAATCCTAACCGTAGTATTCCTGAGCGGTTTACTTCTCGGTTAATAAACAAAGGTTCTATATAAGGCAACGCTTTTAGTTTTTTGTTTCTCAAACAAATGCCTCACGAGGAAACGCTTTACACTCAGGAAAAGTCCTTCTAAGGAAACGGGTTCAACTTAAAATCGTTACTATGTCTGAACACTGCTCTCTGCGCTCCGCGTGGAGGGCGGTGCTTTTTTAACGTCTTGTTTTTTCTGAAATGTGAGGCTATAATATGTATAGATAATTCTATGAACAATTGCTCGCATGGCTCAATGGTACAGCGACGGTATCGTAAACCGTAGATTCAGGGTTCGATCCCCTGTGTGAGCTCCACCCGATTCTTCACGAGAGGTTTTGTATTACCGGCTTTTGTAAGCTCGCTCCGGAGTTTAAGAGAGGCTCTCGTGAAACGGCATTGTTACCTCTCTTAAACACTCCTTGAAACCAAGCGAACTTTCGGCATACTGAGTTTCTAAGGCCCTCTGTACTCGGATGCCATTACCGATCAGAGGGCCCTTATTATAACGCAACAAAGAAAGGAGGAAGCCAATGTCTAACTTACAGTTTCTAGTCAAGTATCCCGAAACTATGTATTCGGGCTTTATGCGTAAGGTTAACGCCGAGATAACCAAGAGGGAAGTTGCCCTCAAGCCTACATTGTGCAAGATGAAGAAGGCCAAGAATACCGTGACCTGGCTCTCGATCGTCTGGTCCGTACAGGCAGTCCTCTGGACGTTCCTGGTCGTGCCGGTACCGGAGATCATTATGGCGTTTTGGCTGCTCATAGGATTTATCCTGTTCTTTATCCTTATCGGCAATATCATTACCTTTGTCGTTAAGAAGAAAAAGGTCAAGGACATCGTATTGCAATGCGCCGGATCTCGTCAGGAAGCCAAGTGTCTTTACGAAGTCATCACCGCCGTCACCCCGGACTTAAACCCTGTCTGGAGTAACGCTTTGGAACGAGCAGTTAAGAAGACAAAGAAGCTCGCGGATTCCCAGGCTCTTGAGTCTCTGCATAACATCGAGCGTCTTCAGAATTGCGAACGGGAAAAGCGCATCTCGGTCGATTTTGACGGCTGTTATAATAATGAGGTCTTGCTGTTCAACATTACCGATGAAGAACGCTGCTTCTGCACTATCCGTATCTGGATGGGCAAGGACGCAGACAAGTGTGTATCAAGACGCGAGGACGGCTTGTATGTCATCGATCTTACAGGCATCACTCAGCTGCTCAACGAGGAAGGCAGCAAGTCATAACCGGAGGGGAATATGGATGAAGAAATGCTGTACGCGGCGGAAAAAACGCCGTTTGAGTGCGACATAAAAGAGCTGAACTACGGTATCCTTGACAGGATCAGTCAATTCGTTAAGGGCAGAGTCTCAAAAGACCTGGTCTCTCACGGTTCGGGGCTTGCTCTTACCGTCCCGATCGGAGCCGCGCTTATTGTCGGCACTTTAAGCAGCCACACGTGGATCACGGTCCTGTCTGTTATCGTATATCTCTTTTTGATAGGTCTTTTCACTTATCTGTTAGTAAAGAAGCTGAAGATCCTCCGACAGTTAAAATCTCCCGGAGATTGGAAGTGCTTCGTGAGTACCGTACAGGAAAAGGACGCAGTCCGCGATACTGATGATAAAGAGAAGATCCGCGACTATCTGTTAAAGTTCAAAGGTCTCGGCGTTGCGACAGTCGATCGTGATGCTTATGAGTGTTCGACCTGGGGGGATCCCTGTTATGTCATTCAGATCGGAACTTTTACTACTGCCGTGGAAACTCCTGACCGAACTCCGTCATCGGATGACGCGCCTGACGAAGAGAAGGAGACTAAAGGAAACAAGAACTCCTACTTCCAGAGTGACCTTTCGAGATATAAGTCCGATCCCGACGAATTGGCGAAAACCAATTAGTTGATAGAGAAATTTTACTGAAAGAAGATCTAAATATTAAGTGCTAATATTTGATTTTATATCAGGAGGTTATGACTTTTGTTCTAAGACTTTTAAGGAGATAAGAAGAATGTCAATGCAGATAGAATACACCCAGGAGAACCTGGTAAAGCTCAAGCGGATCGAGCGGGAAGCGTATGCGGGTACCGGCTATATGCAGATGCAACATTGCGAGTCCTGGTCAGATGTCGCGGCTTACTGCGAATGCTCGCTTGAGGACCTTCACATAGCGTTTATCAATGACGGTTATATCGTTGCCGCCTGCCATGACGGATTTGTGGAGGTCGTTGATCTTGCGTCTTCAGGCAGGAATATGAATCTGTTTGCTGCCTGTGAGTTCATCCGAGAACTTGGCAAGCCGATGTTCCTCGATGCCCGAGAGAAGACTTCTTACCGTTTTGTCAAGGGACTCGAACGCAGAGGTGAGATCCATATTATCGAGGATACTTCTCACGATTGGGAAGGCGAGGTGTTCCACGAGATCAAGTGCGAGTTTGCCCACCCACACAGATACTATGAACACGGCCGTAATTAAGACCGGAGAAATGGAACTTTTGTTATGGAAATTACAAAGACAAGCGAGCAGGTGCAAAAAGACGCGGATCAGCGTGTCCGGATCGTCAACGCAGAGGTGATTCATAGTGAAGCTTAACCTCAAGATGTTGTGTATTGTCGGATAACGCATTATTATATATGAGAGTGGAAGATAACGAAAAACGTTATACTTATACTGTAAAAGATGGCGGCCCATATACCGGGCTCGGGCTCCGTGCCAAAAGGTCAAAAGCGGAGCTCTTTCTTATCAACGGGAGGGCTCTGTTCAGGGCTCTCCCCATTATCATTCCCGCCGGGTACGGCAGAAAGGACTACCTATGAGAAAGTTAATCGGTTTGGTTTGCAGTATGGCCTGCATTGCTGTGCTCGCCTCGGGCTGCGCCAAAAAGGCAGCGGTTGACGGGACTTATCAGGCAGAGATCGATGTCGGCAGTTCCGTTACAGTCTCAGAGGTCGGAATGGCTAACCCAGATGTCATTCTTCCGGTCTCTTTAGAACTTGCCGGAGGGGAGTACGCGATCACACTCGATACAGACGCTATGGCTCGCGATTTCGAGAATGCCCACGTAGATGATGAACATGTCGTTGCTTTTGTTGAAGCAGAAGACGAAGTCGTTTACACAGGACATTACACCGTCGAAGACGCGGCCATTATTTTTGACGGCGATCTGAATTTTACGGGTACGGTCGACAAGGACTCCATCACGGCGGGCAATTTCCTCGTTTTTGATGAAGTAACATTCACAAAATAAAACCGAGCCCTCTAATCGGGCAGAAAGGACTAAACATGAAGAAGGTAAAATTCGGCAAGAAGTCGATATTAGCTATGGCAGGTGCCGGTGTTATTCTCATCGGTGCCATCGTAGGAGTTATGGTACTTCCGAAACTTCTGAACAAGACAGAGGCCCCTCCTATCAGTCTTGAAGCTGAACTTGACTGCACTGATGCAGCCTCCGACGCTCTTGACAGCCTTGCAGGTGCTAATTACAACTATGACGGTGAGGTCATCGCACATTTCTATATGTCAATGGATGGCGGTGACTACACATTCACTCTCGATACCGAGCAGCTCAAAGAGGATTTTGATGTGTTCTTCGAGGGCAATATCAACGGCATCCTTACGGCACAGGTGGGGGCAGCAGGTCAGGCTACTGACGCTGATTCTCTTAACGCCTATGCCCAGAGCATTGGCTGCGCAGATTGGAACGCCGTAGTTGACGCTACTGCTGATTCCGTAATGGACGGCAAGGATTACACGGATCTCACAGACGGCGAGATCTCTTACGAAGGTGAATATGTGCAGGAAGGTGCAGACCTCACTTACACATCCGGATCCGAGACTGTCTTTACTGCAGAAGTCGAGAACGGTCTTGTCTATGTTGAATGTGGCTTCGACCGTAACTCTCCTCAGATGCTCTACGATTTCTTCAATCGTGGCGCACTCCTTGAGTTCCACAAGGCTTCCGACAAGGCATCCGCATCTTCTGATTCCGACAGCGACAGTGAGGACGACAGAGGTTCGTCATCCGGCGAAGGTGTCGTCGTAAATGTCTATGTTGAGACAGTTCCTACAACAGAAGAAACAACAGCAGAGACTACGGCTACGACAACAGTAGAAACAACTGCTGCTCCTGCACCTACGGAGACTACGGCACCTGCAGAAACAACTGTCCCTTCTGAGACTGTTCCTGCCGAGACTCCTGCCGAGACTTCTGCCGCGGAAGTGGCAGAGTCAGGAATAATATGATCGCCCGGCTGACATGGACTTTCGATATTATGAAGCTTCTTGAGTCCATCTTTGATCTGATGCAGAAGATCGAGCCCGCGTTTGGAGCAACCGCCGGTCTCATTACTTTTATGGCTTTGGTGATGGGTTTCATCGCCTGGCATCAATCCGAAGAACGCAATATAAAGAGGCTTTGGAAGTATATCCTTATCGCAGGCGTATGTGCTGTTGCCATAGTTGCACTTTTTGGCTTGCTACTCGTTTATGCAAGGTCTCGCAGTGTTGCCCCACCCCTGGTCTAATCCGGGGAGGGCGCTGCGAATCTGAATACAAAATAAGAGAGGTAAACCATTATGATCCTAATTATCGGTCGTTCAGGTTCGGGAAAGGACTTCCTGGCACGCGAGCTTGCCAAAAACGGCTTATCACAAGTCAAGTCGTACACAACGAGACCTCCCCGCTATGAGGGTGAGGATACTCACATCTTTATCTCAGCAGAAGAAGCCTCCAAGACAGATGGCAAGATCGCCACAGCTGTCATCAACGGCTACGAATACTTCGCAACTGCCGAGCAGATGAAAGACAACGATGTTTACATCATCGATCCAAGAGGCTCCGCAGAACTCTTACAGAGCTGTCCTGAGGTGTCTTTTGATGTTTGTTACCTTCAGGCAGACGATTCCTGCCGTCGTGCTATGGCCGTAGGTCGTGGTCAGGATATGGTAAAGGAAGCGGAGATCTACCAGATGCGTAATGCTGACGAAGATGCTCAGTTTCGTGAGTTTGAAGGAATGCTCAAGGATTCTTATGCCTTTTATGCTTTCAAGAACAAGTATCCGAATGTACGCCAGGTGTTGATCGGACATAACGATTACCGCCCGGAGACTATGTCCGAGCTGGTAAGCTCTCTTACCGCCGGTGTTGCAGGAAGGCAGACTGTTTGAAAGCGAATATGAAAACCCTTTTCGGCGGATTGGAAACAGGACGCCGAACGCATTAGCAGATAGGAGAAAAATAAGATGAGTATTGAAGAAATGTTTGCCACACTGTACGCGATGATCCACTATTGTACTTCGATCGCAGGTGCAGCTCTTGTCGTAGGGCTCGTTTGCATCGTCGGTATGTTCGTTATGCTGTTGTGCTTAGTCGTTATCGACCGCAAGATCAACTATATGAGAGAGGCTATGGGCATCCTGCCGCCTGAAAGCCCGAAGCCGTCTTTGTTCGGCAAGAAGAAAAAGAGAACTGATGCTCTCGAGTGCCAAAACGGTAGTCGAGATATAAACCGCTATGTTGATGAAGAGGACAGGCAGAAAGCAAGGTAGATCCGTATGGTTGCGAGAAATCACATCATTACGGGAATGGCCTCGGTCGTCTGTTTGGGCACTGCGGTTTATACCCTCGCGTACAATGTCGATGTGGGGATACTATCTGTTGCTTGCAGCCGACTGATCGAACAGGCAGCAGGGGTTAATTCGCTGTATAAACTGTGCGCAATCCCCCTGTTTGTTCTCGGCCTCATCCTGCCCGATTGTGACCTTCGCACCTCTGTCGTAGGAAGGTTCTTTCACCTTCCGTGCAAGCATCGGACCTGGACGCACTCCGTCTGGTTCGTGCTGCCGTCGGTGATCGCTGGGATATGGTTTCGGCCTTTATGGGCATTGGCTTTTGCCATTGTCATTCACGTCTTCTGGGATAGCCTGTCCAACGGCGGCGTGTGTTTCTTTTATCCTATTACCAAGTATAGGGACTTGCCGAGCGGGGCCCACTTTAAGCCCGGTCACAAGGGGTTTTATGCTACGGGCACTGCAGATGAGACTTTCATGACTGTTATCGCGTGCTGTATTGCGGCTCTTGCAATCGGTTATGCGTATCTATTTTTCAAGACGAGGTGTGGAGTATGACTTTGGAAGAATATATCCAGGTAAAAGATATGAACTATGACGAGTTCTGTGGCCATCTGGAACAGAAACACGGTAAGGCTCAGTACGATTACTTCAGGTTTCGTACAGACGGGTATAAGTCCGACGTGTTTGCCAGGGAACCGAAGGTCTCCCGCACAAGTGAGGGACTGTTTGCCCATCATGTCAAAGAAGACCGTGCCATTTTGCTTTCTGTTCCGGATGTTGCGATCCGTCATCCGAGAGAATATCAGAGTAAAGAAAACATCGTCTATTGCGATTGGATGGAGCATCTTTACGCTCATATCCTCATAGCAGAGCACCCTGCTCCCAACGCCGAAGAATGCGTGGGGCTCGGAGGCTGTATCAACTATCTGGTACCGCAACTCAATGATATTTTTGCCGGTTATCAGCCGGGCAGACAATGGGAAAAGACTTGTGCCGATAAGGTACTGACTACTGACGGTAAGAGTAACTACGATTGCTATATGGTCCTGTTATCCAGGCTCAAGAAGATATTTTTGAAGACTACCAGCTGCGATCCTGATATGGCTACTTATTTCCTCTGCAGCACTGCACAGGAAGACCTAATCGATCCGAAGGTCCGCAGCAATCTGGAGGCTGTTTATAAGGACATTAAAAGCCTACCGACAGATCATTGTCTTTCCCTAGAGAACTTTATATTAGAAGGGAGAGGATAGAAATGTCCAAGAATAATAACAAGCGCAGAGGAGCTGAGCCAGGTGACCTTGTGTTTCCGGATACGGCTTTTCTTAACAAGGTCTATTCGGATTCGTTTAATCACCGATGTTCAAGTTACAAGAGACCTTTTATTGTCGTAGGCAAGCACAGAAACCGTCCGGGAATGTCGGTTATCGTTCCTTTATCATCTAAGTTTTATTACAACTACACCAAGCTCAAGAGGCGTGTGGATCTCGGTCTGGAATTGCCTGAGGCACCGTCTGTCATATTAGTATCTAACAATGCTTACAGGTCTCAGGGATACTATAATGCGGCCTTGCTAATGGACCAGGCGATAGTTATACCGGATAACATGCTGAGCGTGTACCGCAGGGCTCATATCGACTATGATCTGGCTTCCCCAAAGCCTCCGATCCGTCCCGCGGTACCTTTGAGTGATGATAACTATGGTGTCATTGTGGCGCGCTGGGAAAAGGCAGAAGCCGAATGGAAGCAGTGCGAAGACAAGGCTTTACTCAATCCACAGGTAAATATCAACTTGATCGTTTCCAGGGGCAGGGACTTTATCAGAGGGCTCTATCTCAAAGGCAGGATGGAAACAGATCTTGAGGCTACGATCGGTCGTGCCGCTGCTGTTCTGCATCCTGACATGCTGGAGTTTTGAGGTGATAACATGAGAGACATACACGATGAATTCGTTGCTTCAGAGAAGCTCTTTCAGTATTCCGATCACAGACCGGAATCCGTATATAAGCAGGCCTTGGCTACTGCAGTGTCCAGACTTGATACTATAATCGACGGATCCAGAAGCTTCGAGTCTGAAGAGTCATGGCTATTGAGAAGAGACCTCATCTCTCTTGCAGAAACAATACGGGCTGCGATCGGGATGAGCGATGCCGATAACTACGAAGTAGATAAGGAATAAAGAACGGAGGAGAACCATGCGTTATATTGACCACATCAGAAGATTGTCTGCTTACCGCCATGTCGTACAGGATAATTGGTCCTATGAACGGGTGGCCAAAGTCTATAATGTAACACTTGGCGCGGTCGAGTCGATGATGCACGGGCGTAAGACGGTCGCTACCCGCGGGCTCGGTGAGGCAGAGGTCGATCTCATCTGCAGCGAGCGTGATGCAGGGTGTCCTTTGAGCGATATAGCCCTGTATTGGAACCTGCCCGAATCTGTCATTCTCGGGCTTAACGAAAGGGAGCTTTATGTGCCCGGCAGAAAGCCGAAACCTGCAGGTTATGTCTTTCCCCGAGACAAGTATGATGCTCTGATCGCCGAGTACGACAGCAGACTTCCGAAGACGGAGACGCGTAAATCCATTGCTGCCAAGTACGGTCTTACGGAGAATCAGTTGTCCTGGATAGTATCCGGCAGCGCCCAGAAGTCCAGGGTGGTATCGCCTGAGGTTCGGGCTCAGATCATGGAAGATATTGAGGCCCTGAATAGCGGGAGCATTAAGTACCTTGCCCAGAAATATGCGACACCTTACAGCATTGCGAGAGGCTGGGTAAGTAACCATCTGAAAGAGAAAAAAGAAGCAGAGGCCGACGGTCTGACCGGCCCCGTAAGATAAGAAGAAGGGAAGGCATGAAGAACTGCTTTGGCGTTCGCTCCTTTGTAGGCAATGGTCCTGCGGGGGGCTTTTTTTATGCCCGATCACTGCCTGGAAAAAATCCCGACGGAGATCTATAAGGACCGTTTTGCCGTGACGCATTTCACGGTTCAGCCCACGACTTATGAGACCAAACAAGGTCATTGATAGATGTATCGAGTTATGCAACTTTCTTGCATAACCTGTTACATCTTGCTATACAA
>ENA-UOWO01003589-UOWO01003589.1-activated-sludge-metagenome-genome-assembly--contig:-NODE-3589-length-17872-cov-12.915193_pt1 | contig 17872 bp, 10 predicted proteins | sample MGYA00238148_ERZ761564 | MGnify/ENA primary metagenome ERZ761564 (study PRJEB28885, sample SAMN05720194) | activated sludge metagenome | isolation source: Anaerobic digester | place: USA...
TTGGTACTGGCTTTGCATTTTACTTAAAAACTAAAGCCATGACCAGATTTTTACCAGCAATTACACTTGTAATAGTGTTAGCCTCCTGCAGTACCAGCAAAGATTACTTATCGCACCGCAACGAAGACAAAACACTTTACAGCATTGTTAAACAATTGAATAAAAAACCAGCTGATGCACTGGCCACCGCTGCATTGCCTGATGTGTATGCACAACTGCAACAAACACATTTGGCAAATATTGAAAACTACAAAAGCAGCACTGAGTTAAATCGTTGGGATAAAATAAACAGTGAATACAGCATCCTGCAGGATATGTATAATGCCATCATCAATTCTTCAGCAGCCAGTAACCTGGTTACAGGAGTTAGTTATCAAAAACAGATCGATTCAACGAGAGAATCTGCAGCTGATGATTATTACCAGCTTGCAATGGAACATTACAATTATGACAACTGGATAGATGCCCGTAAAGCTTATACGTCCTTTAAAAAAGCAGATGGCTGGATCAGTAATTATAACGGCAGCCGCCTGATGATGGATTCTGCCAAACAAAGAAGCATTGTAAACGTGGTGATCAATCCCGTACAGGACAACAGCTTTTTTTATAACAGTGGCTGGAATAACAACGGATTTGATTTCACCAGTGCTAACCTTCCACAAAACCTGGTGACCGACCTGGGGGGCAAAAATGCCGGCCGTTATCCTGCAAGATTTTATACCGACTGGCTGGCGCAAAGAGAAAATGTAAACGCAGACTGGATTGTAGACCTTAGTTTGAAAAATATCAATCTGCCATCACCATCTGTATATAATTACACCCGTAAACTGAGTGCCAAAGTGGATGATGGAAAAGATACTTCTGGTAATACAATTTATAAAACCGTTTATGCCACCTTGCATATCCAACGAAGGTCATTTAACGCCAGCGCACAAATGGATATGAATATACAGGATGCTGATCAAAAAAATATTCTCTATGATACGTTTACAGATTCTTACAACTGGCAGCAGGAAGCAGCCTCTTACAGTGGCGACAGCCGTGCGCTCAGCAACAGGGATTGGGAGCTTGTAAACAACCGTTACTACCAGCCCACGCAACAGGAAGTGATCAATGAATTGTACCGTGGTTTGTATCCCCAGGTAAAAAACAGGATCAGCAGGGCGGTTGACTTTTAAAAAAAGGACCCCAACTTCGTTGGGGACCTTTTCCTTTTATTTAAGAATGTCGAGCATTCCGCCCTCATCAATTATAAGATGTACACCCGGTAATAAGGCAAGGCTTCTTATTCGTACTGAAGACCGAAGAACAATTTCACCCGTTTCAAATAGTACATCTGTATTTTCACCAGGTAAAGATCCACAACTCCAGTTGCCCGTATCTTCCCAATGATTGCTTGCAGCACCTGTCCAGCGGTTAATAAACTTTAGTACTTCCGGTTCACTTATAGAATCTGTACCATCTAATGTTGCCACACAACGGAATTTATAGCCATAAAAACCCGGAGGTACAGTTGCAAGCCATATAGTGTCGTTGTCTACGCCGGTAAAAATTGAATCGTTCACCAGGTTTTCAAATCCATTGCCCGTATCTACCTGCCACTGGTAACTGTATCCATTTACTTCGGGTTGAAACACAAACCAGGTATTGCCAAACTCGCAGAACTTTCTCACTGGAGGTGCCGGAGGAACTGGTCTGATATACTGCAGTACTACTCCATTATCCCCACCTGCAAAACCAAACGACGAATCAACCATAAATATGGAGTACAAAGTATTGGTAGTACCAGATGAGTCCTGCACCCACCCGGTACCGTTATAATGGAAAATCAAGCCCGAATCACCTGCAATCCAGCCATTGCTGCTGTCGGTAAAATAAACGCTCCGAAGGTTTTGCATTGTAGGCAGCAACTGTTGCTCCCATGCCGTTCCATTATATTTAAACAACAGGCCTTCTTCTCCCACAGCCCAGGCCATAGATGAATCAACAGTAAAAACGCTGTTTAATTTTTTGTCTGTAAAGGCAGGCAGTACATTCCAGTAGTCACCGGCATACTGTACCAGCAACCCGCCTTCGCCAACAACCCAGCCATTTTTTTTACCGGCAAAATGAATAGCAGAAGGATAACGGTTGCCAATAACCGCAGCAATGGATAAAGAGTTGCTTTGATAATCATAGAGGGAAATAACATTGCTGATCTCTCCTGATGACCATGCAAAAAGCTGGCGGCATACAAATCCTGTGCTGTCTTCAAATACATACATACATATATTCGCCACACTTGTATCAGGGTTGGCAACAGGATCGAGGTTTTTATTTAACCAGTGCTGCCCGTTCCACTCCAGCAGATCACCATTTAACCCCAGCCCAAAACTGTCAGAAAATATTCTAAGTGCGGTGCAAAAAGTATCACTGCTTAACACTGGCACAGAATCAGGCCAGTTATGCCCATCTGGTATACTAACAAAGCCTCCATCTACCCACACATTTTTTTTATCAGTGGCGATTATGTTTGTGACAGCTACATCCAGTGGCAAAGTTTGAATAGTATCTAAGTATTTTATGGAGAATGCTGACCAGTTGTTGTCCTGCAGTAACTGAATTTTTCCTTCATTAAAGTCTTGCGGGTTATTATTGCCAATTTGTGAAATAGCCCATGCACTGCCCCATGCTGTTGTTTGCACCCATGACAGATCTGGTACGCCTGCTGCCGGAGCGATAGACCATGTGCCGTTTTCGTATATCATATTCTGATAGTTGTCAGATACACTGAAACCATAGTTGTCATTCAGCAACGACATATGATACTGCTGGTAATAGCCCGGAATATCCAGGTCTTCCCAATCGTCCTGCTCACTATTATATTGATACATATGTTCGGCTGTACTGATAAATCCATGACCGGGTGATGAAAACTCCATGTCATACACCCTGCCGTCAACGGCACTGTGTACATCCCAAAAACCGTTTTTATATTCAAATACAATTCCGCCATTATCTGCATGTTCCTGTGAATAGCCGATCATCCATCCATGTTCAGGACTATCAAAATACATATCCCTGAAACTGTACAACGGCGACAGGTTTTGCATCATATGTGTATTGCTGTCAATTTTTACAATCGTACCACTTTCGCCTGCCGCCCAGCCATGCAGGCTGTCTGTCATGAAGATCGTATTGAGTGTGATATTCTCCGTTTCGGTTTCATCCAATGTAAAAAGTACCGTGAGTGAGTCCCCGTTAAACTTCGACACTTTTCCATCATAGCCACACAAGAATGTATTACGGGAATCAACTGTGAAAACATTTGAATAAAAAAAAGAAGAAGGGTCACCTGTGTTCACGGGAATCCACTGATCTTCTTTTAACTGCATTAACGATCCGGTGGTTAACATAAAACCATGGGAACTATCGGAGAAATGCATGCAAAGCGGAACAAAAAAGTCAGGACGTTTGATATGATTGTACTTCAAAGGCACCTGCCTCCATTGAGCATTGGCGATTGATGTAATAAAAAGAAAAAAAGCACAGAGGTAATAGTTTCTCACTAATCGGTAGAAAATTGATAATCTGCAAATCTCGTAAAAATACGCCAACCACCCATTAAATATTTGGTTAACAGGGCTGCTTTCTGCGGCAACGATTGCAATTAAAAAATACTATATACCAGCCAGCTCGATAACCAGGCCAGGCAGGTCATGTAGATCAACTGGATGATGGGCCATTTCCAGCTGCGGGTTTCTCTTTTTACCACGGCAAGCGTACTCATACACTGCATGGCAAATACATAAAATATCATGAGGGATAAACCGGTTGCAAGGGTATACACTTTTGAACCGTCTGGCATTACAGCTGCTGCCATTTTTTGGCGAAGGGTACTGCTGTTATTGTCAGCATCTTCACCAACGCTGTATAAAGTAGCCATTGTGCCAACAAATACCTCCCGTGCTGCGAAAGAAGTGATCAATGCGATGCCGATCTTCCAGTCGAAGCCGAGCGGGCGAATGGCAGGCTCAATAGCTTTTCCTGCAATACCCGCAAAGGAATTTTCTAACTGTTCCGACTGCTGTTGTTTATCCAATATGGCTTCGTTGGCCGGGTCCTGTTTTTTTAATAGTTCATATTTTGCCTTTACCGCATCCATTTTTTGAGGCGGCCCAAATGAACTCAGTGCCCACAACAGCAGGCTGATCACCATGATCACTTTACCGGCATCAAATACAAATATTTTCGCCTTTTCTATCATGGTTGTCACAGCATTTTTCCAGCGGGGGCTGCGGTACACAGGCAGTTCCAGTATAAAAAAGCTTTTCTCTTTTATATTGATAAAGAACTTCATTACATAAGAAACAACCAGTGCCATTACTGTTCCAAGTAAATACAAACCCATCATCACGAGCCCTTGCAGGCTCAATACACCAAAATACAATTCGGAAGGGATGACCAGCGAAATAAGAATGGTATATACAGGCAGCCTGGCACTGCAGCTCATTAGTGGTGTTACCATGATGGTGAGCAAACGTTCTTTCCGGTTCTCAATATTTCTTGCTGTCATTACGGCTGGCACAGCACAGGCAAAACCACTGATCATGGGCATCACACTTTTGCCATTGAGTCCTACTTTTCTCATCAGCTTATCCGTTAAAAAACTGATTCTCGCCATATAGCCCGTATCTTCCAGCAAAGTGATCAATCCAAACAGGATCATGATCTGTGGAATAAAAACAAAAATGCCGCTGAGTCCGGCTAATGCACCATTCACGATCAGATCTGCCCACCAGGTGTCTGGTAAAATGCCACTGACAAAACCAGTGATCTTTCCAAAAGCCCATTCAATGCCATCCATCGGATATTGTGCAATCCAGAAAACCGATTGAAATAATAAAAATAAAACGCCCAGCAAAATAACATAGCCCCATTTGCGGTGAAGAAAAACAGTATCCAGTTTTTCTGTGAGCAGGGCTTTTCTTAAAGGGTCTGCCTCCACCACCGTTGTTTGCATAATATGCTTGATACGGGAGTAGCGGCTCATGATCTCTTCCGCCTGTGTTTTGGTGGGATTGAAATTATTTTTAACCTCTACTGATTCAATATCGTGTTGTAAGGCAGGTGGCAAAGAAAAATGCTCGTGGTTGATCAAGAAATGAAGCGCTTTGTAGTCACTGATCTTTGGCACCAGTTCTTTTACTTCGGCGATGGATTGTTCTGCCAGTTCGTTGGTATCAATAAAGGGGCGGGGACTTATAAACTGTGCAGCCACAGTCTGTTCAATTATTTTTTTTAATGGTGCAACGCCTTTGTTCTTCCTCGGGTTGGCGGCTATAACAGGAACGCCTAACTCTCTTTCCAATCCATTGATGTCGATCTGTGTTCCTTTTTGGTGAGCAAGATCCATCATGGTGAGCACCATTACCACCGGAATTTTAAGGTCAATGATCTGGGAACAAAACAAGAGGTTTCGCTTGAGGTTGCTGGCGTCTGCCACCAGCAGCACCATGTCTGGAACTATATCTTTATCCTGCTGCAGTAATACTTTATAAGCAACCCATTCATCAGCCCTTTTGGGATACAAACTATAAGTGCCTGGTAAGTCAATCAGCGTAGAAGTAAGTGTTTCAGAAATCCTGAATTGCCCGGTTTTTTTATCTACTGTTACACCGGGAAAATTACCTACTTTCTGGTTGAGCCCGGTCAATAAATTGAATAATGAACTTTTACCACTGTTGGGGTTTCCTACTAAAGCGATATTGATGTGCTGTGACAAATGGATTTCCCTGCTGCTTTACCTATTTATAAACGGCGAAAATAGTTTGAATGAACGGTATAACCTTACGAAATGAGAAAGTTGGTTTACTCAAAGAGGAAGAATAAAGGATGGTCGGAATGTTGAATTGCTGATTGTTAAATTGTTGAATTGTTTAGGGCTGCTCTTGCCCAATTTTGCCCCTTTGCCTTTTTACCTATTGCCTATTATAACTTCATGCACCCTTTGCCCTCTTGCCTATTGACCATTGACGATTGACCATTGACCATTGCCTATTCACAATTCTGTACATTTGTTTCATGTGGCCGCAATACATACTGCAAATACAACAGGGCGATACGAAAGCCCTGGCCCGGAGTATTTCCCTGGTGGAAAATGAGGTAAACGGGTATGAAAATTTAATGAAAATGCTGCCTGCTTCCACTACGCCTGTTATTGGTATTACGGGCCCGCCCGGTGCCGGAAAAAGTACCCTGGTGGATGCTTTGATCAGTTTATTGGTAAGCAAAGAAAAAAAAGTGGGTGTATTGTGCGTTGATCCTTCTTCGCCCTTCAACCTGGGCGCTTTGCTTGGTGACAGGATACGGATGAGTGAATGGTACAATCATCCGGATGTATTCATCCGTTCTTTGGCAACAAGAGGATCGCTGGGAGGGCTTCATCCAAAAATTATTGAGATCAGCGACCTGTTAAAAGCAGCACCCTTTGATTATATCATTGTAGAAACCGTGGGTGTAGGCCAGAGTGAGATTGAAATTGCAGGCCTGGCTGATATCAGCATTGTAACCGTGGTGCCTGAAGCCGGTGATGAAATTCAAACCATGAAAGCGGGCCTGATGGAAATAGCCGACATTTTTGTGGTTAACAAAAGCGACCGCCCCGATGCAGATCTTTTTGTAAAGAATTTAAAAATGATGCTGGCACCGGCATTCAATACAAAACAACAAACTATTCCCGTTATAAAAACCGTTGCTTCACAAAAAAAGGGGATTGAAGAACTGCTTACTGCAATAGAGGAATGCATCAACGGGGAACAAGGAACGAGAAACGATAAACGCTCCTGGCTATTAGCCGAAAAAGCCTATCATTTAATTCAGCAAAAAAGAATGGCAAACATTAATAAGGAAGCATTAAAGCTATCGATTGAGGCCGCTGGAAATAATTTCAACCTCTACCAGTTTATTGGGCAGTTTTAGTTTTGGTTGCTCTTCCACCAGCGATAACCAATGACACCCATAAAAACAAAAGGTGCCGCCATCAGGTAAATGATACCGGCATTTAGTCCCTGCGCAGGGCCTTCTCCTAATTGCTGGGCTGTTTTGGTACACAAAGAACATTGAGCGGAAGCATCTATTGTGACACAACAAAACAAAACAGCCATTAAAATAATTGATACTACTTTATTCATCGGGGTACAAAGGTAAGTAAGCATGCCTGTTTTACCAGCATTGTTTAAGTGGCATGTATTAAAAAAGGTAAATCAGTTGAGCTGTATATGTGCAAAGCAACATTACGCTCCAGTGCTACTTTGTTGTTTCATTTTGCCAGCCAAGGCTGATTTTTCTACATATTTGCTGGCTGTAAATTTTTATTTTTACAAGGTTCATGAAAATTATAGTAACACTTCTTTTATTTCTCTGCTCCTTTCAGCTGAAAGCACAGGCGATAGACGAAAAGCAACTGCTGCTGCTGGTTGCCGACAAGGATAAAGCTCATTTTCAGCAAGCCGACTCCATCTTATTAACTGTTTATCACAAATCAGGTGATACTGAGAAAAAACAATTACTCCGGTTTTTTTCAGCCAATGCAGGCAGCAGCGACCCCTACATCGCCGCACGCTGTTTACTTTGGCAGGGTGTCATTGTATTAAGACCGCCTTTCAATAATACCAAAGAACCTTTTGGCCTGATGCAACAGGCTATACGAAGGGCCATTGAAAGCGGTGACGAATACCTGATGGTGCAATGCTTTGAGATTTTTGCCTTGAATTGTACTTCCATGGGCCGGCCTGAAACAGCCCTTTTTTACCTTTTAAAAACTGCTGAGATCAGGAAACGGATTGGCGACGATTTTTTCTTTGTTAAAAACCAGGATCATTTTGGTACCATTGGCGATCTCTTATATAAAATGCAGGAATATGAACAGGCCATCCAGTATATCAGTATTGCAATGATAGATACTGTGAATACTATTAACAGGCACATGATCTCCATGAATACCCTGGGGCTGGCATATCAGCGCCTTGGTAAAAGAGATTCGGCCTTATACTGGTACAACAAAGCGCTGGAGGCAGCAATAGTCAATAAACACCCGGTTTGGCAGGGCATCATCAGTGGCAATACCGGTTCACTTTACTTTGATATGCAGGAAGATGATAAAGCACTGCCACTGTTGTGGAGGGATTATAATAGTTCTATCCCCACCGAGATAAACAATGCCGGTAACACCCTGCATCGTATTGCACTCATTTTACTCAGGAAGGGCAAAAGCGACAGCGCATTGCAACTGGCCCGTCAGTCTTACAATATTGTTAGTGCTGTTAAACCCCCGAATCCTTTTTTTATTAGAAATGCCAGTTATGCCTTGAGTGAGGTGTTTAAAAAAAGGAGACTTGCCGACAGTGCTTTTTTTTATGCAGATGCATATCATCATCTCAATGATTCTATCAACCGTTCTGCGGCAACCAACCGAATGGATGTGGTGCAAACGAAGTTAGATTATGAGAAACTCAGCAGCAGTGTCAATATTTTACTCCGGGAAAAAGAGTCCGAAAAGAGCAGGCGGAATTATCTTGTTGCAGCGATCTTACTGTTGGTGGCAGCCGGCTGGTTTTATTTCCGATGGCAACGGCAGCAGTTTCTCAACAAGCAGCAATTGCTGATGCACCAGCAACAAATTGCCGGCACTGAAATCATCAATGCCCGGGAAAAACTAGAAGAGTTCACCAAACACCTGGTGGAGAAAAACCTGTTGATTGAAAATCTGCAGGAGCAGTTGCAGCAGCAAAACCTGGAGGTGAACGAAACATTACAAAATCAAACCATTCTTACAGAAAACGATTGGCTTCGTTTTAAAGAGATGTTTGAAAAAGCCCATCCCGGTTTCATATCAAAATTGCAACAGGCCGCCCCGGATATCACTACTGCGGAGCTGCGACTGGCTGCTTTAATCCGGCTCAACCTCGGAAACAAACATATTGCCTCCATGCTGGGCATCGGCACTGATGCCGTGCGTAAAACCAAAAGCCGGCTGCGGCAAAGACTCAATATCACCATTGAGGATGGTTTGGAAGATTTTATAAGAGCTGTACCAGCACAGTCTGCCAATTAACAACCCCTACACTCCATTTCATCCCTTGTCCCGTTTTGTCACGGTTGCTGTCCCGCTATGTCCTGCCGCATACTTGGAATCCCTTTTCCTGCACACTAGCTTCAATTTTTTAACGGGAAAACATGCGGGCAAAACAACATCACACAAATTATACAGCCATCCTGCTGCTGGTTTTTATCGTGCTGCTGTTGCTATACCTGCTGGCGGAGAGCTGGCAAAGAAGTAAACATATTGACAAGACACTACAGGAAATTCCCTCCAACATACATCAATAAGCCATCAATAACTGAGTTATGAAAAAAGAAATCATCCGCCACCACTGCCTTTTTTTGCTGTTCCTTGCTTTATCAATAGGTAAAGCATCAAGCCAGGTAACCAATAGTAACTTTAATTACCTGCTGCAATTTAAACAAGGTGGCAATGTCGGTTTTGGTCTATATGGCCAGGCCATGAACTTTTATGCACTGAATGATGAAGATAGTACGGTCTCCTATACGGTGCCCTTTCCAACACTTTGCTATTATTACAGTTCTGGCGTAGGTCCCGAGATCACCTACAACCTGCACACTACACAGGTACAGGGCGCTTATAAATGCACCGACCTGTCGATAAGGGGTATCCTCAAAAATTCTCCCCCAGCTGTTACACTGCCTTGCAGGTATACTACTGGTACGGCCAATTACCTGGATGATGTGGTGGCTTTTGAAAAAGGGCACTTAATTGACGATCCAAGGAAAACACCCAAAACGGCGAATAACTACAACGAATTTACCCTCCCTGTTTCTAATATTGGTTTTATCAGGTTAAGGGATTACTGGAGGTATACCAACGGCGTTGACTTCAGTGCACCCCTGCGCTTTGGGACCATCAATGGCAATACAACCGTAACACATGTAAACAATAACTACAGCCGTCCCTATAACGACACCGCCTATAACAGGTATGGATACCCGGACACCTACAGCAGCACTGCCAATCCTGTCTTTAGCACTGCCCCCGATGTGGTATATACATTTGAGCTGGGAACTTTGTCGGCCATAACCATTAGTACCAATAACCCAAAAACCAATTATGATACAAAGATCCACCTGGTGCGTATAACAGCAAACGGTGCAAACGCATTTGTACTGTTGAAAACAAATGATAATCTTAGTGAGTCAATAAAATTCTCCCGTATCACCGATACACTTTGCGCCGGCACTTATGGCGTTATTGTGGAAGGTGCTACCGCAAATGACAAAGGTATATTTGAACTCAGTATCAGTACTCAGCTGTTTGCAGCAGAAACCGGTGGCACTATCGGTGAGGGATATACGGTTCCCAGGCCGCAGGAACAATTTCCCCTGTTGATCAACAACATTACCAGTCCGGCCTTTTTTCCAGGCAGTTTTTCAAGGGTGCTTTCATGGGAAAAAAGTGAAAACAACGGATCAACCTGGCAACCTGCTGTTAACAGCAGGGATTCTGCTGGATATATATTACCACCACTCACCAGCACCACACAATTCCGCAGGGTGTACAATGTATGCAGTACAAAATTCTTCTCCAATACTGCAGTGATAAAGGTTGTGAATCCCAATGGGGCTATTTCAGGAAAAGTAAAAAGCATCAGTGGTGCCGGTGTGAATGGAATTGAAATATCGGTGTATAAAAATGGCACCGGGCTTCCCGGAAGTGCGCCCGGATTTGTATATAAAGACACCACTGACAACCAGGGCAATTATTCTGTGCAGCGTATTTACTACGGGGATCCGTCAGAGAACTCCTCTACTGAATTCGTAGTAAAACCATTCAGGGCCAATCATATTTTTGACAACGATTCTGTTAGGGTTACACTTACGAATGTGATACCACAATTATCCTCTGTTGATTTTGTTGATTCCACTGTGTACAGTCTTAGCGGCACAGTGTACCAGGAATGTGCCACTTGTACGGGTATCAATGGAAATACCGAAATGCAAACCTGTCCGCTGGATAGTGTGCGGATGAGCAGCAATGTGGCAGGCGTGATACCCGTGCTAACAGGATTTGATGATGTGGCACAGGACTACGGCCGCTATGCGTTGTCTGTACAAAATCCCGGTAGCTATAATATCATTCCTTCTTATAGAAATCACTTGTTTCTTCCGCCTGTACGAACTGTTTCGGTGGCAGGTGATGTATCAAATATCAACTTCAATGATACTTCCACCCGTCAAATAACGGGAAGGCTTACCGCGGGATGCGGCGATTATATCGGTACGGCCGTACTCGAATTCACCGATATCCTTCCCGCAGATGCCCAGGGCAACCCAAGAACCTCCTGTTTTAGAAAAAGAGTAACCACTACAGCGGGCACAGGCGTTTATTCCATTCGCCTGCCGGCAAGAAAATATAAAGTAAGGGTAGTAAGTTTTTCTGCCGCTTCAGATGTAAGCTCTCCTGATCTGCTGGCCTTCTTCAGCATCAATGTGCCGGCAGATTCCCTTGTGAGGGATATAACGGAAAGGGATACCAGCTTAAACCTGCTGTACCAACGGCCGCCCGTAATGGTGCTGGAAGGGCTGGACAATGATTGCAACCGGGCGCCTGCAGACTCTGCCTTTGTTGTGATACCACAAGGCGTTACCAGGACCTTTTTAGTAAAACTATACCAGGGTCCTGCCATCAAGGCCTGCCCGGTTACAGATACCACCCTTATCATCAATACCAATATCCAGCAGGAAGATAATAATGAAGCCATCAGCCTGCGCACACAAAACGGAGTTGACACCGTTCGCTTAAAAGGCGGCACACCCAATATTGTATACCCATTTTATAAAACGCTCAACATACAGTTCAATGATATATATGGCAGAAATGTGCAGGTGAACCGTAATGTTGTAGTGACTGGGCTAAAAGCCAATATTGGTTCCTTTGCTACCGTATCACCAGAGATCCCATTGATGATACTGCATGACCCGCCCGGCGATAACAGCTCCAGCTTTTGGGAAACCAGCAGGACCAATGAAACTGCCATGCGCTTTTACACGGCTACCAATGCCAATGCAGGCCTGTGGGGTGAAGTAAAACTGGGCACGTCTTTGATTACAGGTCTTGGAGTGGCAACAGAAACTTCTGTGTGGGGCAGTATACGTGGCTCCATTGATGTGGGTACAAGGAAAAGCACAGACGAAGAGACCATTATCACTACCACCACCACGCAAAATTTTTCCACTTCCGACAACTCAGATATAACCGGCTCAGGGGGAGATGTATTTATTGGTGCAGCCTTAAATTTAAAATATGCCGTGACCAACGAAATTTCGTTTACCCCTCCCTGTGGCCTCAGCCGCCAGGAAAAACTGATGATCGCCAATGATGGATTTGCAACAGAGTATATCTATTCTGAGAATCATATCCGGAACACTTTGTTACCGATATTGAAAACCTTTAGAGATAACCCGGGTAATACTGCAGCCCAAACAAATAATTATGCCAACCAAATAAATATTTGGGAGCAGGTGCTTGCCAATAATGAAGCCAATAAAAGAAGGGCAGCATTTGATAAGAACATTTCTTTTGACGGAAGTTCCGGTCCCATCACTTCCACCACTACCACCAGCAGCACCAAAAACAGCACTATTGAATTTACGATGGAGCTGGATGCCCAACTGGCACTGGAACTCGGCTTTGAAGCAGCAGGCAACGGTGTAAGCGGAGGTGTGAATGTTGGGTTTAAAATTGAAACCGGCAACAGCCGTACCAATACCACTACTGCCGCCACCACTATTGGTTATACGCTGGATGATGACGACGATGGAGATTTCTTTTCTGTGGATGTAAAAAAAGATCCTGTTTATAACACCCCTGTATTTGAACTGGCTGCGGGCACCTCCAGTTGTCCCAACGAAGCAGGTACACAGCCCCGTGATGAAATGCAGTTGACAGCGCCAGTTCCAGTTGTATCTGGCGTGGCACCCGATGGCGAAGCAGAGTTTATACTTTTGCTGAGCAATACCAGCCAAAGTGGAGAGGAAAGAACCTATGATCTTTCTTTTGTGCAATCCAGCAATCCCAATGGTGCAGCAGTTACCATCGGTGGCAGCCCGGTGATAGTGCCCATCTCTTATACCATCGGTTACCTGGGCCAGGTGCAGGTAGTGGTAAAAGTAAGACGTGGGGCAGCCAATGTATTTTCTTATGAAGGATTGCAGTTTAAGTTAACCGATAATTGCGGTGGAGAACTGGAGAAAACAGTATTACTCTCTGCCTTCTTCACCAGCACCTGCAGCAATATTGTACTGGCATCACCAGGGAACAACTGGGTGGGCAGCAGCTATGATAATAATATTATTCCAGTGCTTTTCAATGGTTATAATATTGGTAACCTCACCAGTGTTTCGCTCGAGTATTCAAAAGCAGGTTTGAGCAATTGGGTGGAAGGATTTACAAGACAGGCAGCACAGATCAACAACAGCAGCAACGGTACACTGGTAAACTGGAATATCACCGGTTTGGCAGACGGCGCTTACAACCTCCGCCTGCGGCTTAACTGTGCTAACGGTATTGTGTATTCGGAAAGGGTCAGCGGTGTTATTGACCGGCAGGCACCTGTATTGCTGGGTCGTCAGCAACCTGCCGATGATAATTATATTACGGGAGATGTGATTGGTGCCAGCTTTAACGAAAATATCGATTGCAGTACAGTAACTAATTACAATGCAGAATTAATAAGGCTCAGTAACGGGCAGGTGATCGATATAAGGCTGGGTTGCTATCAAAACAGCATCGTGATAGTACCGCTCACGGATATCGCTTCTTTTACCGGCGACAGTATGCAGGTGACCCTGCGTGGCATTGCTGACATATACGGAAATGTAAAACCGGGTAATGAAATATGGACGTTCATTGTGGGCAACTTTACCCCTGCTAATAATAACAGCACGGCTTCCATTGTTTGTACCGACAGCATTATACCCGAAAATTCAGGTGACAGTATAGTGTGCACATTTAGTATTCCGGTGCCTGCAACGCATGATACCCGGATCAACTTTACCGTATCTGGCACGGCCACCTGGAATACGGACTATACTACCGGCTACGGACAAACGCCCCACCAGTCGGATTATTTTAATGGATCACAAGGCAGTATCAGCATAAGGCAGGGAACAAGGTCGGCAGTGCTTAAAATAAAACCTGTACCGGATACATTTTATTCGCCTGATAAAAAGATTACAGTGAGTTTAGCCGAAGGTGGTGACTATGTGTTGGGAGATTCTGCCAGCATCACAGCTGTGATTGAGAATGACGACACACAAGCTGTATACACATTTACCGGCAATGGAGATTTTACCCAGCCTTCCAACTGGCAGAATAACAATATTCCGCCGTACAATATTCCTTTGTATGACGAGATAATTATTGATCCTGCTGGTAGTGGAGAATGTGTATTGACCGTTCCTTTAAAAATAAGAACCGGCGGCAGGCTCGTCGTGCGGCCAGGGAAGAAACTGAGGGTGGATGGCAATGTGAGAGTGGTGAATTATTAGAAGAAACTGGCTAACAAAACAAAAGCCTCTCCGGTTGGAGAGGCTTTTTACAATTATATAATTACAGCTTACACTGCTTCCGTATTCATTTGCTTCTGCACTCTTTTCCTGTCGTCTTCATTCAAAATCACTTTACGTAAGCGAACACTCTTTGGCGTTACTTCAATGCACTCATCCTGCTGAATGTACTCCATACATTCTTCCAGCGTCATCATAATTTTTGGGGCTGCTTTGCTGGCATCATCCGATCCGCTGGCACGGTGGTTGGTCAATTTTTTTGCTTCCGTTGCATTCACTACCAAATCTCCTGGCTTAATGTGCTCAGCAATGATCTGGCCTGCGTACACATCATCTCCCGGATCTACAAAAAACCTTCCCCTGTCCTGCAATTTATCAATAGAATAAGCAGTTGTTTTTTCTGTTGTTTTGCTTAACAACACTCCATTATTACGGCCGGGTATAGAACCTTTCCACGGCCTGTATTCTGCAAAACGATGGGCCATTACAGCTTCACCGGCAGTATTCGTCAGCATGTTACTTCTTAATCCGATCAAACCTCTTGAAGGAATATCAAATTCCAAATGCTGCATTTCACCCTTGGTTTCCATCACCAGCATTTCTCCTTTCTTCTGTGTTACCAGGTCAATTACTTTACCGCTGTATTCAGAAGGCACATCTACCACCAACACTTCATAGGGCTCATGTTTAACGCCATTGATTTGTTTTACCAATACCTGTGGTTGTCCAATGGTTAATTCAAATCCTTCCCTGCGCATGGTTTCAACCAGGATACCTAAGTGAAGAATACCACGGCCATATACATTAAAGCTATCTGCACTGTCGCTGTCTTCAACTTTCAGCGCCAGGTTTTTTTCTGTTTCTTTCATCAACCTGTCACGCAAGTGGCGGCTGGTTACAAACTTACCTTCTTTACCAAAGAAAGGAGAGTTGTTGATACCAAACAGCATACTCATCGTTGGTTCATCCACACTGATCACGGGTAATGCTTCCTGCACTTCCACATCAGAAATGGTATCGCCGATATTAAAATTCTCCAGGCCTACTACTGCACAAATATCACCGGCAAAAACTTCTGTTGCTTTCTTTTTACCCATGCCCTCAAACACATAGAGTTCTTTCACCTTCATTTTTTTAACGGTGCCGTCAGCCTGCATCAAAGCGATCTGCTGGTTTTCTTTAATGCTGCCCCGGGCCACTTTACCCACCGCAATCCTTCCGAGGAAAGAAGAATAATCCAGTGACGTGATCTGCATTTGTGTCGGACCTTCATTTACTTTTGGCTCCGGTACAAATTCAAGTATCGCATCCATCAATGGAAAAATATTTTCCGTTTGTGTCAGCGATGTATTCATCCAGCCATTTTTGCTGCTTCCGTATATCGTTGGAAAATCCAGTTGTTCTTCTGTAGCATCCAGGTTAAAGAATAATTCAAATACTGCATCATGCACTTCATCCGGGCGGCAGTTGGGCTTATCTACTTTATTGATCACCACTATCGGGTGCAGGCCAAGTGCCAGGGCTTTTTGCAACACAAAACGTGTTTGCGGCATCGGACCTTCAAATGCATCCACCAGCAACAACACGCCATCGGCCATTTTTAATACCCTTTCCACTTCGCCGCCAAAGTCACTGTGACCAGGGGTATCTATCACGTTAACTTTAACGCCTTTATAATTAACGGAGATGTTCTTACTGAAAATGGTGATGCCACGTTCTCTTTCGAGGTCGTTGCTGTCCATGATCAATTCGCCTGTTTCCTGGTTTTCCCTGAAAACCTGGGTGGCGTGTAAAATTTTGTCAACCAGGGTGGTTTTGCCGTGGTCAACGTGTGCTATTATAGCTATATTTCTGATATTCATATACGCTTTTTTAAACGAGCGGCGAAGGTACTGCATTTCAGCCGGATGGCAAGATTAAATTGGGGTTAATTGGAGGCTGGGATATTATTTTGCGATGGGCTGAAGAGCGCTGTAGCAGCGATGTTGTATCGCTCACTTGTGCTGCCAATAACCAGCAGAAATTTGTAAATTGAGTTCAAATTAAAAAAATGGAACCGCTCAATAGTGCACAAAAAGAAATTCTCAACCTCTTTAAATACCAGCATTCCGAAAAGGAATTGGTTGAAATAAAGCAGTTGATAAGTGAATACCTTTTTAAAAAAGCCATTGCAATGGCAGATGCAGAGGCAGAAGCAAAAGGCTATACTAAAGAAGTAATGAAAACCTGGGCAACTGAACACACCCGCCACAATCCTATTTCAAAATGAAAGTTGTGATTGATTGCAATGTTTTTGTTTCCTGTTTATCCGGGAAGTCATTTTGCCATGAAATTATAAAAGCGCTTTACCAAGGAAAGTTTACGCTGGTTTTAAGCACCGAAATATATTTTGAATACCGTGAGAAATTATCAGAAAAATATTCTGCTCATGTTGTGAATGCATTCTGGGAGGCAATTGAAATGTCTCCGTTTGTCAAATCTTACATAAATTATTATAGCTGGAATCTTATTAAGAACGATGGCGACGATAATAAATACACAGACATTTACATTGCAGCATCTGCTGATTATCTGGTTACCGAAGATGGGCATTTCAACCAGTTGAAAAAGATTGATTTCCCTAAAATAAATATTGTGAGCATTGATGGATTTTTAAATGTAATCGCCTAATAATCATTTCATTTATTTCATGTAACTACACTGTAGTTCAATTCTGCTTGGGTTTTTTCTAGTCAAAAATCGAAAGAAATTCAATGTGTCAAACTCTTTTGTTTAATACGGTCAAAAATATGCAGCAGGTTTTAAGCAAATAATTAACTGGGTTATCCGTAAAAATCGGACCAGCTCCTATATACACATCGAATAGAAAACCTTATAAAACTGATATCCGTATCCCTACAAATAGCACTCATTGACAACTCATCTTTTTCCAGTAGGTTTGCTGCCTAAAAAAATTGCCAAATATGAAGAAAATTTTTGTTTCGTTGCTGTTATCGATAAGCCTGTTAAGAGCCAGCGCTGATGAAGGTATGTGGCTGCCAATGCTATTGGGGCAGCAAGTGTATAACGACATGGTGAAAAAAGGATTGAAACTCACCAAAGAACAATTGTATTCCGTAAACAAATCATCGCTCAAGGATGCCATCATCATTTTTGGTGGCGGCTGCACCGGCGAAATTGTAAGCAATGAAGGATTGATATTCACCAATCACCACTGCGGCTATGATGCCATTACAGAAGCCAGCTCGGT
>ENA-UOWO01003592-UOWO01003592.1-activated-sludge-metagenome-genome-assembly--contig:-NODE-3592-length-17870-cov-4.951165_pt1 | contig 17870 bp, 16 predicted proteins | sample MGYA00238148_ERZ761564 | MGnify/ENA primary metagenome ERZ761564 (study PRJEB28885, sample SAMN05720194) | activated sludge metagenome | isolation source: Anaerobic digester | place: USA...
TCAGTACCAGCCATCGAGAACTTAATCGTAAAAAATAATTTAGACCAAAGTTTTACCTTATTTAAATCAAACTCCAACCTAGGTTTTGCCAAAGCAAACAACTACGCGACCAAAACTGCCAAGGGTAGATACTTGCTATTTCTAAATTCTGACACAATTGTTAAATCAGGCAGTTTGGAACAGTTGCTATCAGCTTCTCAAACTCAAACTAAACAAACTAATAAGCTCGGTTTAGTCGCAGCTAGATTACTTAATCCTGATGGGTCACAGCAACATCAGGGTGGCGATCTACCCACCATGCTAAGCATCGCCTGCCAATGGTTGGGGCTAGATGACCTGCCTCTAGTAGGGCAGTTTTTTCCGTCTCTACAGAAAAAACTGCCCAAAAATATTAATCTTGATAAAAACGATGTCTTAGTCCTGCGCGGCTGGATCGGAGGAACTGCCATGGTCATCGAACGCGAGTTGTTTCAACAACTGGGCGGATTTGATCAAACGATCTTTATGTATGGCGAAGACCTAGATTTGTGCATGCGGGCAGCTCGGCTTGGGTGGCGAACCGCGATCGCCACCCAAGCCGAGATTATTCATCTTGGTTCTGCCAGCTCTAGCCAAATTGAAGCAAAACTGGGTGAAGTTAATTCTTTAAAGTATATTTTGACCAAACATTACTCGGAAGGATTCTGGAAGAGCGTTTATCCAGTTATTCTAGCCGGCTGCTGGCTGAGGTTGCAGCTGTTTACCATTCTTGATCGGCCAATTCAGGCTAAAACTTACCGTCGCTTACTTGATACTTTAATTACGTTATAATGAGTTCCCGATGCCAAAAGCAAAGAAAACCAATCAATTGCTTCAATTCTTTGACAATCATATTTTATTGTTTCTGGCAGCCTTACTGTTAGTTTTTATCCCTCTTTATCCCAAAATTCCACTCTGGAGCCCCATCGAAGAGTACATTGTCCGAGTCAGACTTGAAGATCTGTTGATTGCCATCGCGGTTCCTATCACCTTGATCCAAATTTTGCGCAAAAAAGCCCGGTTTGAACCAGTGATTATCAAGTTATTCGCCGCTTACGCTCTGGTAGGTTTACTCTCGGTCCTCAGCGCCGTTTTTATTACCAAAACTGTGCCACTCGAACTCTTGCATTTAGGCAAAACCATGCTCCATTACTTTCGCTATCTTGAGTATTTCTCGGTCTTTCTGGTTAGTTTTGCCGCGATCAAAAATCGTCGAGACTTGGTGAAACTTCTGGTTATTATTCTAAGCACCTTAGCCGCGATCTTTATTTACGGCTATATGCAAAAGTTTTTTTATTGGCCAGTCTGGTCAACCATGAACCGCGAGTTTAGCAAAGGTATTAAGCTATATCTGACCGAACACGCCCGGATTCAATCAACTTTTGCCGGTCATTATGACTTGGCGGCTTACTTAGTCATCATCTTGCCAGTGATTTTCAGCTTAGGTTTAACATTAAAAAAATATTACAAATGGCTGGCTTACATAATTTTTTTCTGTGGCAGCTGGCTGATGGTCATGTCAGCCTCCCGTATTCCCTTTTTTGCCTATATTGTTGCCTGTGGGGTAGTCATCTTGTTGGTCGGCTGGTTTAAAAAAACATGGAAAGATCGAGCTCTCAGCTGGCTGACTCACTCATTAGGCTATGGCTTGATGCTGTTCTTTTTGCTCTATTACTTTGGTCAAGGCATGCTTGATCGTTTGAGCAATGTCCTCAGCACTAGCGATCGGCCCGTTAACCTGTCAGAGGTACTAGACGAAACACTTGAGGGTTTACCGATTCCTAATTCCGACGAACTCTATGCTTGGTTGCCCAAGCTGGATGGGGTGCCGGCTTCTTCTCAGCCGGCACCAACAGAAAATGACAATCTCTTAGCTCAAGTATCAGCGCCCAGCGATCAGCCGCCAACTACGGTCAATCCAGCAAATCGCCCCCGTGATGTTTATGAAGATATCCCCGAACCAGTCGAGACGGAAGTTACCCTTCCAGATGGCTCTAAAGAAACTATTGTTCTTCATCAACCGCGCACTTTTTCTGAGTGCGCCCTCAAGTATGAGTTATCACTCTGCATTCGCCTCGAATCACTCTGGCCGTGGGCAATTCAATCGTTCCAACATAATCCCGTCCTGGGCACTGGTTATGCCACTCTCAACAAACAGTTTGTCAATGAGTTTACTTTCGCTGATGGTACAGACAATAATTACTTAAGAACTCTTGGAGAAACGGGCATACTTGGGTTTTTGAGTTTTTACGGAATTATCATTTATATTTTGTACAGTTCTGTGCGAATGCTATCTAAACTCAAAAACCCACTCGCCCTCGCAGTCGTGCTCGGTTTTACTGCCGGTAGCATTGGTATCCTGATTAACGCTCTCTACATTGACGTATTTGCCGCCTCCAAGGTCGCGTACACCTATTGGCTGATGGCCGGTATCATAATGGCAATTAAACACAATGAACTTCAAACTACTGCTTAAATTAATACCTTTGATTCTCATCGGTCTGTTAGCCTTGTCGCTGCGCTTGTACAAAATTGATTCACCGGTCCTAGATTGGCATAGTTTCAGACAGGCCGATACAGCCTCGGTCACCAGAGAATATGTCAAAAACGGTGTCGATCTGTTGCACCCCAAGTATCACGATCTGTCTAACATCCAGAGCGGTCAAGACAATCCCGAAGGGTACCGAATGGTAGAGTTTCCAATAATTAACGGTCTGCTGGCAACAATAATTAGGACCTTTCCCAATCTTGATCTAGTCACTCTCAGTCGATTTAGCAGTGTGTTGGCTTCGTTAATCACTCTAGCTGCAATTTATTACCTAGGCTACACCTGGTCTGGTAAAACTGTTGGGGTGATAGCTGCGATTGTTTTTGCCACCTTACCATTTGCTATTTATTACTCTCGAGCAATTTTGCCCGAACCATATTTACTAGCAACCAGTACTACTGCGATCGCTTGTTTTCAGTATTGGTTAATTACCAAACGCTGGTGGTCATACGTTTTAACTTTTCTCTTGTTGGGTTTGAGCTTCCTGCTCAAACCCTTCGCTGTATTTCTAGCTCCAGTCTTTCTCGGGCTGCTAATAGCTGAAAGAAACAACCTTAAATTACTGCAGTGGCTGGCTATTGCCGGCCTTTCACTCAGTATTGTGCCATTGTTCCTCTGGAGAGACTGGATTCAGAATTTTCCAACGGGCATTCCAGTTTCAGATTGGCTTTACAACGGTAACGGCATTCGGTTGCGACCCGCCTGGTTTCGTTGGCTGATTTGGGAACGGGTAACAAAATTGTTTTTAGGCTATACCAGCATAGTTTTCTTACCACTGAGTATTATTTATCCCAAAAACAAAGAACTACTCGTCTACAGCTGTTGGTGGGGCGGGATAGTGGCGTTTATGATTGTGTTTGCCACTGGCAATGTTCAGCATGATTACTATCAAAATTTGATGTTACCAGTCTTAGCCCTCAGTCTTGGACGGGGCATGACCATCCTCGCTCGAGCACTTTCGAAGAAACTTTTGCCGTTACTTTCTTGGGTTATAGTAATTATTTTATACTTAGTTGGAGTAAGTATTTCTTGGATGCAAGTTCGAGGGTTTTATAATATCAATCACTGGGAGTATCAACGCGTGGGTAAAGTTGCTGATGAGTTACTGCCTGCCGACGCCCTAGTGATCGCCCCAGCCATGGGAGATACAATGTTCCTTTATCAAACCAATCGTCGCGGTTGGCCACTTGGGTTTGACATTGATCAAAAAATTTCTGCCGGTGCCACCCACTACGTGACTACCTCCAAAGACGATGAAGCTAACGAGCTAAAAGCAAAGTACACCATTATTAAAGAAAGTGATGAGTACGTAATTATCGACTTAACCAAAAAGAAAAGCTGATGAAGGTCTTAATGCTGACTCCCTATCTTCCTTATCCGCTGCTTTCCGGCGGTCAAATCCGGACGTACAACTTACTTAAGCAGCTGGCACCCAAACATGAGATCACTCTATTTTCACTAATCAAGCACGAGTCTGAAAAACAACTAATCAAGCAAATCGCTCCATATTGCAAAAAAGTTCAGGTTTTTCGGCGCTCCGAAAAACCCTTCACTCTTAAAAATATATTCCACACGGCGATTTCCCAATATCCATTTCTGGTTATTCGCAACCGAGTCGCCGAAGTCACTGATGCTGTCAAAACCGAGCTAATGGAGACACAGTACGACTTAATTCATGCCGAAACATTTTACATGATGCCGCACTTACCCAAAACTAATGTCCCAACAATTTTAGTTGAGCAAACCATTGAGTACTCGGGATATGAAAGTTATGCTAAAAAAGCCATTTGGCCGGTCAGGGGGGTACTCAACTTAGATATTAATAAAATCCGCCGTTGGGAAAAACATTACTGGCAGATTGCTGATCGGCTGATTGTGATGAGTCACGAAGATAAAAAGTTTATTACCCAGCATGTTTCTCAACCTGACAAAATTGATGTAGTTGCTAATGGAGTAGATATCGATTGGTTTGCCCAAAAAACCAAACAGCTGCCCAACTCACCCACTGTCTTGTTTGTCGGCACTTTCAACTGGTTACCCAATCAAGAGGCTGTTCGCTTTTTAGTCAATCAAGTTTGGCCACTCATTCTCCAGAAACTTCCCCGAGCTCAACTAATGATCGTTGGCAATGCACCGACAACTGAAGTAATGACTTATACCAAAAAATTTCCAAACATCACGGTTCAAGGTGGTATTCCAGATATCCGAGATGCTTTTGCCCGAGCTCACATTCTCATCGCTCCTGTATTTGATGGCAAAGGCACTCGTTACAAAATTCTTGAAGCCATGGCCTCACAAACCGCCATTGTGGCCACCAAAACCGCTGTCGAAGGATTGGGACTAACACCCAACAAACAAGTATTAATTGCCGATACCGCTCCAGACATTGCTCAACACGCTCTAGAACTGCTGACCGACAATCATAAACGTGAGCAACTCGCCCAAGCTGGCTTACGGTTTGTTACCAGCCATTATGATTGGTCGCTGATTTCTCGTAAATTAGATCAGATCTATCAAACCATTGGCGAAAAAACATGAAAAAGAATCAAGTTGAGCTATCGATTATCATTGTCACTTATAACAGTCAATTTTGGTTAGACAAAACCCTCTCGTCGCTCCACGATCATTACTTGTTACAAACTCAAAAAAAGGTGGCTGTGGTGGTGGTCGACAACCACAGCCAAGACGACTCGATTAAATTAGTCGAAAAGCAGTATCCCTGGGCAAAATTAATTAAGCTGGACGAAAATCGTGGCTTTGCCGTGGCTAACAACCTTGCTATCCAAGCTCAACCAGCCAAACATTATTTATTACTCAACTCAGATACAGAGCTAACTTCTGCCTCAAATCTTGATGTGTTACTAAATTTTCTCGCTCGCCAAAAAAAAGTCGGAGTCATTACACCTAGATTAGAGTTTTCTGATGGCAAGCTGGATCCAGCTTGCCATCGCGGTGAACCCACGCCTCAAGCTAGTTTATTTTACTTTCTCGGTCTAGAAAAACTTTTTCCTCGTTCCAAATTTTTTGGTCAGTATCATCAAACCTACAAGGACCTGACAACTATTCACACCGTTGACGCCTGTTCGGGAGCCAGTCTCTTGATCAAAGACTCAGTTTATCAAACCATTGGAGGGCTTGATGAACGTTTTTTTATGTACGCTGAAGACTTGGATTGGTGCAAAAGAGCCAGAGAAGCTGGATATCTAGTTGTGTATCATCCCGGCGTGACAATTATTCATCACAAACACAAATCCGGCATCAAAAATACTTCCCAAAAAATAGCCAAAAAAACTCGTGCATATTTTTTTGACACCATGCTACAATATTACGACAAACATTATGCTCAGGAGTATCCCAAAATCCTCCGCCAATGTTTGTATATTTTTATTAATTTAATGAAAGGCGGTTTATGAACCCAATTCAATTTCAAATTTCTGATCTGCGCTCAAAGAGCATCCAGACATTACTGGAGATGATTGGTATCGTAGTATTCTGTATTTTCTTTGGCGCTTTTGCTCCATCGTTAATTATTTCCATGTTTTTCTCTGAGCAACAATTCTTGGAAGCTCCTTGGTTTTATGAAGCTATCCCAGTTGGTGCTTTGGCGTTATCCATTCTGTACACCATCTACGCTTTAACGATTAATTTCTTTAGAGAAAAACAGATTCGACGATTAGGTATGCAGTTACTTCATCCTGAAGATCTCTCGATCGATTTAGAGGAAAAAGAGATTGCGGAATTAGAAAAAATGGTTGACAAAACTCTCAAAGCCAGCCGTAAACCAAGAGCTAAAACTGCGAGCAGAAAAACAAGCAAGAATAAATAAAGCGCATGCGCATCGGCATTGATTGTCGGCTAGCGGGCATCGAGCACGCAGGTTTGGGTCGGTATATTCAAAGCTTGGTCAGCCAATTGCTGACAGAACATCAAGAAGTCGAGTGGGTGCTGTTTTTTTCACAAAAAAAACAGCACCAGCTTTTTGCTCACTTGGGTCGTTTTGAAGCTATTTATACTCCAGTAAAACACTATACCTTGAGAGAGCAATGGCAAATGTGGCACATTTTCAAACGTGCCCAACTTGATCTTCTCCACGTTCCTCACTTCAATTTACCGATTATGTACGACCAGCCGGTTGTGATTACTATTCACGATTTACTTTGGCATACCCAACGCGGAGCGCGAGTCACCACCTTGCCCTCGTGGATATATTGGCCAAAGTACTTGGCCTACAAGCTAGTTGTGCGCTCGGCTCTGACTCGCGCCAAACTGATCTTGGTTCCTTCAAACTCGGTTAAATCCACCTTGAGCCAACTTTACCCTGACGTAAAAACCAAAATCCAAGTTACTTATGAGGGTGCATCTCTCTTGCCTCCTGAACCTTTAACTTTCTCGCTTCCAGATAAGTACTTGCTTTACGTTGGCTCACTCTATCCTCACAAAAACGTCGAACTAATTCTGCAGGCAATGCAACACATCTCCTACCCATTAGTAGTCGTAACTGCCCGATCAGCTTTTACCCAACAATTTGTGCTACTAATCAAGAAATACAATCTAGAGTCACGAGTGCAAATATTACACCAAGTGAGCGACGCCCAACTCCACACAGTTTACCAGAAAGCATTTTGCTTGGTCCAACCCTCGCTCTCAGAGGGTTTTGGGCTAACTGGAGTTGAGGCTTTGGCTGCTGGTGCGCCATTGCTAGCCTCTGACATACCAGTTTTCCGTGAAATTTATCAAGAAGGGGCCCTGTACTTTGACCCGCATAACCCCAAATCTCTTGTTGACTTAATCAATCAACTCCCCGGTCAAAAACCAAATTTTGTTACTCAAGCCAAAAAAGTAGCAGCCCAATACAGTTGGAAAAAAACTGCTCAACTTACATTTCAAGCCTACCGACAAGCGACGCAGATGACAGCCTAGTAATTAAAAGATAAAATTGTACTCGGTGACCAACAAACTTCAGCCTCCATTGCCCAAGCTTGCCTTTGTCTACGACCGGCTCAACACTCGTTATGGTGGAGCAGAGTACTTGATCAAACTCCTGCTCGACGCGTATCCTGAAGCCCCAATTTTTACGAGCGTTTATCATCCTCAAGCCAACTGGGTAGATGAAAGTCGCGTCAAAACCAGTTTCTTACAAAAAATCAGCTGGATGAGGACGCGGCATCAGTGGCTGGTGCCACTGATGCCGCTCGCTTTTGAATCACTCAAACTTGATAAGTATGACATTGTAATTTCTCTGACTACTGCCGAAGCCAAGGGTGTGCTCACCAAACCTGGGCAACTTCATATCAGCTATATTTTTTCTCCGCCAAAATATCTTTATGAGTTTAATGAACGATATCAAAATTCTAATTTCGTACTTAAGTTTTTTTATCCCGTGACTAATTATGTCATTCGCTATCTTAAGTGGTGGGACAAACAAGCCAGTTTGAGACCAGACCTAATTTGTACTTTATCTGCAATTACCGCCAAAAAAATTGCCTCTCAATATAATTTAACTTCTACCACTGTTTATCCACCCCTTAAACCCAAGATTGTCAAAACAGCCGCTGCTACTCAATTAGCAACTTTGCTGCAAAACAAATCATTAGAAGAGTACTTAATCGTGGCCAACCGGCTTGTCAGTTACAAACGCACAGAGCTAGCGATCAAAGTTGCCCAAAAACTTAACAAGAGAATCTTAATCGTTGGCACCGGCAATCAGCTCAAACACTGTGCTGATCTCTATCCCAATCAAACTTTTGTGCGTCAAGAGGGTCAAAACATTGTTGAAGTTTTGCATCACTCAATCCAGGCTCAAATAATTTTCCTTAATCAAGTTGATGAGCTTGAGCTACAACTCCTGTTCCGCTTTGCTCGCGCAGGTTTGATGCTGGGTGATGAAGATTTCGGACTAGTTGGCGCTGAAATGCTCAACCAAGGCACACCGATTGTCATTTCCCGAAACTCGGGCTTATCCGAGTTGTTAGCAGGTCAAAGTGGGGTAGCTGTAGTTGATACATTCAAACCAGACGAAATTGTCGAGCAGATCAATCAACTCCCGATTCGCGCCACTCTCGATCCCCAAATTCAGCAAAGATTAAGTTCAGAACAATTTGTCAAAACTTGGCGCTCCCTGATTGATCGCGAGTGGCGCAAACATTGGCGAGTGTGCTACACTTCATAAATTGTCATACTTTGTATGACAATTTCGGTTAATTGCGCAATAAAAACTATTGAATTTATATCAGTAATAAACCAAGAGAAAGACCAATATGAACTTTCTAGATCACACCTACGCCGTAATTTTAGCTGGGGGGGGTGGCACCCGCTTGTGGCCCAAATCACGCAATAAAACTCCTAAACAATTCCTTGATTTGACTAATCAAGGAAGCATGTTGCAATTGAGTGTCCAACGATTGGAACGCTTCATTCCTTGGGAAAGAATGATCGTGGTGACTAACAAACTTTATCAAAATGATATTCGTCAGCAGCTTCCCAAGATTCCACTGAAAAATATTATTTGTGAACCCAAAAAAAACGACACCGCTTTAGCAATGCTGACCGGCTCGCTTTTCATCAATAACATTGATCCAGAGGCCATCATCGTCAATGCCGCGGCTGACCACGTTGTGCCTGACGAGAATGAGTTCGTCAAAATTATGAAGGCCGCGGCAAGAATTGCCGCTGAACAAAAGTATCTGATCACTGTTGGCATTACTCCCAATTATCCGGCGACTGGTTTTGGCTACATTAAAATCGGTCAAGAAAAAAGATTTGATCACTTAGGTGTACCGGTTTTTCAGGTTGAGAGCTTCACTGAAAAACCCAACTTGGCCACGGCGCGAGCTTTTCTGGGCACCGGACGATACTTCTGGAATGCAAACATGTACGTTTGGTCAACTGTCGCAATAATCAAGGCATTTGAGCAACACAAACCCGACATGCTCGCTACTTGCAAACCTTTGATCAAGGTCAGCGCTGCCCAATTCAAAAAGAATCTAACAGCTGTTTACCAAAAGAACGAACCTATCTCGATTGATTATGCCATCTCGGAAAAAGCCGATAATTTACTCTTAATTCCTGGAGAGTTCGGCTGGAATGACATTGGTGAGTGGCAGGTAGTTTATGACTTGGGCAAAAAAGATTTGGCTGGCAATGTCATCATTACCGACAAGAAACATCAAAGCATACCTGCTTTGACAATTGAATCACAAAATAACTTAATCCATACTGATGGCAGGTTGATTGCTCTCTTGGGTGTCAATGATATGATCATTGTTGATACACCGGAAATTTTACTGGTCGCACCAAGAAGCAAGAGTCAGTCGGTCAAAAAATTGGTTGAAAGACTCAAAGAAGAAAAAAAAGACCAGTATCTGTAAAATAAGCCTACAATGCTCAAACCAAATCAGCACTTAAATTATTATGAAGTTGTCAAACGAGTAATTGATATTATCGTTGCCAGCATGCTGATAGTGTTATTTACTCCGTTTTGGATTATTGTGCCAATTCTAATTGTGCTTGATTCCGGTCGACCCGCGATTTTTAAACATAAGCGGGTCGGCCGCTTTGGTAAAGAATTCGAGCTGTACAAATTTCGCTCAATGGTTAGAGATGCAGACGACTTACTGCACAAACATGACAGCAAATTGCTGGAAGAGTTCAAAAATGGCGACTGGAAAATGCGCAATGATCCTCGGGTGACACTAGTCGGAAAAATATTGCGGAAACTCACCATCGATGAGTTTCCGCAGTTGATTAACGTCATGCGCGGAGAGATGAGCATGGTCGGACCCAGAGCTTATTTGCGCAAGGAGCTTGAAGAACAAACCAAACGTTATCCAGAAACAAAGCAGTACCTGCCGTTAATTCTGGCTGCCAAACCAGGCATTACTGGCGTCTGGCAAACTTCTGGAAGGAACGAAATCCCATTTACCAAACGCGCAAAAATTGATTCGGAATATGCTCAGCATCAGAGTATCACAGAAGATCTCTTAATTATCCTTAGGACCCCCAAAGCCATGCTTTCAAAATGGTAAAGCGGTTTGCTATACTTAAACATCCTTAAACAAAGCAAGGTATTTTATGTTTGAATCAATCTTAAACGAACTCAAACCAATTGAACAAAATCACGTCTCGCTGAACACGAAGCTGCGGCAGAAGTTCACTGAGTTGAAGGAAAGCCTCGCTCAACGCTTCAAACGACAGACAAACAAAACTAAAACTCTCGGAAAGCCATTTTTCAGCGATATGTCTCCAAAAAAGAAGGTTCTTCTTGGAGGATTAATTTTTCTTGGTCTGCTGCTGGGTATTACTGGTGGGGTGAGCTTCTACGCATACCGTGTTGCCCAACAATTAAAATTTTCTCTCACTCAAACAGAGGTAACTGTTCGTGCAGTTGCCGACCAGTTCAAGTCTCAAAACCTGCCTGGAGCCAGAGCCGAGTATGAAAAAATTTCAGGTCAGATTGACACAATGGAAGCCCAGCTTAATCAGCTAGCTTTTCTGTCTAGATTGCCCTTTGCCAGTAAATATTGGCAAGATGGTCAAGCAATCATCAGGGCAGCTAGGTCGGGAGAAGTAGCGGGTGACAAGTTTATCACTACCATAGAACCATACAGCGATGTGCTGGGGTTAAGCGGAGCTGTCCAAGATCCCAACGCTGCCAACGCGGAAAACCGGATCAAGCTTTTACTCGAAACATTAGAAAAGTCCTTACCTGAGCTCGACTCAGTTGCTGCTGAGCTCGAGATTGTTTCAAATGAGCTTAACAGCATCAATCCCGATGACTATCCAGAGCAACTAGCAGGACAACCGCTGAAATCGCGCGTGCTTCAAGTTCAAAATGCCGCCAACATGGCTTCAAGTTTGCTGAGTGAGTTTCGGCCAGTGATTGAACAAATTCCTAATGTGGCCGGAGCGAGTGGTGAACGGAAAAAGTACTTAGTTTTGTTTCAAAACGACAACGAGCTCCGGCCCACAGGAGGATTTCTCACCGCTTACTCAGTAATTTTTATCGAAGATGGCAAAGTTACACCAGATTATTCAGATGATATTTATGAACTTGATCAAAAATATCGGTCTCGCACACCTATTCCAGAGCAATTGGGCAAATACCTGACGACGGAAAGATACTGGAATCTACGCGACATGAACATCTCGCCTGATTTTCGGACTTCTATGGAACAATTTTTTCCTGAGTTCCAAAAAGTGGGAGCCAAAGATCTTGATGGCATCATCGCGGTCGACACTGAGGTTTTGACCCGCCTACTCAACATCATTGGCCCAGTCAATGTACCTGGATACGGCACTTTTACAGCCGAACTAACACCCAAGTGCGACTGTCCACAAGTGGTTTATGCCCTGTCCGAGATCATCACCCGACCGACAAACTACATTCGCGAAGATCGTAAAGGAATTCTTGGACCGTTAATGCGTGAAGTCCTGACCAAGGTCTACGATGCACCCAGTGAAAAAAATTCTGCCTTATTTCAAGTATCACTCGAGTTGTTGGCCGGCAAACACGTTCAGTTTTATTTCCCTGAAGAACAGTTACAAACCGCTGCAGAAACTGCCAATGTTGCTGGTCGGATGATTTCTCCTGATTCATCTCAGTCTACTGACTTCTTTGCCGTTGTTAACTCCAATTTGGGTGGCGCTAAATCAAATTTGTTCATCAATTACGAGATGGAGCAGGGTGTGGTGAGGGAAAATGAGCAATCCATCAGCAAAACTGTCGAGATTACCTACAAAAACTCTCGTCCAGCTGACAACTGTAATTTAGAGGCTGGACTGCTTTGTCTCAACTCAACCTTACGCGACTGGACTAGGATCTATGTTCCAGCTGGTTCGACGCTGGTTGAGTCTGCAGGCTTTATTGAAGAGCCTAGTACTTACGAAGAGGCAGGCTTTACTGTGTTTGACGGATTTTTCACCCTGGAGCCTGACTCGGCAGCCAAGCTTAAGCTCACTTATTCCGTGCCCTACACTAATCGAGATTTTTACCGCCTCCAAGTCTGGAAACAAAGCGGTGTACTCAAATTTCCCCTCATTCTTGACTTAGACGGTGATCAATCACAGTATGAAATCACTGGCGACCAAATGATTGAGCTGGAGCTTTAACAGATTTAGATCCAATGATCAACTATGTCACACCGCAGTCAGACTGTTCTTGCGATCGTCATCAAGCGTTATAACTTTGGTGAAACTGATCGAGTGGTAACGCTTCTGACGCGCGAGTTTGGCAAGATCACCTGTCTAGCCAAAGGAGCGCGCAAACTCAAGTCCAATAAAAGAGCCCTGCTAGAACCCGGTAGTGTGGCTGAAACTTACTTGGTCTTTACGCATGGAAGCTGGCCGCTGCTGACTGAAGCAAAAGCGGCCAATCACACACACTCCACCCTGGATTTAAAAGCTTATCGTCAATTATCAGAATATCTAGAAATCCTGGATAATTTGTTCGTCGAGCAGGAGCTCGACGAACAGCTGTTTCAACAAGTCTTACTTACTCGCTCTTTAATTACCGATCTGCAAAATTCAAGTAAGCAGGTCAAACTCCAACTGCGTCAAATAATTATGGCGCTGGGTTTTGCTGACCCAGCGCAGTCACCATATTCTTCCATTTCCGCATATGTCAGTGCCTTGGCTGAACGAAAACTAAATAGTTTTGAGTTTCTGCGGGTATAAAGTATTGTTTGCACACTAGTAGAGTAAAGAGTTTTTTGCTAGACTACAGCATGTTCTGGTAATACCAAAATATACTTATGCATTCAGCCACCCTAGATCAATTGGTGTCATTAGCCAAACGACGCGGTTTCGTTTATCCTACCAGCGAGATTTATGGCGGATTAGCTAATTCATATGATTATGGTCCCTTGGGCGCCCAGTTATTGAAAAATATTCGAGATCTCTGGTGGCACCATTTTATTGAGTCGCGTCCCGACATGACCGGCATTGATAGCCAAATTATTCAACATCCCCAAACCTGGATTGCTTCTGGTCATGTGGCTGAGTTTAACGATCCTTTGGTTGAAGACTTAATTACTCATAAACGTTATCGGGCGGATCATGTCATAGAAACTTGGTTACAACTGCCTTCACAGCAAAGTAACCCTGAGTTGCAATCCCTAATTATCGAAAACCTGAGTTTAGTTGAAATGGAACAATTAATTACCAAACATCACATTGTAAGTCCCGAAGGCAATCCTTTGTCGGCACCCAAAGGCTTCAACCTGTTGTTTGAAACCGCGATTGGCGCAGTCACCGGCGAAAAATCAAAAGTCTATCTCAGAGGTGAGACTGCGCAAGGTATATTTGCCAACTTTAAACAAATTCTAGACTCAACGCGGATGCAGCTACCTTTCGGCGTGGGACAGATAGGTAAATCGTTTCGCAACGAAGTCACCACGGGTCAGTTTGTGTTCCGCACTTTAGAGATGGAACAAGCTGAAATTGAGTACTTTTTCAATCCCCAGTTTCAAGAATGGCAGACACTTCTTAACGAGTGGAAAGAGGCTATGTGGCAGTTTGTCCACCAAACGTTAGGTATCGAGGAGTCATGCCTGCGCTGGCGCCAACACACTGACCAAGAACGTTCGCATTACTCGCTAGATACCTACGACCTCGAGTATCAATTTCCCTTTGGCTTTAAAGAGTTGTGGGGAGTCGCGTACCGGACTGATTATGATCTCAAACAACACCAACAGTTTTCTGGCACGAGCCTTGAGTACCGCGACCCCCAGACTGGTGAAAGCTTTATTCCCCACGTGATCGAGCCAGCGCTGGGAATTGGTCGGGCATTTCTGATGGTGCTTCATCATGCCTACTGGCATGATGAAGCCAAAAATCGCATTGTTTTACGTTTCAAGCCGTCTTTGGCACCGATTACTGTAGCAGTTTTCCCATTATTGAAAAATAAACCAGAGTTAGTAACCAAGGCAAAAGAAATTTATCACTCCCTGCTCGGAAAGTATCGCGTTGTCTGGGATGATCGGGGTAATATTGGCAAACGTTATCTCTCTCAAGACGAAATAGGTACACCATTCTGTTTGACTATTGATTTTGAAACGTTGGATAATGATACAATTACTGTCCGTGAGCGCGATAGCGCTGCTCAAACCAGAATTAGTTTAGCTAGTCTAACTCAGTACTTAGACCAAAATTTAAGATGAACATCCTGACTAAAATCAAATCCAATCCAAAACTAGGCATTGCCTTTGGAGGAGCAGCACTGCTGTTAATCGTCGGCACGGCAATTGTCATCAAAACCATCGCTAGTCCAGAAGCAACATCAGCTCCGACGGAAGAGAAAAAAAAGAAACAGATTGAAGAAATCAATGTTATCCCAGTGGAGCAACGTCCCTATGTTTACCTTACACCACTAGCAGATGGTAAAAATGTCGAGATCACCCTGGCAAGTATCAAAAAACCCGCCACCGAGGGCGAGTATGAGCTTGAGTACCAGGCAGGCACCTTACTTCAGGGAGCCTTCGGAGCACTGGATCTATCGAATCTTCCTTTCAGTGAGAAAATCTTGTTTGGTAGTTGTAGCGCTGGTGGCGCTTGTACTTATCACACCGATATCAAAGGTGGGACGCTGCTAACCCGCTTTCTCGGTGATGAAAAGTATGTGTTGAAATCTGACTGGCGCTACTTTGATAACAGTACCAAAGAAACTCAAGTGGCTTCGAAAGACGCAAAATTTCAATTAACGGCCGATGGTTTAGCCCAACAGCGCTACTTAATTGTGTTTAATGCACCCGGCTACCCTGACGGGGTAGAGGGAAAAGTTGTTTCCGAGATTTACTCTCTCCAGAGTTCCGCTCCGCTCGCCGGAGAAGGAGAGCTGACCCTCAGGGCTAATGAAGAAGGTCAGTTACAGATAGCAGCCTGGGATGGTAAGACTTGGGAGTATTACCCTGGCACAGTTGATGGCAAAGCGGTCACGGCGACAGTTAAATTTGCAGAGCTTTTCTTAGTTGTGTTACCTAACGCTACCACTGAGTAGATTTTCTCTTTTCATTTTTAAATTTTTGGGCAGATATTTATTTCTCTTGAGTACTTCTAGAGTCATATTTGTGTGGCAAATGGAGTAAAAACAATGCTTTTTGCTAATCTTCTACTTGACAATAGTTGGAAAAAAGTGGTAAATAGTCTTATATAATTTTTTTTACATTATGTTTATCGGCAGATACTACCACCGGCTTGAATCAAAGGGCAGATTATCCCTACCCAAGACATTCCGTCATCAGCAACCCAACTGGGTGCTGACGCGTGGGTTTGAAGGCTGTCTGTTTTTGTTACCGTTCAAGGAGTTTGAAAAAAATCTGAGCTTAATTGCCGCGCAAACGTTTACCAACAAGAACCAACGTGAGTTAACTCGGCTCTTGACTAACGATGCCAAAGAAGTCAAACCTGATTCCTTGGGTCGGATCAGTGTTCCAGATTACTTAATTACTCAAGCGGGACTAGATAAACAAGTGGTAATTGTTGGCAGTTTTCAATACATCGAGATTTGGGATCAGGATAAATATCACCAGCATCTTGATGCTCTCTCTCCTGATGCAGAAAAAATTGCTGAACAAATAGTTATTGAGAGCAAAAGCTAAATATGCAAAAGATTCACCAACCAGCCATGCTCAAAGAAACAGTTGAGTTGCTCAACATTCAGCCAAATCAATGGTATCTGGATGCTACTTTCGGGCGGGGCGGCCACACCGAAGCCATTCTCAAAGCTGGAGGGAAGGTGTTGGCTCTAGACTGTGATCAAGATGCAATTGAGTACGGCCGCCAAGCTCTGGCTGAACCGATTGCCGATACTCATCTGATTCTGGTTAAATCCAACTTCATTCACGCCGAACAAGTCATGAAAGCCAATCACCTGTCCAGGTTTTCAGGCGCTTTGTTCGATTTTGGCGCCAGCAGCGATCAGCTGCTGGCGCCAAATCGCGGCTTCAGTTTTCAACACGACTCCGCTCTTGATATGCGCATGGACCAAGAGCTCGGAGTCTCAGCTGCTGACTTAATCCAGGTATTATCGGTAAAACAGCTAACCAATCTCTTTCGCTCAGCTGGGGGAGAAAATCAGGCAGGTGTATTCGCCAAAGCCATCAAGTCTGCCCCCATTCCGATCAAAACTACCAAACAACTAGTTGAGTTGATTGAAAACTTGAACCACCACAAGCGGGGCAAGTTACATCCCGCCACCAAGGTTTTTCAAGCATTGCGGATCGCTGTCAACTGCGAGCTGGATAATATCGAGCAAACACTGCCAAAAGTCAGCAAGTTGGTTGAACCAAAGGGCAGAATGGTCTGTCTATCATTTCATCAGGGAGAAGATAAAATTGTCAAATCTTTCTTTGCCGAGATAACTAAACTAGGCCAGGCACAGCTACTGACTCCCAAACCACTGACTCCGTCCAATCTTGAAGTTGCCCAAAATCCTCGCTCAAGAAGTACCAAGTTAAGAGCTATCGAGCTCAATTGAAAGTCTTATGCTCAGACTAAACTCCAACGCACAACCCAAACCAAGCAAAAGATTTTTACTGTTATATATTGTGTTGTTTTGCCTAACTACTTGGAGTATTGGTCAGACGCTTTGGGAGTCTGCCCAAGTCATCCGCTTACGCAATCTGTCGGTGATCTTGGAAAAACAACATCGTCAATTAGCTGATGAGATCAGCCAGTTGAAAGCCGAGATTGATCAAAACAAATCTGTAACACGATCGCTCGCATCCAGTACGTCTGTGGCTTATGAGCCAATGCAGATTTATTTGAGTTTATCTGAATCTGATGCGGTTGCGAATCTTGTCACCCCATGATTTAATTTTTTGCAATGCGTCGCCATTTAAGAACTCAAACCAAAGTTATTACACCGATATATCATCGAGTTCATTTTTTTCTTGGCGTAATTTTAGTTATTTTTACCATAATCATAGCGCGATTGTTTTATTGGCAAATTATCAAGCACGCTGAATTAGAAGCAGTTGCCCAAGCGCAATACCAACGGACTTATTTACAATCTGGAGAGCGGGGAGAAATTTATTTCGCTGATGGGCAACCTCTCGTTACTAATCAAGAAGTCTACCGTTTATTTGCCCAACCCCACTTAATCCCCAAGGAAGATATTGCCTCTCTCGTTAGAGAATTAACTCAATTAATTATTACTCAAATCAAAACGGATCAAGTTGCCTTCAATCAAGATGAAGAACAAAAAATTCTTGAAAGTTCATTAATCCAAAAGCTTACTAAACCAAAAATTAAATGGGTCAGTCTCTACCAACCAATCAATGCAGAGACAAAAACTGCTATTGAGGCTCTA
>ENA-UOWO01003593-UOWO01003593.1-activated-sludge-metagenome-genome-assembly--contig:-NODE-3593-length-17860-cov-5.055209_pt1 | contig 17860 bp, 9 predicted proteins | sample MGYA00238148_ERZ761564 | MGnify/ENA primary metagenome ERZ761564 (study PRJEB28885, sample SAMN05720194) | activated sludge metagenome | isolation source: Anaerobic digester | place: USA...
ACTGCAACAGCAACTGCAGCTGCAATTTGTTCGAATACATCGACTACTATTTCTGTTGCTGGAAATACAGGAACTATTCAATGGCAGCAATCGGCAAATGGAACTAGTGGCTGGGCGAATGTGAGTGGTGGAAGTGGCGCCACTACAGCTACTTATACAACTCCGAATTTAACTTCAACAACTTTCTATAGAGCTGTTATCACAAGTGGCTCTTGTCCTTCGGCTAATTCAACCACAGCTTCAGTTACAATATCTCCTGTTTCAGTTGGTGGAACTGCTACAGCTGCAGCGGCTTCCATTTGTCCAGGTACAACAACTACTATTACCGTTGCAGGTTTTACTGGAACAATCCAATGGCAACAATCTGCAAATGGTAGTACAGGTTGGGCAAGCGTTGTTGGTGGAAGCGGTGCTACTTCAGCCACATACACAACACCAACTTTATCCGCCACAACATACTATCGTGCAGTTATTACCAGCGGTACGTGTGCTTCTGCAAATTCCACAACTGCAAGTGTTACCATGATTCCTTCATCAGTTGGAGGAACCGCAACAGCAACACCTGCAACCGTTTGTACAGGTTCTTCCTCGTCAATTACATTAACGGGATATACTGGAACAATTCAATGGCAACAATCTGCAAATGGAACTACAGGATGGGCAAATGTTACTGGAGGAAGTGGAGCTACGGCTGCTACTTATTCAACCCCTGCATTAACTTCAACAACCTATTATAGAGCTGTTGTTACTAGCGGAGGCTCTTGTCCTTCTTCAAATTCAACAGTTGCTTCAGTAACGGTTAGAAGCACTCCAACATTAACATCTGTAAGTTCAACAAGCATTTGTTCAAGTACTCAATCTACAATTACACTAAACGGTCTTTTACCAGATCAGACTTTTACAGTTACATACAGCATTGGAGCAAATACTGGATTAACTGCTTCTGTAGCCACACCTTCATCCACAACAAGTGCTACCTTTTTGACCTCTGGAGCGGTATCAATTACAAATGGTTCAGTATTAACTATCAACTCTATTGCATACAGCGACAACAATCCTGGATGTTCTCATACATTTAGTTCTAATAATACTACAACAATTACTGTTCGCCCTACACCAACATTATCGGGTGTTTCAGCATCTTCGATTTGTTCGGGTGGATCATCAACCATTACGCTTAGTGGATTGCTAGCAAGTCAAACATTTACTGTTACTTATACTGTAGGTGGAGGTTCTCCTCAAACAGCAACTGTAACTGCAAATGCATCAGGTGTTGGAACGTATACTGTTACTTCATCAGCTTCGACGAATCAAATAGTTACAATTGTTTCGATCGCATATAACACAGCTCCATTTTGTAGTCAGTCTTTTGGCACTACAACTACAATGGTAATTAGTCAATCGACTTCTTTTTCAATTCCAGATTTTCCATCTATCTGCAAAGGAGAAACAACTGCTGGATTTATTTTCAGTCCAGCCATTTCTTCTCCCGTAAACATTTCAATTCAATGGCAAACACCTCCATCTGGTGTAGTTAATCCTACTGTAATAACAAATTTTCAAGGTAGTACAGCTAATGTTGGTGTTTCATCAAATGCTGCTGCAGGGAATTATGGAATTTCCTCCATTTCAGTAACGAATATTCAAACAGGTTGTGTATCAACTCAATCTTACAATCCAACAACTAGTTATTTGGAGATAAAACCTATTCCTGTCATACAAGCATTGGCAAGTTCAACGGTTTGTGAGGGTGAAATTGTTAGCGCAACCTCCATTCAATTAGCAACTGCTATTTCAGGATCCGTATCAGGTTCTTGGTCTGTTGATCAAACTGGAATTGGTCTCAGTCCTGCAAGTGGTTTGATTAATACATTACCATTTTCTATAGGCTCTTTTACTTCAGCGAATTCTGGAACATCTAATTTAACTGCAAACATTCAAGCTACTGTTGTAGTTAATGGCTGCTCTTCTGTATCGAATGTTGTAGTGAAGCAAATTGTAGTAAAACCTAAACCATTCATTTCACTCACTCCAGCAAGTTCATTTTCTATTTGTGACACCAGTAGTACAATAAATGATATTCCTGGAGCAATAACAATAACTACTGATATTCCGGGTACACTTTATTCTTGGACAAATTCCAATACAACTACAGGTGTTCCATCAGGAAATGCTAATCAAACAATTGCCTCGATTAGTACCAATTTATTATCCGCTGCAAGCTGGAATCCACTAAACACCACTAATGCGGTCAATACTTCGCTTTTAACAATTACATCAACTTACAATGGATGTGCTGGAAACACCATTACAGATTATCCAATAAACGTAAACCCAACTCCGGTTCCACAGAACTTAACCCTTAATCCAATCTGTTCTGGAACGAGTCTTGGCCCTGTTGCATTTTCAACAAATTTGGCTGGAAGCATGACCTATCAATGGTCGGTAGCTTGGACTAGTGGAGCTCCAATTTCATATCCAACTGGTCCTTCAACTGGAAGTATTCCTTCTACAACATACACCAATACAACGAATACTAATTTAACAGGGCTAGTTTCGGTAAGTGCTACGAGCGTAAGTTCAACGTGTAAAAGCCGGACTAGAAATGTTGGTTCTATAAACGTTCGACCACAATTAGACATTGTAGTTACTTATGATGGGGAAATTAATCCACCAGTAATTTCAATTTGTAATGGAAACACGGTTCCAACTGGAACGATAAGTTTCTCTAGTCCAATTGATAATTCAATTTCAGAAAACATAGTTTTTAATTGGACTAAAGATTTAACAACAATTAGTTCTCCTGTATTACCAGCACCAGGTCCAACAACTGGAGGCTCGTTACCAACATTTGTAGCAGCTTTGGTTGGTGATCCATCCTTAGCGGAGCAATCCACATTTGATGTGAATGCAACATTTACGATTGATGGAACATCAACAGTTTGTTCAAGTCCTGTTTCTCAACAACAGTTTATCATTCAAGTAAATCCGGGACCACGTTTAACAGTTGCCGATTCTACTTTGAATGCACAATTATGTGATGGTGCCCCATTTAATCAATTAAATCTCGGGACATTAATTGAGCCGTCTAATTCAAGTGTTACTTGGATATGTGATAATGCATCGATCGATGGAGCTGGAGGAATTGGAATAGATTCAGTTTATAGCAATACCATTCCTTCTTTTACAGGAAATAATCCAGTACCGAATACCGGAACTATTTCAGGTGTATTTACAGTTGTTTTAAGTTCTACTGGAACAGCTTGTAAATCAACATTTGATTTTATAGTTGATATAAATCCTAAGCCTGTTTTATTACAACCATCGACTGATATTAAATTGTGTAATGAAAACGATACATTAACACTTGTATCCAATATCGCTGGGGGAATTCAGTATAACGCAACTAAGACAGGTAATTGGGGAACACAGATCGTGAATGGTAATTTACTTTACCTCGATCCTAACATTGGAAGTTCTTCAACAGTTTCGGGTACAACTACTATTACTCCAACTGTAATTTCAACTGGATGTTCTGGAGCTCCAACTACATTAAACGTGGTTGTAAATAGTGTTCCTGTAAATCCACAAATCATTACTGAAGAAACGACCTTTTGTGCAAATACTTCCTTTCAACCTTTTATTTCTCAAACAGGAATTTTAGCTTCCGATTCAACCGGATATGAATGGAATTTAAATCCTTCAAGTGTTGGAAATATTTTACCTGACAATCATTTCTCAAACATTCTCATTGACTTCAATAATACAGCTAGTCAAACAGCCACATTAACGTTGAAAACAACTAATAAAGCAACGAATTGTTACAGTGATACTTCTATTGTATTAACTTTTAGTGGTGATGCATTGGATTTAACTGGTGATATAGTTGAGGCTTCGGTTGGAGGGGTGATTGAGAATTTAATTTTCTTTAAAGATCCAGCTTTACAAATCGACACCTACCAATGGGGATATGATGATTTTACCACGATGCTTTCTTACGAAATTGCAAGTGCAACAAATCAAATATTAACCATGCAGCAAGTTGGAAATGCGAATGGTGGATTAAATTCTATGGTGAACGAATTGTTTACTAATGGAGCAAACCAAATAAACAGATATAATTTCTGGGTACGTATTTCCAATGGGCAATGCCACACGAAAGTTTATTATTTAACTGATGGAAAAACATTTCCAGATTTTCCTTTGAGTATTCAGAACTCGACTAGTACATTTTCTACTGCAGGAGATATTGGAATAATTGTATTCCCTAATCCAACTAATGGATTGATAAATATTTCATCCTTAAAATCTAAGAATGAAAAAATTAGTTTGACAGTATTCTCTTCTACTGGACAATTAATTCAGCAAAAAACGGAATGGATTTCTGCCCAAAAGTCGAATATTCTCGATTTAACTAATATAGAATCGGGACTTTACTTTATTCGACTTTCGGATGATCAGGGGAACAATCAAGTTGTTAAATTGATTAAAGCGAATTAATGCATTAGGAATTTAAATTACCAAAGACATGAAAAAAATTCTATTCCTTTTAGCTATTACATTAACACTGGTTAATCAGGGTTGGTCTCAAAACTACAAACCGGAAGATTATATTCGAATTTTCGGGAAATTAGACACGCTTCTTTTGAATTATGAGAAGTATTCTCGCTTGAAAGAAATTGGAGCAGAGGTAATTGAAGATGCTGCAGTAGATAAGTTCAAATCATTATTCACCGAAGATGCAACTATTGAAGATGAGTTGCTTCCTCAGTATTTCGATTTTAACGGACAAGCTACCTTTGAGAATGCTTGGAATTTCAAGAAAAGAACATTGCAGGAATATATTGATATAACTCGAAATCAATTTCCAGGTGGATTATTTGTAAATATTACAGGAACGAATATTTCATTGAATCAAATTGATAAAGGATATGTGTATGTAGTATTAAAAAAGAAAAGTGCAGGTGAATGGAGTGCAGGTGGTGGATTGAGAATTGAAAGTACTGTGAATGTTGAATTATACATTGAAATTCAACGAAATGGAATGGATGTAAAAATCAAAGAATCATCTATTAAAACAGATGAATCATCTCCAAAATTCGAAAAGCAGATTCCAAACTTTAAAGTATATGGTGATGATGACCGAGATTTTAGAGCGAATAAATTTGATAACTGCGAGGACATGCCAAGTTTCGCTAGTAAAGACGGTTGTCCAACCCCTGTTGAGGAAGAGTATTTAAGAACTTATTTGGATTACACTTTTGATCCACGATTGAATTTCGATCTGTCATTTTTCGGTGGTATTGTAAAACCTAAGTTTGATTTTACAGATAGTTTGATTCAGAATTACCGAAACAGTCAAGTATTTAGTGCAAGCAATAAATCAATAGATCCTACTGTGAGCATGTCGGCTTATGGAGCTGAATTATCTGCTTCTTATTTCTTTGATCGACGCCGTAAAATTGGTTTTGGATTAGGAATTCAATATCAATTAATAAAAGGTGAAATTAAAGCTGATTCTTTTCAAGTTTCCTATACAAGTCCTTTGGAAAGATTTGATAATTATGATTTTACAACCATTAGAACAGTATCATCCGCGTCGTTTACTGAGAACTTTTCTGCAAGTATGATCAGTATTCCTTTGGTATTTAAATACAGGAATAAAATCAGTAAGAAATTCAAATACGAAATTTCTGCCGGAGCTATTTGGAATTTATCTTTTTCGGGTACTTCAACGGTTAGTGATAATTTCATCGATTATACAAGCAGTATTGTTAATCCCAAAGACATCAATCAAATATGTCCTGCTGGTGAATCCAGTAATTTCGATGTAGGATTGAAGCAACGACCAACGGAAGGTAAAAGTGATTTTACATTTACAGGTGGTTTAGGCTGGATGGTAAAACCGAGTATTTATTATACGTTGAGTCATCGATTATCCTTAAATCTTGGGATGTTATTTATGTTCAATAGCATTAATAATTCGGCTGAAGCTGATAAGTACAAAGTGACTGATCATGTAGGTGAATACACAACAATGATGAATGGAATCCCTAAGATTTCCAATCAGAATTATTTCTTAAACTTGGGTCTTCGTTTTTCAATTAATTAATATTTGATATGGCAACTTGCGTTAAATGCGGAAAATTAAATTATGAAGGAGTAAAAATCTGCACTTCATGTGGAACTCCGCTGCCTGTTTCTGAACCAACATCTTATTCCGATTCCGATTCTGGATCTCAGTATGATGATTCTGAAATGGAGGATATTCAGGATAATGATAATTCTTCCAATCGACATGAAGAAGCTGAGGAAACGGTTGAAAAACGTCCAATTAATAAGCGACTTATTTTTATTGTAATAGGGATACTGGCCGTTATAGGAATTGGAATCGGAATTTATTTTATGGCATCAGGTTCCTCCGACAAATTGTTATTTTCTGTAACACCGGTTGATTCATTACGAAAAGTAAATACAACACTCACTTTTGTGGATAGTACCAAAGGTGCTGAAACATGGGTATGGGATTTTGGTGATGGTAGTGAAGAAGAGTTTGAACGAGTTGTTACACACGTTTATACTGTGGCTGATACCTATATGGTTTATCTAACCGTAAACAGCAAGTTACGCGATTCACTTCAAGTAATCATTCATGGTGATAATGCTCCAACACTTGTTCCGGATGAATTTATTCCTGATATGTCGGAAGCAGTTATTACAGCAAGTCCATCTGGTGCTGTTCAGGTTGGTGAGACAGTAACATTTACCGATCACACACCAGGAGCTAAAACATGGAAATGGTATTTCAATGAGAATGGACGTATCAATTCAACAACTAATCCAGCTACATACAAATTCACCATTCCTAAAAAGAAACGTGTTATTACAGTTAACAACGATGTGGGAGTTACTGGTACTTATGAATTGGATATAATTGATAATAAAGCAGCAGCACCAGCTAAGACCGAATCACCCGCTAAAGAAAAAGCTCCTGAAAAAGTAGCGAAAGAAGCAGCCAAGCCAGCTGAAAAGCCAGCAAAAGTGGATAAGGAAGGTGATTTGAAATTTCTTCAAAATGCGTTCAATGCATTGGCTAGTAAGAATAAAAAGCCTAGTGATGATGATAAAGAGAAAATCTTCTTGAAATCTGTTTTTAATGAAACGGATTTGAATAGAGTGGATGTGAGTATTCAGGTTTCAACAAAAGGACGCAATTTTAAAATGGCCATTAGTGAGGTGATTACAGAAATTATTTTCACTAAACCTAAAGTGAAAGTGAAAAAAGGTGTCCGTAATGGCTCAAACACATTCCAAGACATTGAGATTGAGTACTGAAATTAAATCTCGTTAATTATGAAAAGAACCCTATTATTTTTCATTTTATTCTTTTCGTTTGTAAGGCCTTCTTATTCTGAAGGATCAGACGAGCGTGTGTTGAATATCATTTTTGTCGTTAATTCTGGAAAACGAACAGAGGATGATGGTTCAAAGAATGAAGTCGGACTTACATTAGCCCAAAAGAACTCATTTTACAGCAATGTAGAGGAATGGACTAAAGATAACTTCTTGCTTTATTTTGCAAATGCACGGCAGCCAGAAACTACAATCAAAAACTCTGAAGTGAACGATTTGATTGAACTTTTTGAGAAAAGTGGACAAACTGAGCAATCTGATTTTTCTTTCGATAAATCGACTTTATTAAATCAATTAAAGTCGATGAGTATGTTTGGAATTCAGCGTGTTGTTTTCCACGTATATGCTGCTGAATCGTATTTGTATGATAATGTGATTATCAAATCATCTGGTATCAATAATTTCATCAGTATTATGCCTAAAGAAATTCTGAAGGTATTAAATATTGCACCCGTTGATGGAATAGCAACAAACTTCGACTTTGTGTTTTACACAAGCCTTCCCAATGTTACAGTCCAGAAGGATGTCGAAAAGAAATTGAATGATAAAATGTCTTACTACAATCGTGGGATATTTTTAGCTGAGTACAAAAAAACAATTCTAAATCTAACAAACTGAGATGATGAAACATTCGTTGTTTTTAATCTGTTTATTTACCCTTTTTAATTCAACAATTTCTTGGGCTCAAAAGGGCAAGGTATTTCCTTATCCAATTGATTACCTATATCCGACAGGAAATGTTCTTTCGAAACATTCTCAAGATAAAGAAGGAGATCCATGGGTTGTTTTTAGTGACCGGAAAAATAACGTGATTTATCAGGATGCAAATTTCAATACGAAAGTTGGCACTGCCGGATTTAAAGATCGCTTTTATGTAATTGGCGAGGATGGCGAATTCTTGCAATTAGCAAAATGGGATTTTGATGGTATTGATATCAAAACGCGTAAATTAAAAGCTGCATCTACACCTGTAGGTTGGATTCCTAAACGTAATTTACTTCTTTGGAAAAAGGCCATTGTAAATCGTCGAAAAATCACTAAAAAAGCAATTGTTGTAATTAAGGGTGTTGATGCGATTAAAAACCCTGAAGCATATATTGATACAGCTGGTACTGTATATTGTTATAATGCGCCAGATGCTTCAGGAACTTCTAAAATTGAGAACTCTGAAATACGCATGTTTAAATTCCTCTTCATCTTAAAAGAAGAGAATAACATGGTGCTAATTTCTCGTCAAAGTAAATTTAGTGCTCAGTCAATTCAGAACATTTTAGGATGGGTTCCTAAAGATCTTCTAACTGTTTGGGAAACACGTTTGAGCTTGCAACCCAATTTTTCTGAACAAGCTAAAAAAGAACGTCGTGCACAAGGGATAAATACATCTGTTTTCTTGAATTATAATCAAGCAGATGATTTCAGTAAGAACTTTGTGATGGTTGATTCTATTGGTATTGAGAAACCATCAGAAAAGAAATGGTCTCGTGAATTAAAACGATTACCTGTTATTGATGATACTACTTACCGTAAAAACCGAATTGTAGAAACCAACTACATTACAGGTGTAATGGATAAGAATGGTAAGTTGATCATGGACAAGGAAAAAGCCGATAAGAAAATTGGTGAAATTCTAGGTAAAGTAGGGGAGTTGAAGAAAATCAACATTGTGTTTGTAGTGGATGGAGGACCAGATATGGCACCTTATTTAACGGAAATTTCTTCTGCTGTAAATTCCATTAAGAATAATATAACACCCGAATTAAAGGAAGTTTTCGAAGTCTCTTTAGGAGCTGTGGTGTATCGCGATTATGCTGAAAACGATTGTGGAATGCAAAGTTGTTCGGAGTATAAATTGTCGAAGGATTATTCTCGCTTAATTAATTTCATTAACGAAGAAGCTCGTAAGCCAGGCTGTAGTGGAGATAAAGATCCTTCACAAGCTATGCGAGAAGGAATTTATAAGGGAATGAAATTCTTCGAAAATGGAAAAGAATCACAATCAAATTATGTGATCTTGGTTTCAGGAGCTGCCGATAGTGATGCTAATATTGAAAAATCAAAAATTAGTGAAAATGCTTTCTATAATTTATATGGAAAAGTGAAACCTAATTTTATTGCTTATCAATATAATCAAGCTTCTAATGCAGTATTCCGTGATTTTCAAAAGCAAATTCGGAATATCATTATCAAAGGAAATGAAGAGATTCTTGCCTTGTTAAAAGTGGAAACTCCTAATGAAACGATAGAGAAGTTTGTTTTCGAAAAAGACTATTCTAAGACAGATTACAATTGCTATAAAATTGTAGAGGATAAAAACATCCTTCGTAAAGGCTCTTGTACTTTCCCGAATTATGGTCAATCAATTAGTTCAGTTGTATTTTTAACTGAAATGAACGATCTATTAGAAAATATAACCAAGTCTTCGATACTTGCTTCTGAAGACATACAGAAGTCGTTCATTACGGGTGAGAAATCAACTCCAACAAATGCAATGCGTTTGAATTTGATGAGTTTGAAAATTAACTTGTCTGAAACGGAATTGAAGAATTTGTATGAAAAAGGAAAGTATCAGTTTGCTATGAAGTGTTATGCACCTATGAAATCAGCAAAACTGGAGAATGAATTATTCGAACGTGTACTTTTCTTCACAAATGATGAATTGGAAGCACTTATTGCCAATTTGGAGGATTTGGATCAAGACGATTCTGAAAACTTGGCTATAGCATTGGAAAGTTCATTGAAGAAAATTGCTGCAAGTTATTATGGTGGTAAAGAATCAGAAGATGCCATTAAGAAAATGAGCGGTGCTGAAATTGTTTCTTTGATGACTGGTGTGGAATCTAAGTCAGGTATGTTTAAAGCAATGAGAAGTGTGGAGGATATTAAGGATAAATCGAAATATGATTCGAGTAAATTATTATCCATCAAAGCCAAATTTTCTGAAGCATTGAATAACCTTAAGAAAGCGAAAACTGATCAGGATATTTATTACATGGAAGACGGTGTAACGTATTATTGGATTCCCGAAAATTTCCTTGGTAATCTATAAGCGTTTATGGAAGAAGTGCCCTTATTTCATGTCAAGAATCTAGCTTGTGCATACAAAGATTCAAAGAACATAGTTTTAAAGATTAAGGAATTAATCATTCCTCGTAATAAGCTGATTTTCTTATTAGGAGCTTCTGGTTCTGGTAAGAGTACTTTATTAGAAACTTTAGGTTTGATGAATAATACGATTCGAGAAGGATCTATTGTTTTTAAACCTACTTCTGAAAAATCGCTCAACCTTGAAAATTCTTGGAAACAGGGCGAACAAGAGATTAATCTGTTAAGGAAGGAACACTTTACGTTCATCTTTCAACAGACCAATTTGATGGAGAATTTCACTTCATACGAAAATGTATGTATGAGTGAAATGATCAAGACTGGTGCAACTTTAGATTCTGCCGTTCATAAAGCAGAAATACTCATGGAGCGTGTAAGACTTCCTAAATCGGAAGTTACTCTTGAAAAGCTACCTAAATTTCTTTCTGGTGGACAGCGTCAACGTTTGTCTTTTGTTCGTGCATTAAACAATAATGCGGATGTTATTTTTTGTGATGAGCCAACCGGTAACCTTGATGAAACGAATGCGAATGAGCTATTCGAAGTAATAAAGGATGAAATCAAGCAAAACAAAACAGCGATTGTAGTTTCTCATGATATCAATTTGGCAATTAAACATGCCGATGTGATTATTGTGCTCAATAAAAATCAAGATGGTATAGGGGAAATACAAGTTTCTAATGTGTTCGAAAAGCCTATGTGGGCAAATTTCAATGAGCATGAGAAACTAAGCTTTAAAGAATGTATTCGGTCGGTTTTTGTCACTAAGGAAAATATCATAAAAACCGAAAATGAAGTAAAAAGTAATATCAATCTTAACCTGATTTATCGATCATTACTTAGTAAGCGAGAAACTCAGGTCCTTAACGGGATTAAGAAAAGTAATCTTGTTATTTTATCGCTCATATTCTTTTTTACTTTTCTTGCTGTTGGATTTGCAAATGGTTCGTTGAACTATTTATTCGAAAAAATGAATTCAGCTTTGGTTAACTGGGTTAGTATCCCGGTTCCAGCATCCAAATCGGCAGATAAAGAATACGTCGATAATTTATTTAAAATACTGAATACTCCATCCAATAAACTTCAATACGGATATTCAGTAGTTTCTAAATATGCTAAAGATAGCAAACCGATTTACGATAAGAACATTCAACGTGGTGCACGTAGAAGAACGGTTGATGTTTCGCTCGATTCTAAATTCATTAACGAGGAAATTTTAGGTCAAAATTTGATTCTCGGCGATAAATCAGGATTTAAGAATAATCAGGATTTTTCTGTTATTGTTTCCAAGCAGTTTCTAAGCGATTTTAATTATCCAGAGGATGCCTTTTTTATCCTAATGAATATCGACGATGCTGATACATCCAATGGTACTTCAGTAAGTCAGAAAATACCTATTCCAATCAAGGCAATCGTAAATGATCTACCGTCCAAATTATGTTATTTAATTCCTATTGACGTTTATTCTGCATTCTATAACGATAATCGGATACTATCTGGACAAGGAACAAAACCATTCTCTTATGTAAATGAGCGGAAATACATTTATGGTTTTATTGGAACGCGCGATTCTTCTGCAAAAGAACAAGTAAAGCAAGACTTAACAAAAGCGCTTGATTTAAGTAAATCTCAGTTTAATTATTCCTACCAGATAAAAGCGGATAAAATGGGATATTTAAATGGTTTGTCTTTTGAAATCAGTTTAGAATATCCTGTTCAGCATTATACCGAATTAGATAAGATTTGGAGTCAGATTTCAACCGCTAGTTCGATCAGTAAATACAGCAAAGACCTAGTAAGGAATTACAATTTCGAAGGATTTGATTATACATTCAATTCCGACTTTGATGAATTCTCTGTTTATTTTACATCCCTTGAAAAAGTGGAGGAATTCAAGAATTTTATTGAATCATTAAACAGGAAAGATGATAAACAAACCGACATGATTGAGATGGATATATCTAAAGTGAGAGAAAAAAAGAATTTCCTTTTTCTTTCTTTAGTATCTAAAATCACATCTGTACTACTAATCATTTTTAGTGCGATTTCGGTTAGTTTATTCTTGTATAATCTGGTGAAAAATCACTTGAATAAAGTGAAAATGAACATTGGAACTTTTAAAGCCATTGGTTTGTCAGATTCTAAAACGACTGGGATTTATTTTGGAATCATTGTGAAATTTGTATTAGTTGGACTTCTATTAGGACTTGGGACGGCATTTTTAATTGGAAGTGTTCTAAATTCATTTTTGATTTCCAATTTCCAATCGGATGTTGGTATGAAGTATTTCATTCTACTTGGATTGAATACGTATATCACTGTTGGTGTTGTGCTAGTTTTATCTCTCCTTGTTTCTTGGTATACAATCAGAAAAATACTTTCTAAATCTCCTGGAGATTTAATTTATAATCGTTAATTTTTAATCTTATCCTCGATGTCTACCTATTCCTTTTCTGATTCTTTGAAATCGGCCATTCAGATAGCTCAGTCTTTTGCCAAAGAATATCACAATGAGCGTTATTATTTGGGGCATTTGCTTCGTGGATTATTGCATAAGGAAGCGGGTTTGCATAGCTTTCTCACATCCATTGGGAAAGATATCAGCTACATGGTTGAATGGTCAGAAATTCGAATGGAAGAAGCGCCTAAAGTTGCCGTTTCACCTGAAAGTCCTTCTGCCGAACAAAAAGTAGCTCAAGTAATTGAGGAAGCTGATAATCTTCGATTGAAATTAGGTTTAGATAATATTGAACCAATATGTGTTTTAGCTGCTATTGTGAAACCGAATGTTGGTTTTACATCCGATCAGTTGAAATCATTTCCGCTAAAGGAAAAAGAGATTCTCGATTTATATCTCGAAGTAAAGTCTGTAGTTGCTTCAATTGGCGATTCAGGCCAAGGTGATAATTCAGGCTCTTCAGGACAACAATCTGGAAATAAAAGTGCTGGTAATTTGTTGAAATATTGTATTGATAAATTATCGTTAGCAAAAGAGGGAAAACTAGATCGAATTATTGGGCGAGATAAAGAAACTCGAATGATGCTCGAGATTTTAGGTCGTCGTTCTAAACCAAACGTGATTATTACTGGTGAGCCAGGAGTTGGTAAAACAGCTTTAATTGAAGGTTTTGCTCTATCACTTAATGATGGAACTGTTCCTGAAATTTTAAAAGGAGCTTCATTATTTGAATTGGATATGGGTGCCTTGGTAGCAGGAGCTTCTTACAAAGGTGAAATCGAAGAACGATTAAAAGGAATTATTCGAGAAATTAAAGAATTCGATAAAGCCATTTTATTTATCGATGAAATTCACACTCTTCTCGATCCCAAAGGTCCTGCAGGTGGTGGCGCAGCGAACCTATTAAAACCAGAATTAGCTCGTGGAGAAATAACGGTTATTGGAGCAACCACTCAAGATGAGTACCGCAAAATAATTGAGCCGGAACAAGCTTTTAGTCGTCGTTTTGAAGTGCTAAAAGTAGAAGAGCCAGATATTGTGACAGCAACGAAAATGTTGAATTCACTTGTTGGTTATTACGAAGAACACCACAAATTGAAAGTGGATAAAGATGTTCTAGAAGATTCAGTTCGTTTAGCTAAACGATATGTAAAAGAACGTCGGTTACCTGATGCTGCAGTGGATCTTCTTGATAGAACAATGGCTGCATTGCGCATGATGAATGAGACTACCGATCAGGAATTAGAAGCATTGAGCAAAGAATTTGAAGAGATTATTCAACCAGATGTTTTCACTTCCGAAAAAGAACGTTTAGCTGAATTACGTTGGTTTAATCATATTTTGAAAAGTAAACTCTCTCCTGTTCTAATTGGTAAATTGGAGAATAATGTAGAAGAGGGTAAACTCGAATCTTCTGAAGAATTAGCGGATTACTTAAAGGATTTAATCGAGCGATTGAAAGTTGTTGCAGTAGATAAACATGAATTTGTCACCAAACAAGATGTTGCTGCTGTTGTAAGTTATAAAACGGGTATTCCACTTGGGAAAGTTCAAGCTCAAGAACAAACCAAGTTGATGCAGATGTCTGAAATTCTAAAAGGACGTGTTGTAGGGCAAGATCATGCAATTAAAGCACTTGCTGATGCAGTTGTTGAATCGCGTTCTGGATTAAATAAACCGGGTCAACCGATTGGATCATTCTTTTTATTAGGTCCAACAGGAACAGGTAAAACAGAGGTTACGAAATCATTAGCTGATTTTCTATTTAATGATGAAAAAGCCATGATTCGTTTCGATATGAGCGAATTTAAAGAAGAGCATTCTGCCGCATTATTGTATGGAGCGCCTCCGGGATATGTTGGTTATGAAGAAGGCGGTATGTTGGTGAATAAAATCCGTCAACAGCCTTATTCTGTTGTTCTTTTTGATGAGATTGAGAAAGCTCACCCTTCAGTATTTGATATTTTCCTTCAAATTTTGGATGAAGGTAAAATGCATGATCGTTTGGGTAAAGTGGGCGATTTTTCCAATTCAATTATCATATTCACTTCCAATATTGGTAGTGAGTGGATCGTTGAAGAGTTTAACAAAGGAGTAATTCCTAAATCGGCTCAATTGATGGAAATAATGACTAAATATTTCCGTCCAGAATTTTTAGCTCGATTAACGGAGATTTTACCATTTGCACCAATTAGCGAGGAAAATGTTGTTCGCATTTTGGATATCCAAATGAAGAGCTTGTTGGAGAGTTTACACAAACAAGGCATTTCCTTGAAAATTGAACCAGAAGCTAAGAAAACAATTGCTTTAACTGGATTTACTCCAAAATACGGAGCAAGACAAATTTCAGGAGTTATTCGAACCTTTTTGCGTCGACCAATTTCTAAAATGATAGTTTCAGGAGAAGTGAAGAAAGGACAAACGATACAAGTTGATTTGAATGAAGCTGGAGAAGTAACCTGGAATGTAGTCTAACACTGGATTCCCATTGATTTTGGGGATTCAAAAAAAACTTGCATCGAATAGAAATCTTCGTTATCCTTGTATAACGCTTTTTAATTAATAAACATAGCCTATGATGAATTTTGGAGTTGGGGGTCAAGAAGTAAAATTAGACGCCTCAGAGGGTATTGCCGATATTCCTTTAAATAGAACCTTATTGATTCAGAAATTAACTTCTGAAGATGAGCAAGTTCCGCAAACAGTATATGGTTTAAAAAATGTGGAGGATGTATTCAGTCATTTCAAACCAAGTGTTGAAATTGAAATGGATAAAGCGGATGGTTCTACAGTAAACGAAGAATTCAGATTTTCAAATATTGGTGATTTCAAGCCATCTACATTTGTTGAGAAAAGTAATTTCCTAACAGATTTGAGTATTCAGGAGCAACAATACGGAAAGATTTTAAAGCAAATTAAAACCAATAAATTGCTTAAAAATGTATTGGAAAACCCTCAAACTCGTAGTGCTTTTGTTGAACTTCTGATGACATTGTCGGCAGAATTAAATACAAAAGATTAATTAACTATTCATTGAATACACGATATGTCAGAGCTAGAACAATCACAATCATCCGCTGAGTTTAAGGAAAAACAAGCCTTACAAAGCGATAAGCCAACAAAATCATTAGCTGAGTGTATTTCAGCTTTATCAAAATTTGGTGGATATCAGTTTGTTGAAGGATTAGTTGATGGAGCGCAGAATTTAAATCCTGAGCGTAAAGCACGGAGAAATATTTTCTTAACTGATCCAGAAAAGAAATCTGAAAAAGAAGCATTAAGCAAGAAAATTGATATTTGGCTTCAATTATTGAGTGAAAATAATGGAATGGATGAAATGGCTGATTTTGCTAGTAAAAAAGCAGAAGAGTCATCTTCTCTATTAAAAGGAAATTTGAAAAAGATTTCTGAGGACTGCAAAGAATTAGAAACATCGTATCGTTCGGTTGCTCTATTCTTTCAAAATGCCGAATCAGATAAGATTAATAACCTGAGTGTTATTAATGCTTCCATGGATAGTCTTCAAGATTTAGATGGACAATTTATTCGTCACGTATCGGAAGAATTAAAACAAAACTACGATCGTTTAGATTTACGCGATAACTATTCCTTGATGTGTATTCCAGGATATTTGGGATCGAATAAAGTTGTTTCTGAATGGGGACGAATTGCTCATCAAAACAAAGTTATGCTTGTAACAGATTTTGATGATTTGAGCGATGTAAATATGACATTAGATGATTATAAAGACTCCAAATTAACCAGTGGAGACATTTACAAGTCTAATGTGGTTATGACAGGGAATTATTTAGTAGGTAGAGGTAAGAATGATGAAATAGGAGAAGAGGAAGATTTAATGGTTCCGCCTTCATCTTCACTTGCTGGTCGCATGTATACTACATTAATGGCTCAGATTTCTGCGGGTGCAAAATTCGGTACATTGAATGCAGTTGATGGTGTTCGATTTGCGATGAAGAAAAGTGAAATTTCTGAGTATGATAAGAATGGTCTAGTACCAATGGTAAGTGAATATGGAAAAGTAATGGCTTTTTCAGGTAAAACACTTTTCAGTGGCGATAATTTAGGTCTTCAAACATATTCAGTAGTGCGTGTATTTGATTACATCAATAAAGTGCTTATTGATTTCTTAAATCGTCGTGCATTTGAAAATTGGACAAGTATTACAGAGAAAAATCTTCGTGAGCAGATTGTTAAATTCTTAGATGGTATTACTGGTCCTCAAGGTCTAATTGAGAAATTTCGTATTGATCGATTTGAACGTGACGAAAATCAAAAAGATAAAATCCACCTAGATATCTTCTTGATGCCTTATTTCCCTGCAAAAAGCTTCATGCTTAAATTGGATGGAACAAAAGGAAACTTTGACACAGAAACCAAACAAGTTTAATTTAATCCACAATTCATTTTAACTAAAATTCCCTTAAAGCCATGTCTTTTAAAGCAAAATTAAAATTTGGTTCCAAAGAGTATGATGTACTTTCATGCTCTTATTCATTCTCACGTGATGTAGATCATAAAGGTCGTCCATCTTCAACTGTATATGGAGGAACTTTAAGTGTTAGCATTGAATCAACAGAAGATACTACTGTTATTGAATCAATGGTGAATAGTAAACATAAACCAGTTAGTGGTTCTGTTACTTTCTTCAAGCGTGAAGAAGATGGTGCAAAAATGAAAGAATTAACTTTTACTGATGGATATGTAATTGCATTTTCTGAAAGTATTGACGCTATTGGTGGACAACCTATGAGTATTCATTTTACAGTTTCTGCTCGTGAATTGAAAATAGGTAATGCAGATCATGTGAATGAGTGGCCTGTAGCTTAATTTAATAGTACTTACTGGGAAGAGCGGGCTTAATAAGTT
>ENA-UOWO01003596-UOWO01003596.1-activated-sludge-metagenome-genome-assembly--contig:-NODE-3596-length-17841-cov-5.072585_pt1 | contig 17841 bp, 19 predicted proteins | sample MGYA00238148_ERZ761564 | MGnify/ENA primary metagenome ERZ761564 (study PRJEB28885, sample SAMN05720194) | activated sludge metagenome | isolation source: Anaerobic digester | place: USA...
TTTGGATTAAACAATTTCCAGCCCCTCCGCACTTCCTAAATACGAAATACGGAATACTATATACTACTGCGCTCTCTCGACGTATGAACCATCCTGGGTATTAACCAGAATTTTGTCGCCCTCTTTGATGAAGACAGGGGCATCAAGTATTGCACCGGTTTCAAGGGTTACTTTTTTGGTGACTGCGCTGGCGGTGTTGCCTTTGACTGCCGGTGGAGCAGATACCACCTTAAAAGCCATTTTTATAGGAAGTTCTATTGCTAGCGGTTCTGATCCAAAATAGAGAATGTCGACAGAGGAGTCCTCGAGCAAGTATTGTTTTTGCTCAGCAATCTTTGACAGGGGTAGGGTAAATTGATCAAAGGTTTCACTGTCCATAAAATAAGCATTCTGATCATCTAAATAGAGGAATATTGAACTTCTTTTGGATAGATCGGCCTCTCCTACCTTATCTGCGCCCTGAAATGTCTTGTCTACGGTAGAGCCAGTGCGGAGATTGCGAATTTTTGTTTTAACAACTGCACCGCCCCTTCCCATTTTTGAATGGGAGTAAGAGACAACTATAAAGGGGTCGCCGTCAAGAGTAAACCTGGTGCCTGTTTTTAGATCGGTGATGGAAAGCATAGTTTTAAGTTGAAAGTTGCAAAGTTACAAAGGGGCTATCTTTTGACTTTGTAACTTAGTACTTTGTAACTCCTTTTTATCGTCCTACAAAGGGGAGAAGCGCCAAAAATCTTGCACGTTTAATTGCGGTTGAAAGCTGACGTTGGTGACGGGCGCAATTATTATTCCTGTAGGAAGGCTGAATTTTCTGCCATCTATCAAGATAACGCGAGATGGTGTTTACATCTTTGTAATCAACTTCTTTGATTTTTGCTTTACAAATTAAGCATTTGTTTTGTCTTGCCATATTTTCCTTTCAGTCACAATAACCAAGATACAAGAGACAATATTCAGTTGATCATTGGTAATTGGTAATTGATTATTACTAGAATGGTATTTCTTCGATATCTATCTCATCCTGGTTTTCTGTGGGGGTTACAGAAGGTTTGGCCGGAGCATCAGCCTTGGGAGATGGGTCATAGTCCTTGTTCTTGCTGCCAAGAACGATTGTGTTGTCTGCGACAATCTCGGTTTTATAGCGCTTTACTCCATCTTGTCCTTCCCAGCTTCTCGTCTGAAGGCGTCCTTCTACAAACACGGGGTTGCCCTTTTTAAGCATTGGCACTATGTTTTCTGCCTGTTTTCCCCAGACAACGATTTCATGGTATTCGGTTGCTTCACCATCCGTACCGTCAGTGTTTTTCCATCGTCGGTTGGTTGCTACGCTGAAATTTGCGACGGCTTGACCATTCGGGGTATAGCGCATCTCCGGATCTTTGGTCAGATTCCCTAGTATCTGAGCACGATTGAGATTAAGCATAAAGTCCTTTCGTTGTTAATCTTGGCACCACTTTAATTAAAGCTCGTCTCCTAGGATGTCGTCAAGTTTTTCATTTAACTTAGAAAGTCTCTCTACCTCAGTTTCCTCAGTACCATCCTTCTCGGATTTTTTGGTCTTCTTGGGTTTCTGCTCCTCTGTTTGTGCTTCCTCGGTCTTCACTGTCTTTTTTGTGGTCTTGGTAGGGGCTTCTACTTCCTCGGGTGCCTCAACTTCTTCGATTTCTTTTTCTTCAACAGCTTCAGCGACTTTCTCTTTTGTCTCAGTCTCATCCTCGTCTTTTCCAGCCTCCTCGAGCGTCGGGACTTTGTTCTCTCGAATGGACATTAGATTTTTACTTTCTTCTGTTTCGCCCTCGACAATCTCAAAAGACCGCTCTCCACCGATTGCAGCTTCGATTGCCTCTGTGTTGGCGATTTCTTCACTTGTGAGAGTGATTTCCTCCGAACCATAGTGTTGAGTAATGAGGAGGTGTCGAAGAATCTCTTCTGAAAGACGAAGGTCTCTTTCAAGTTCGGCAACCTTTGTTCCGGGTAAGTCAAAGTTTAGTGTGACATAGGTAGCAAAATCTTGCTTCTTTATTGGATAGGCAAGTTTTCGTCTTCCCCAAACCTCTTCTTTGGCTACTTCTCCGCCGAGCTGAGTAACAAAACCAGTGACTTTACCAGTCACTTTGTTTAGGTCATTTTCCGGTACTCGATCAGAAACCAAGTACGTAAGTTCGTACGTTCGCATGCATGTCCTTTCTGGCGTCCGATCTCGCTATTGGCGAGCCGAGACTCCCCCGAGGGGGAAAAGTAATTGTAATTAATAAAACAATAGCACAAATAATGAAAAGTTGCAAGTCAGTAGATGTGGATTGGGGTATCTTGAAATACTTTCACCTTGTATCCTTATTGCCCTATATGTTGAACCTAAATACTATAACATCACCGTCTTTAACATGATAGGTTTTGCCTTCAGTCCGGACCAAGCCCTTCGCTCGTGCTCCACTCCAACCATTGTTGTCCACAAAATCTTGATGATTGACAATTTCTGCGGCGATAAAACCACGTTGAAAGTCGGTATGTATTACCCCGGCTGCTTCTGGAGCCGTAGCATTCTCCTTGATTGTCCAGGCTCGAGTTTCTTTTTCCCCTGAAGTGAAATAGGTTGCAAGCCCCAATGATTTGTAAGCAGCCTGGATAAGTCTATCGAGCCCTGATTGTATCATACCGAGCTCTTTAAGGTATTCAGTCTTCTCAAAATCATCTAGCTCATTCAGTTCTGCCTCGATCTTGGCAGATATTGGGATGAAATCATAGTTATCTATGGACGACAGATCAAAAGACGACAGACAACTGACAGGAGTCATATCTGTGCTATCTGCCGTCTGTTGTCTACTTAGTCCGTTGTCCATTTGTGAGAGCTGGCCCTCAGACACGTTAGCGATATATAGAATCGGCTTCATAGTCATCAAAGATAAATCTCGAACAAGTTCTAGCTCTTTTTCGTCGAGGCTTATCTCTCGAACGTTTTTACCATTATCTAGTTTATTCTTAATTTTCTCCAAAGCATTTTTCAGGATCGGCGCATCCTTGGATCCAGCTTTGATTTCCTTCTCAAGTGAGCCCAATCTTTTTTCGACAGTAGCATAGTCGGCAAGCTGAAGTTCGGTTTCAATTGTTATGATATCTTCATACGGGTCAACCCTATTCTCTGAATGTATTATTTTTTCATCCTTAAAAAAGCGCACAACCATAGCAATAGCGTCACATTCACGAATGTGAGCTAAGAATTTGTTGCCTAATCCTTCGCCTTTTGATGCCCCTCGGACAAGCCCCGCGATATCAACAAATTCCACTGTGGCGGGAATAATCTGCTTGGATTGAGAGATTTTCGCTAATTTGTCCAGCCTTTCGTCCGGAACTTTGACCACTCCGATATTGGGGTCAATTGTGCAGAAAGGATAATTGGCAGCTTCGGCTTGAGCACCCTTAACTAGCGCATTAAACAATGTGCTTTTCCCGACGTTTGGCAGTCCGACTATTCCGATTTGCAATGACATAGCTATATGGTAGCAAATTTGAACCGGAATGTCGATCTAGTTCCAGTCTAATCTGGACTGCATAATTTTATCCCATCTTACCTTTTCCACCTCGAAAGTGTCAGGTCTATCGTGCCTCCCCAACCCAAAATCGGAATTTTATTGTTCGAGTTTATCGAGAGCTAGCTGCACATATGACTTCTCGACGAGCTTGAATATTCTATCTTTTGACTTTACACATACATTCGCTATAGTAAGTATATGAAAACCTTGGTTCTAATCGATTCAAATGCAGTCATCCATCGTGCGTATCACGCACTGCCTAAAAATCTTTCCAATACTAGGCGTGAGCTGACCAATGTGACATACGGTTTTGCCTTGGCCTTGATAAAAATATTGGAAGAGTTGAAGCCTGATTTTGTTGCTGCCGCCTTTGATTTGGCGGGACCGACTTTCAGGCATGTCGAGTATAAAGAATATAAAGCGACCAGGGTGAAGGCGGACCAGGAACTTTATGATCAAATCCCTCGTGTTCGAGAGATGCTTATAGCTTTTGGGATACCAATATATGCAGTCGAGGGTTTTGAAGCTGATGATATCATCGGAACAATTGTTGATTTCTGTAATGGTCATAATGAAAAGTGCAAAATCCCAGGGGAAGATTTGTTGGTCTACATAGCTTCAGGGGATCGTGATGTTTATCAGCTGCTGAATGGCCACAGCAAAGTATTCATGCTCAAACACGGCTTCTCGGAAGCTGAGATTTTCGACACAAAGCACCTGAAAGAAGTTTACAACTTAGAGCCAACTGATTTCATTGATCTGAAAGCTCTGATGGGGGACGCTTCTGATAATATTCCGGGGATTCCGGGAATCGGCCCCAAAACAGCGACAGACCTGCTGATCAAGTTTGACACGCTGGAAAAGCTCTATGAAAAAATTGCTAAATTGCTCAATTGCTCAATTGCTAACTTAACAGAACAACAATTTAGCAATGAAACAATTGTAACAATTGCCAAGCAACTGGGCATCAAAGAACGAATTCTCAAGCTTCTCATTGAGCACAAGGAGCAGGCTTTCATGTCGCAAAGGCTTGCAACCATTCGTCGTGATGTTCCGATTGATTTTAACCTTGCGGATGCAAGGTGGGGACAGTATGACAAAGAGAAGGTGAGAGCGCTTTTTGAAGAGCTTGAGTTTCGATCTCTTTTACGTCGTTTTACAAAAGGCTGGGAAGGAGAGTCGGCAGAGAAGAAGGTGACTGAAGAGCAAAAGAAAAAAGATAAACAACTAAAGCTAGAGTTGTAACTTAGTACTTTAAACTTTGTAACTACCCATGTGGTCACATTTAAAAGAAAAAGGTGTTGAACTTCCAAAGATTACTTCTGGGGGGATCAACGAAAAGATCAAGCCGGTGCTTTCGGAAATGGAAGAAGCGGGAATTCGCATTGATTGTGATGGTTTGAGTTTGCTCGAGCAAAAGCTTAACAATCGCATTGATAAGCTTGAAAAAGAGATTCTGAAAAAGGCTGATTGTGATTTTAATATCAATTCACCCTCTCAGATGGCAGAGGTGCTGTTCAAGAAATTAAAACTTCCAGTTGACGGTTTAAAGCGAACTAAGAGTGGAGTTTCGACAGCTGCTCAAGAGCTTCGCAAGCTTGCTGATCAGCACGAGATAATCAGCCCGATCCTGGAGCATCGCGAACTCTCCAAATTGGTTTCAACTTATCTAAAACCCCTGCCTCTTTTGGTGGACGAGAACTCTCGCCTTCATACCCATTATGGCCTAGAAACCACAACCGGACGGTTAACGTCATTCGAGCCCAACCTTCAAAATATTCCAATCAAAGGGAAATATGGGATGGAAATTAGGAGGGCCTTTGTTGCTGCCCCGGGGATGAAGTTGATTGCTGCTGATTATTCCCAGGTTGAATTGCGAGTGGTAGCCACTCTTGCACAAGACAAGTCCATGCTTGATGCCTTCACGAGCGGAACCGATATCCACGCCAAAACCGCCTCAGAAATTTTCCATATTCCGGAAGTTGAAGTTACTCATGATCAGCGCCGTGTAGCCAAGGCGGTCAATTTCGGCATTGTTTACGGACAGACACCCTTTGGTCTTTCACAGGCCATTGGAATCTCGACAGAGGAGGCCGTGAAGTATATCGGGGATTACTTCGCAGTCCACACAGGAATCAAAGAATATATCAATGAGATGATTGCTAAGGCTCATAAAGATGGCTATGTCGAAACCCTATTCGGTTTCAAGCGCTACTTCCCTGAAATTAACGGAAGGGCTCGATATTTAGCCGAATCTGAAGAACGAATGGCAATCAATACGCCAGTGCAAGGAAGTGCAGCCGAGCTACTAAAGTTGGCGATGATTAAAATCAACTCAAAACTCAAAACTCAAAACTCAAAAGTTGAAACCGAAAAACTAGCAAGGATGATTTTGACAGTTCATGATGAATTGGTTTTTGAAGTACCCGAAAGTCGGGCGGAGGAAATCGCCAAAATAGTCGAAGATGAAATGAGCAGTGTGATCAAGCTTCCAATTCCAATCGAGGTAACGGTTGGGGTGGGAGACAATTGGGCAGAGTGTAAGTAAATACTAAGTTACAAAGTTTAAAGTTACAAAGGGTTTCAAATTGCAAAGTTGTGAATAGCGGGAGGAGGGATGGTAAAAATTGAGAGGTTTGAAGATTCTGTTGTCTGGCAGAAGTCTAGACAGTTTACGCTTGAGTGTTATAACAATTTTAGCGCATTAAGGGATTTTTCATTTAGAGATCAGATACAACGAGCTGCAGTTTCTATCATGAACAACATTGCCGAGGGGTTTGAACGCAGAAGCAATAAGGAATTTGTTCAGTTTCTGTATATCTCAAAGGGTTCTTGCGCCGAAGTTCGCTCGATGCTTTATTTATCGCTGGATCTGAAATACATCGACAAGGCCAATTTTACGAAGCTCTATGATTGTTCGATTGAAATTTCTCGCATCCTGCACGGACTGATTAAGACTTTATGAGCTGTCAGGTTATTACTTCCAACTTTAAACTTTGTAACTTTTAACTTAGTACTTGCGCATGCTTTATTTTTATTACGGTGAAAATACATATCTGGTGAAGGAGCTCGTCAAGTCATACGAAGCTGATTTTTGCAAGGTTCAGGGCGGCGACTTGAATCTGTCTCAACTTGATGGAAAAACACTGAATTTGCAGCAATTAATCGGTGTAATTTTAGCTGTACCATTTTTGGGTAGCCGACGCCTTGTTGTTATTAAAAATTTCTTGTTAGAGAATGAGGACAAGGAATTACCCAAAAAAATTATTGATCACCTTGTTAAATTGCCTGATTTTACTGATTTGCTCTTTCTTGAGATGGGAGAGCCGGACAAGCGAACATCCCTTTTTAAGTTTCTTGAAAAAAATGCCACGGTGAAGAAGTGCGAACCGCTCGAGGGGATTAAGCTTCACGCTGCAATTACCAAGAGGTGTTCCAGAGAGGGCATGGTGATGGGGGCACACGTCGCTTCGCATCTTGTTGATAGAACAGGTGCAGACTTATGGCGGCTTAACAATGAGGTTAGAAAGCTTATTGATTTTGCGAGGTCAAAACAATCTCTCTCTATAGAACGAGAGATGGTCGATTTACTAGTAGAGCCCGAATTTTCTGCCAAGATTTTTACTCTTACCGATGCAATTCTTAATCAAAATGTAAGGCAGGCGGTTTCTTTGTTGGAAAAATTTTTAAGTGCAGGGGAAGATCCCTTGATGATTCTTAACATGATTGTTTATCAATTGAGGCAACTTCTAATAGTGTCCGATTCGAGCAAGCGCGGTTTGCGTGGTAAAGAGATTGCAAATCGAGGTTTGCTCCGTCCGTTTGTAGTAAATAAACTTATGCCACTGGTTAGGAAATTCTCACTTGAGGAGCTTAGTCTTGCTTACGGACGCTTGGGATTTATTGATTCGCAAATAAAGACTGGCAAGGTGGATGCCAAACTTGCAATGACTCTTTTTGTTGTGGAATTCTCAAGGATCTCATGATAGAATATTGGCAGGTAAGCCGATAGTATGTATGATTGGGCAAATCGCTGATTAGCTTACGCGCTGACTGGCTTATTAGCTTGTGACGGAGGGAAGTTGAAGCAGAAACTTCAACCACAGACAACTCGATACTTCATTGAAATACAGTGGAAACAGTTTTTTATTGTTTCTCTCCTTTTTGCAATTTTCATTGGCCTTTGGTTTCTCGCTCGCCCCTTTCAGTCAGATATGGCCAAGTACACCCCACCACTCGACGGCTTAAATACTCAGATTGAGATTAAAGTTTTGCCGGACGGAGTGCTTGAAATTGACGGCAAGAAGAGCAAAGAACGCTTTCTTCCAGATGGGGAGTGGGCGGTTTTACGTTACCCGATCATTGACGCTATTGGGACATATTACTCGGACTTTTCTATCAGGTTGTTGTTACCAAGGCCGGTTGCTTTTGGTTCGGAGTGTGAATTCTTAGGTATTCATGGAGTCGGATATTCAAGTTGCCAGATTGTTGATGACCAGACGATTCTTTATGACGCCTTTGATGTTAGTGAGACGGCTTCCCTGTCGGTTATCACCAAGCTTCCCAGGGACAGCATCAAGTTTCCTTTTCTAGCTGCAGTTTATAGTAAGTTGAATACTGGAAAATCCCTTGCCTGGGCATTAACTGCGGTAATCTTGCCTACGATAACATTTATTTATATGTTGTTTTTTATTACATGGCAGCGCCGAAAGCAGAATATTGATAAGTCAGACCAAATTTCAATAGCACCACCGATGGCTTTACCGCCAGCACTTGTTGGAGTACTACTGCATCAACGTGTCGGTTCTCGTGAAATTGCTGCGACCCTAATAGATCTAGCTAGCAGGGGAGGAATCTACATTATGGATAGAGAACACGACTTTGCTTTTACAAAGAATCGGACGCCTCGCCAAATATTACCGTATGAGCAATTATTACTCTCAAAAATATTTCGGGATGAAGGTGCTGTTTCCAATAGACAGATCATTGAATCACGTATCGGAAATCATCTATATAGTAAGAAAATTTCTCTTGTTGCATCGGAGTTGTATAGTTTGGCAACAAAATTGGGCTATTTCATAATCAATCCTCAGCGAGCACACGGAAAGTATCGCTTGATCGGGCTTGGCGGTTTATGTTTGGGTATCGTTGGCTTGGCGCTTAGTCTCAAGTTTTTCTCAAATCCGCCTTTTATCGCTTTTTTCTGGGTTGGTATGATGGTTTCCTCGATTGTTGTTTGGGTGACAGCTCGCAATATTCCAATTCGTTCTGTTGTCGGAAAGACAGCGCTTAGCAATTGGATTTCTTTTCGTAAATACTTAGCTAGTCCGGAGAAGATGCCGTTCTCGTATGATAGCCAAGAGGTTTTTCAAAAATATTTACCTTATGCTATTGTTCTTGACTGCGAGGCTGCCTGGGCTCAACGCTTTTCTGATCAAAACTTTACAGTCCCTGATTGGTTTGTATCAGAATCATCCAGTTTGAGTCTTCAGGATTTTTGTTTATCTCTCTTTCCAATTGTTGCTTTCATCTCGAAGAGTTTCGAAGCAATTATTGAACCGGGCTATGAGTAAAGGACATTGATGGGCTTGATTAACAAGATAATTTTTGGTGGTGGTATTGTCTTTGACCTTACAAAATGGGCTATTCTTTTGGTTGTGGTATTAACAGTGATTAACACCTTTTTCGTTGGAATTTTTGTGGTTGACGGGCCCTCAATGGAGACAACCTTGCATGATCGAGAGGTTGTGTTGTGGGGCAGGAACTCTTTTTCGAGTAAAGAGCCAGCGCGTGGTGAAATTGTGATGGTGAATTACCCGGGGGATCCGTTGCACAAAAAATATGTTAAGAGAATCGTTGGTTTGCCTGGTGAAAAAATTGATATACGAAGTGGCAAGGTATATATAAACGACAAACATATTCGGGAAGACTATTTGGATTCATCAGTGGAATCAACTCCTGACGGATCGTGGCAGATTGATGAGGGTAGGTTTTTTATTATGGGAGATAATCGCCCCAATTCAAATGACTCTCGTTTCTTCGGTCCGGTTGAGAAAGAATTTATCTTAGGTCGCGCACTTGCAGTAGTATTTCCTCGATTCACTGTTCCTGAGAGTAATTCAAAAATCCAAACCCCAGCCACCTGATTTTATTCCTTCAGTAATTACAAAAAATATGCCTAGATAGAGGCATATTTTTTGTTTTTTTGGAGTGAATATTACTTTTTCTTAGGTTTGAGGGAAGATTTTTTAGCACCGGCTTTCTTTGTTTTCTTGACTTGGGTAGTCACAGACTGTGTTGCTACTACTTTGGCTAGTCGCGATTTGAGGCGGGAAGCTTTGTTTTTGTGAACAACGTTTTTCTTGGCTGCCATGTCGAGTTCGCGGTAAGCTGCAGCGAGAAGTTCTGGAGTATAATTACCCTTAGTTATTGCAACTTTAACGCCTTTTACGGCATTTTTGATTTTAGCGCGGGTTACGTCGTTGATCGCCTTTTGGGCAATGCTGACACGCAAAGCTTTCTTTGCAGATTTGATAATTGGCATGTTTTTTCCTAAATTACATCTTAAAATACTTTAGCACAAAGTGCGGCTTAAGTAAAGGGCGGGATGAATAGCTTTGCAAAAGGAACAAGTTTGCGGTTTAATAGAGACATGTTGAAACAAAATATTCTTCTTAAAGAATACACCAATTACAAAATCGGTGGCCCGGCCAAGTACTTTTTGGAGATCCATTCCCTGGATGATCTTGAAAACGGAGTGCGCGAATGGGAATTCACCTCTCAAACGCTCGAGATGGAGGCCAGAAAAACTTACATTCTTGGTGGTGGCACGAACGTATTGTTCGATGATCGGGGCTTTAATGGACTAGTAATTTACAACGCTATTTCGGGAATCGAACGAATTAGCGAACATGAGGTTAAGTTCGGCTCCGGAATGCAATTTAAGGAAGCACTGAATTTCGCCCTAGAAACCAAACTCTCGGGCCTCGAGTGGGGTGGAGGGCTTCCGGGAAGTGTCGGCGGCGCTATTCGAGGCAATGCCGGTGCTTTTGGCGGTGAGATCAAGGATACTATTGTTAGTGTTGAGAGCATTGATATCAAAACTTTTCAGAAACACCATCGCAGTGCTTCCGAATGTCAGTTTGGATACCGTTCAAGCATCTTTAAGCAATTGCTACCAGATGAACTAATTACTTCTGGAACATTCTTTTTCGAGGGAAGAGACGAGGTTCATCTGAAACGCGTCGTCAAGGAGCACGAGGATTATCGTGAGGAACGCCAACCCCTTGATTTTCCAAGTGCCGGAAGTACATTCAAAAATGTTCCACTTGATCAGGTTCCTCTAGAGTGGCAAGAAAAGTTTGCCGACCAGATCAAAAACGATCCCTTCCCGGTCATGCCGGTAGCCTGGCTGCTTTCTGAGGCGGGACTTAAGGGAAAACAGGTCGGCGGGGCAAAGATTTCTGAGAAACACCCAAACTTTTTTATCAACACAGGTGGTGCCTCATCGGTTGATTTAAAAGAGTTGCTTAATTACGCACAAAAGAATGTAAAAGAAAAATTTAACATACTGATTGAGCCGGAAATAATAATTGTGGAGTACTAATGGCTAAAATTGAAAAGGACACTTTTGATGAAGAGATTGGCATTTGCCAAAAAGCCTCTGCTGAACATGGCGGCGAATGCGCCTGGGGAAAATGTGAAAGTTGTGGGGTTGTTCCAATGCTTCACAAACTTTACAAAGGGGAACTGATAGAAGACCCTACTACTATAGAAGACCTTCGTTCTCAATATCTTGGGTAGTGATTTTTTGTACTGCTGTCATATTGACAGGCTAACGAACACTTGTTAGTCTGTTATTTGTGTCTAATACAAAGGAAAAAATTTTTAATGCAGCTCTGGACTTGTTTGCGGAGGTTGGTTATCGATCAACTTCTGTTCGAGATATTGCGGAGAAGGTAGGAATTAGGGAGAGCTCTATCTATAACCACTATCAAAGCAAAGAAGCGATTCTTGATGATATTTTAAACTCATTTATTAAAGACAACCTTGCTGATTTTCCGAATGAAGATGTATTGCTTGCAAGCATGTCCCAGAACACTGTTGAAGAATTTTGGATTCTGGGTCAGGAGAGATTTCATCGTTTCATTACAAGCCCTGGGGTAGAAAAAACTTTTCGGATTATGATGAGTACTCATTTTTACAATCCAAGGGCTCAGCACACTCTGCTCTCGCTTCTTCACTGGTATATTGGCCAAGTTGAGATAATTCTAGAGAGAATGATTAAAAAAAACTTGATTAGAAAAGTTGACTCAAGAGTTGCTGCAACTCAGTATGTTTACGTTATCCTCGCGTTCCTGCTCGAGCTCTTTGCTACAGATACAAGCAAGCGTCAACAAGCAATAATTGAATCAACCGTAAATAAACACATCGAGTTTTTTTTCAATAATTTAAAACAAAAACCGTAAAGGAAAGGAAAAATGAATCTGACAAAATTTGCAATCAAGCGCCCCTTGGCACTCCTGATGGTTGTGCTTGCACTATTTATCTTCGGTATAAAATCATACAACGGTATGAAAACCAGCCTGATGCCGGAGACAAACATTCCCTTTGTGCTTGTCCAAACCATCTATCCCGGAGCTAGTGCCGAAGTAATTGAATCCCAGGTTACCGCTCCGCTGGAGAAGCAGCTTTTTTCCTTGCCCGGTATAAAGAATGTAACCTCATATTCGCTAAAAAACGTATCATCAGTGGCGCTTGAATTTAATATGGATCGTGATCCTGATCAGGCTGTGGCTGATGTAAACAAGCGAGTGAATGAGTTTAAGACCAATCTGCCGGAGGACGCGGCCGACCCCGCTATCCAGAAGATCGATAATAATGCCTCATCTGTTATTGATTATGCCCTTTATTCCGATAACAAAAATACACTTGAGCGTTATGTACAGGATGATCTGAAGTCACGGATTGAAAGAATTGAGGGTGTCGGTCAAGTTAACATCTTCGGACTAAGTGAGAAAGAGGTTAGAGTCACATTGAAAAGCGATGCTGCTTCTCGCGGGATTACCTCTACGGCTATTTCTGATGCTTTAGCAAATAAAGCTTTCGGTGCGAAACTGCCCTCTGTTGTTCCGCTTGGTTCTGTCAAAGAAGGTGAGAGAGACCTTTCGGTTGAGATTAATTCAGAGATCACCTCGCTGGAGGAAATCAAAAACCTTTCTATTGTGTCCACCGCTAACGGGAGTCAGCGATCTTTACCTGTCAAGATCGGCGAAGTTGCCGATGTCGAGCTAGTAGATAAAGAAAGTGAGACATATTTCCGTACAAACGGAAAGTCGGCAGTAGGTATTTCGGTAATGAAACAATCCGACGCTTCTGATGTAAACGTTGCAACCGAAGTAAAGAAACTGCTTGGCGGGGAAAAGTCGCTGCCAGTAACCAAGATGGTGGCCGGTGTAGTTGGTTTTCATTTTGAAAAGGAGCAATACGAGCCGGAGCTGGACTTGGCTAAAGAGGGAATTACGGCCAAGGTAACGAGCGATCCCTCTATATATATTAAAGAGTCGGTAAACGGTGTCCTTGAGAGTCTGATTGAGGGAGTAATTTTGACCGGACTTTTTCTGCTTCTTTTCTTGCGCAGTATTCGCTCGACCTTGATTGTCTTAGTTTCAATTCCGACAGCACTGGTAATTACATTTATCGGAATGAAAGCATTCGGCTTTACTCTGAATGTTTTATCCCTCTTGGGAGTAGCCATGTCGATCGGTATTTTGGTTGATGACTCGATCGTCGTGATTGAAAACATTTTTGCAAAGTTAAAGAAAATTTCCGATCCGGAAGAAGCTGCCTATACGGGAAGAATGGAGATTGGTGGGGCTGCGCTGGCAATTACAATGGTGGATGTTGTTGTTTATCTGCCACTTGCTCTTTTGACCGGCATGGTCGGGCAATTTTTCAAGCAGTTTGCTGCCGTAGTGGTGGTTGCAACACTTGCCTCACTGGTGATTGCTTTTACTCTGACCCCGATGCTTTCAGCTAAGCTTGTCAGCCAGAAGGATGAAGAAGGTTACCGATGGCTTAAGTGGTTCGATAGTTTTATCCAATGGCTCAAGGTTAAATATGCCGCTTTTCTAGAAAAAATTACTCAGACGGGCTGGAGGGTTGCTGCCACAATTATTCTCGTCTTTGCCGTTCTTTTCGGTTCAATAATTATCTCCGCTCCGAATCTGAAGCAGGAGTTTATGGCTAGCGGAGATGACGGTACGGGCGCTCTATCGATTGAATTGCCAATCGGAACAAATGTTTCTGCTACGAACAATCAAACATTGAAGATTGAGGAATTGCTAAAAAACGAGATAAGGGTTAAGGATTACTATGTCACAGCCGGTTCCGGTAGTCAGGGAAACACCGCAAGCATTCGAATGTATTATGGATCCAAAGAAGATCGTTCCCAGAGTTCCAAGGAGATCACCAATGATTTGCAAGAAAAATTCAAAGGGATTTTGCCTGGAGATGCCATCGTGACGGCAAGTGTAGCAAGCCAGGGCTGGGGCAACAAAGAAGTGATGTATACTCTCTCGGGTCCGGATTTCAACAAATTAATTGCATTAAGTAGTGAATTTGAAAAGAAAGCACAGGAGAAAGATCTCTTTAAGGATATTTCGCTTTCTTTGGGTCGCAAGACAGAAAGTTTGATTGTGGATATGGGAGAAAAGTCCAGTAGTCTTGGTGTAAACCCCGTTGCGGTTCTTTCTGCTACAAGCGGTAAGATTAAGTCGAATACTTCAGGAAAATTCATTCAAGGGAGCGAAGAGATCGATATCGTGGTTGATGACAAAAGTAAAATTACTACTGAAAAGGAGTTACGCTCAATTGCATTGGCGCCCGGACTAACGCTAGAAGGTTCAACCGAGATTAAAAGGGCTGAAAGTTATCCTCAGATTGAGCATAGGGATAAGGAGCGAGCAATTTCTTTTGGTGCGAATCTAAAGCCCGGTGCCGATTCCGGAAAAGCTGCCAAAGAGATAAACCAGATAATTGCAGATTTGAAGTTGGAAGATGGTTATGAAATTAAGGCCGATTCTTCCACTCGTATGATGGAAGAGGGCTTCGCCGAACTTGGTAGTGCCGTTTTGCTTTCGATCGGATTGATATTCATGGTTATGGTTGCACTTTATGAATCGTTACTCATCCCCTTTGTGATAATGTTTACCTTGCCGACGGCTGTCGGCGGTTCCTTCCTGCTTCTTTACATCTTGGGGGCACCGATGGATATTACTGCCATGGTTGGATTTATCGCCCTGATGGGATTGGTAGCAAAAAATGGTATCTTGCTTGTTGATTTCATAGAACGTGCAAGAAAGGAGGGTGTCGAGGTTCGTCAGGCTGTAATTCAATCTGGTAAAGCTCGTTTGCGCCCGATTCTGATGACGACGCTCGCTATCGTGGTCGCATCGATTCCGCTTGTCTTGGGTAATGTTCCCGGGTCAGAGTTCCGTCGTGGTATTGCCATCGTCTTTATCGGTGGCTTAACCTCATCGCTACTCCTTACCCTTGTACTGGTGCCGGCTGTCTATCTCGCAGTCAATTCAGCGCGGGAGAGATTTTACAACCGCCGAGCCAGGAAAAAGGGTAGCAAGCCGAAGAAAGTTGCAACTGAAAGTCCGGCTTTAGCCATTGATTAGCCATTCATCAAGTCCCTTTCCTAGTTTAGGAGAGGGTTGGGGTGAGGCGGTGCGATGATGATAGCGCCATACTTTTCAAAGATATGATCGTTCATAGCTCTACCGCCATAAGCACCATCACCAACAGCAATCTAGTGTATTCGTTTAAGATGTACTGCTCGGGTCTTGAGTCATGAACATCACCAGGAGCGAAGTAGAGCCCCTGATGGTAGAGCAAAAGCCAATTATGAAGATCTTTAATTGTTTTACTTCTAACTGTAAGACTATTCCAGACAAGAGCACAAACCAGTTCACCGTCAGTCATCTTGCTGGGTCGACCAGGGTGTTTGTTTTCACGAGGTAGTAAGTCGTCTATCATCACATAGAGATCAGTGATAAGACTAGGTTGCAAAAAGAGCATAGTTTCCCTCCAATTTGTTTTTGTTTTATTCGATGCAGAATAACTATACAACGAATTGAGGAGATATGCTCTTTTTTGAGATCAAAAATTAATTTTCGGATTCACGGTTTTTGGGCTTGATCCTCTTCTTGTTCTTTGGGCTAGACCTGAGTCCGAGAGTGGAGGAGGAGGTCACCATTGTGGGGTACGAGGAAGTGTTCCACAACGGCGAGTACCGGCATTGGGTGACGACAGGGGTCGTCTGCCGTGTCGGCAGCGGCCAAGAGCGGCTCGATGTTCGCCGTTCTCTCTTGAACGGCCGGAAGACGGAGGACGTCTTCCGGGTCGGTGGCGAGTACCGGGTGTTGGTGACTGGGGAGCGCCAGCACTCGATGTTTCCCCGGCGGATCGAGGCAATCCTGCCGTGAGGCAGGGGAAAGGAGGGCGGTCGGGAAGGCTCGAGTATTGACGTATTTACGCTATCGTATCGACTCGAGCCTTCCAAACCCAAATTGTCATATTCAATATTGAGTTATAAAAAATTTTAGAAGGCTGAATAGCTTATCATCGGCTCTCGGTTTTCTTTAATTGGCTGTTTAAGTTCAATTTCTCCCAGTGCTAATTTTGCGGCATAGGTCGCATGGAGATTAGTGGTATCAAATACCGGCACGGAGACATCAGCTTGCTTTATCAGAAGCGGAATCTCAGTACACCCCAGAATTATCCCCTGTGCTCCATTTGTAATCAGTTCTTCAACTATTTTTAGATATCGGGTCTTTGATTTATTTTTTAACACTCCGTAGCAAAGTTCTTTATAAATAACATCGCTGATAAAGTTTCTATCCTTTTTGTTCGGAACAATAACCTCTAGCCCGTATTTTTTCTCGAGCCTACCCTTGATATAGTTTTGCTCCATTGTATAAACCGTACCAAGGAGACCGACTTTACTTATTCCGGCATCTAAAGCCGCGTGGCCTGTGACATCGGCGATATGAATTACAGGAACAGAAAGCTTGTTTTTTATCCTCTCTACTGACTCATTGCCGGTATTAGAACAGATAAAGATAATGTCGGCACCGGCTTTTTCCAGCCGCTTTGCCTCATTTAAGATTAATTCGGCGGCATCTTGCCAGTGGCCGGCATGTTGCAGCTTTTCCAGGGTGTGAAAATCAATGGAAGAGAGAAGAATCGGGGCAGAGTGAAGGTCTCCTAGTTTTTCCTGAACATAATCATTAATAATTCTGTAGTAATCCACCGTTGACTGCCAGCTCATTCCGCCGATTAAGCCGATTGTTTTCATTTCTTTCCTTCTTTAATTCCTCTAAAAATTTATCTGAATTTTGAATGCCTTATGGTATCAAAAAAGCTCCTTTCGGAGCCTTAGTGATTATAGTTAGAACTACCAAAACCAAGCACTCCGTCAGAAGCGTGAAATCATAATCATAATAATGGAGAAAGCGCTTGGTTTCATTGTTGTAATTGTACGACTCGTTTGTATTATTGTCAATGATTGTTGACTTTAATGCTGTTCGTGCATGAATAATCGCAACAATAAAAAACTATGCAAAATAATTACCTTTAAAATATTTTGTGTTTCTGATTAATAATGTTCTTTTTACTTTGATCTATGGCTCCATCATTGATTCAGGGGTTGCTTGCATTACAGAAAAGTAGTTTCCTTCTGTGTCGATGAACGATTGCATCGTGCCTACTTCGGGTATATCCATCTTTTCAGAGAAAGCTTTTCCGCCATTTTCCACAATTTTTTCTCTGGTCTTGTCGATATCTTCAACGTCGATCGTGCAAGCAAAGGCGTTATTGCCGGCATCTGGATCTGCTGGTACAGTTCTTTTCATCAGTCCGCCGTCAATTCCTTGCTCTGTTTTGGGTCCTGTCGTTATCATCCAATATTCCATTGTGTCGTCACTGCCCTCCCATTTTTCAATGCTCCAGCCAAAAACTTTGGTATAAAAGTTGATAGCTCTCTCTGGATCATCAGCACTGATGTCAAAATGAACTACTCGATTCATGGTTACTCCTGCGCTTAATTTCCACCATTATATGCTTGGTGGTACGATTAATGGAATGTTGTTTTTCACATAAGAAAATTGTTGCTTGCCTGTTAAACGATTGGTATAATTATGCAAAGTTAAAAGGAGGTTTTTGTGTTTAATAGGTTTTCCAAAAAAGCAATAAGTATTTCTATAGTGCTTCTTTTTGTTGCCGTTGCCTCTGTTTTCTATGTAAG
>ENA-UOWO01003597-UOWO01003597.1-activated-sludge-metagenome-genome-assembly--contig:-NODE-3597-length-17840-cov-10.398145_pt1 | contig 17840 bp, 13 predicted proteins | sample MGYA00238148_ERZ761564 | MGnify/ENA primary metagenome ERZ761564 (study PRJEB28885, sample SAMN05720194) | activated sludge metagenome | isolation source: Anaerobic digester | place: USA...
TGCCAGGCGGCTCGGCTCAGAGGTTTTGAGACACGCTCAGGCCGCGGGCCCTCCCAACGCATGTGTCAGGATCAAACGAGACACTGCACTGGTCTGCCCAATCTTTTGTCTGTCGCCAGACGACCCGGTTTGGTAAGAATCTAAGCATGTCCCAAGCGACGGGTTTCGATTATGCGCCAAAGGGCAAACCACAGCCGGTTGTCAAACCCGGCGAGTTTGTATTCGCCTCTGCCTTCATGGATCACGGCCACATCTACGGCCAGACGAACGGCCTCCTCGAGGCCGGTGGACTCTGCAAGTGGGCATGGGATCCCGACCCCGGACGCCTCGCGTCTTTTCTCGAGAAATACCCCGAAACAAAGCCCGCGCGCTCCTTCGACGAGATACTTGACGACCCAACGGTCCACCTCGTCACTTCCGCCGCGATCCCCAATCGCCGTTGCGAGATCGGCCTCCAGGTCCTGGACGCCGCCAAGGACTATCTCACCGACAAGTCCCCCTTCACGACCCTGAAGCAACTGGAGCAGGCCAAGCGGAAGGTCAAGAAGACCGGCAAAAAGTATGCCGTCTGCTATTCGGAGCGCCTTCAGTCCGAGGCGGGCTGGCACGCGGGTGAACTGATCCGCCAGGGAGCCATTGGCGAGGTGCTCCAGGTCCTAATCATGGCGCCCCATCGGCTTTCGAAATCCGCCCGCCCCGGCTGGTTTTTCGACAAGGAGAGCTATGGCGGCATCCTGACCGACATCGGCTCGCACCAGTTCGAGCAATTCCTCACCTACTGCGGCGCCAAGGACGCCAGGATCGAATTCGCACGGGTGGCGAACCGCGCCAACCCCGATAAGCCCGGCCTCGAGGATTTCGGCGAGGCCCTTCTCACCACCGACACCGGCGCCTCATGCTACTGCCGCGTGGACTGGTTCACCCCCGATGGCAACCCCGTCTGGGGCGATGGCCGCACTTTTGTGCTGGGGACCACGGGCACGATCGAGGTCCGCAAGTACATCGATATCGCCCAGCCCGGCAATCCCGGCCAACGCATCTACCTCATCGACGCCAAGAAGGTCGAAGTCATCGAATGCCAGGGCAAGATCGGATACCCCTTCTTTGGAAAACTGATCCTCGATGTGATCCATCGCACCGAGAACGCCATGACCCAGGCCCACGCTTTTAAGGCCGCCGAACTCTCCATGAAGGCACAGGGTATCGCCGACGCAGCACGGGACTAACCCCTGTCCGCCCAAGCCAAGCGAATCACCGCCTAACCGTTCGCCCCGAGCCCCATCGAACCCCGAGCGCCCGTCTGTCGGCAGTCTTAAGAGCGGCGGTGGACCGCCGTAGTCCATGACGCATAGCGAGTCTTCATGGTCCTCGAAAAGCACGCCACCGTTTGGACTGCGGCGCGCTATCGCGCCGCTTTCGGGTGAAACCGACCACGTCAGCGCGTGGCCGCCAATCACATCCCGATGGTTACAGTCTTTTCAGCGCCTCGCGCACGAGCGTCTCCACCGATGCCGATGGCTCGGCGTCCAGCGCCGCCTTCGCGGCCTTGTGCGCCTCGGCCTGCTTGTATCCCAACGCTATCAGCGCCAACACCGCATCGTTGACCGCCTGTGCCTCCGGCGAGGGCGCGTGCTCCGCCGATGCCACCTCCCACGCCGCGGACACCCCGACCTTGTCGCGCAGTTCAACCACGATCTTCTCCGCCGTCTTCTTGCCCAATCCCTTGACCCTCGCGATCGATGCCACGTCATTGCCCACGACAGCCGCCCGAAATCCGCGTACCGACATCCCGCTCAGCACTGCCAGCGCCAGCCGCGGCCCCACTCCAGACACCGAATTGATGAGGAGCCGAAACAGCGCCCGCTCGTCCTCCGTCGAAAATCCATACAATACGTGCGCGTCCTCGCGAACCACCAGATGCGTCAGCAGCTTGACCGCCGCGGGCGCCGCCGGCAACTGATCAAAGGTCGACATCGGTATGAAGACTTCGTACCCCACCCCACCCACCTCCATCACCACCTGCGTCGGCAACGCCTTCACCAGCCGCCCATCCAAATACGCGATCATTCGCCCTTTCTAGCTCGGCCCCTGCCCCCGACAAGCGTTGGAAGTCGAATTTCGAATGTCCGTTGTCGGAAACTGAGGTTCCCACTCGGACACGATCTTCATTCTTCGATCTTCCCTCTTCCATCCGCACCTTGCCCAAATACAATCCCCATTGAAAAAACTATGACTCCCCCCGCCCCCGCTTCAGCCGATACCCGGACTCCCCCCCGCCTCCTCGCCCTCGATGCCTATCGCGGCTTCATCATGCTCGCCATGGCCTCCGCCGGTCTCGGGATTCCCAGGATTGCCAATAACTTTCCGGACTGCGGCATCATGCAAAGTCTTGCGTGGTCCCTCTCACACGTGACATGGGCCGGCTGCGCGCCCTGGGACCTGATCCAGCCCGCGTTTCTCTTCATGGTCGGAGTGGCGCTCCCATATTCCCTCGCCCGCCGCCGCGATCAGGGCGAACCGTACGCACGAACCTTGACCCACGCCTTCTGGCGCGCCCTCGTCCTAATCGCCCTCGGGGTGTTCCTCACATGCCAGTCGCGAAAGCAATTCGCCGTATCCTTCACCAACACCCTGGCCCAGATCGGCCTCGCCTACCCCTTCGCCTTTCTCCTGACCGCTCGCGGCATCCGCACGCAGCTCGCCACCGGCCTCGCCATCTTCGCAATCTCGTGGCTGCTGTTCGCCACCTACCCCTCCCCTTCGCCCAACTTCGATCATGCGGCTGCCTCGGTCCCAGCCAAGGAACTGGGCCAGGTCACATTCCCGGGCTTCTTCTCACACTGGAACAAGAACGCCAACGTCGCGGCCGCCTTCGACACCTGGTTTCTCAACCATTTCCCACAACAGCCACAACCCTTCGTGGCCAATTCCGGCGGCTACTGCACCCTCAACTTCCTCCCCTCCATCATCACGATGCTCCTCGGCATCATGGCCGGCGAAATGCTCCGCGGCCCCCGCACTCCCCGCGAAAAACTCTCCCGCCTCGCCATCGCCGGTGCCGCCCTCCTCGCCGTTGGCTGGCTGCTCGGACTTTTCCTCTGCCCCGTTGTCAAACGCATCTGGACCCCCACCTTCGCCCTCTACAGCGGCGGTTGGGTCACCCTCATCCTCGCCGCCTTTTTCGCCACCACTGAGATCCTCGGATGGAAAAAATGGGCCTTTCCGCTCGTCGTTGTCGGCATGAACTCCATCGCCATCTACCTCATGTCCCAGCTCCTATCGGGCTGGATCGCTTCCTCCCTCCGCATCTACCTCGGCAACGACGCCTTCTCCGGCACCTGGGGCCCCCTCGCCCAAAGCCTCGCCACCCTCGCCACCCTCTGGCTCGCCTGCTACTGGCTCTTCCGCAAACGCATCTTCCTCAGGATCTAGCCCGTCACCCTTTGACATTGCCCCAGACCATGCGCCTCGGCTCTCTCCAGCTCGCCCACCCCTACTGCCTCTCGCCACTCGCGGGGTACACGAATCTGCCGTTCCGCCTGGTTATTCGGGAAATTGGGGGTGTCGGGCTCTGCACCACGGACCTGGTGAACGCCCGGTCCCTGCTCGAGGGTAATCCCAAGGCTTGCCTCCTGACCCAAACCTGCCCGGCCGACAGCCCCCTCGCCGTTCAGCTTTTTGGAAATTCCCCGGAATACATGCGCGATGCCGCCGTCCTGCTGGAATCACAAGGCGTCGCCTCCGTGGACGTCAACATGGGCTGTCCCGTGCCCAAGGTCTGCAAGACCGGCGGTGGCTCCGCCATGATGGCCGACGCCGCAGCAGCAGCCCGGATCGTTGGCGGCATGGTCGCGGCGGTGAAGATCCCAGTGACATGCAAAATGCGCCTCGGTTGGGATGACGAGAACATCACGGCCCCCGACCTCGCGCGCGCCCTTGCCGACGTCGGTGCCGCGGCCATCTTCGTGCACGGGCGGACCCGCGAACAGGGCTTCGGTGGCCGCGTCAACCTCGGCGGCATTCGCGCCGTGGTCGAGGCCGTGCCCCGCACGCCGGTGATCGGCAACGGCGACATCACGACGCCCGATGCCGCAAAGGTCATGTTGGAACGCACCGGCTGCGCCGGCCTCGGTATCGGCCGCGGCGCCCTTTATAACCCCTGGATCTTTCGCCACATCGCGCACTTCCTGCACACCGGCGAAACGTCGCCCGAGCCCTCATTTGAGGAACGCGCCCTCGTAATGTCCCGCCATCTCGGATTGATGGTGGATGTATTCGGCGAAAAATCGGGCTGCTGCATGTTCCGAAAAATCGGACCGTGGTATGCGCGCCGCCTGGGCCCCTCCCACGAATTCAACCGGCGCATCACCCGCCTCGAGACCCGCGCGCAATTCGATGAGATCATCGCCTGGTATCGCGAGTGGCGAAAGCAGTTCCTCGATGAGCGCGGCGAGCTCCAGCCCCGTTTCTGTTCCCCGCAGCCCGTGGCGTCATTCCTTCTCGACCAGGACGCCACTGCGGATGGCACGCGCCCAGTGCCGGTCCCCAAGGGCCCCGTCACCTACTGGTGAGGTCGGTTCCCGCTCACCGCCCCGATCCCGCCCCGCCCCCTATGCGCGGTTCCACCGCATCGATGACCTCGCGCGCCTCAAGCGCCATCCTTTGGAAATTCTCCGAAGACATCAACCCGGGCACCCGTTCGATGGAATAGGCGAATCCTCCCTTCTCCGAAAATGCGCATCCCACCAATCGTCGGCCAGCCAATCGCACGCCCGGTGCGGGCACGGCCACCTGCCCAGTGCGATCCGTGACATCCAATCGCCCTTCGACTATCAGGGGCGACCCTATCCACGCGGGACCCCGCCTGTCAGCCGCCGATCCTGGATCGAGCATCAGCGTCTCGACCAGGGCGGGAATCCGCACGCCACCATCGCCCCGAGATCGACACACCGCAGAAACCCTGACCCGGATGGGTGCCTGCCCATCACCACCGTCCACACCGATGGCCTTGACATCCACCCCCTTTGCCCCCGCCAAATACGCCTTTCCCAATGCTGTCGATCCTGCCCCCCATCCAATCCGTTCCGCCAGGATCGTCGGCACGGCCCCCAGGAACTGCGCCTCTTCCTCCACATCAACCTCACCGGAATCCCCGACGCGCGCCCGCCGCACGACCGTGACGGTCGCCACGATCGGCGACGGCGGCACATCCACCAACTGTGGTTCCTTTGGATCCAGCACCAGCGCACGCCTCGCCGCAACCCGTGAGGGAAACCCCGCCATCGGATCCCCCTCCCGGTGACAACAGTCCACGAACCGCTGCTGTATTCCGGGAACAAACACCAGCATCCGGCTAAACTGGTCTAACGAGGGAATCCCCTCGTGGAAAAGTCCGCCCTCAGAGACCAGCGCCAGACTCGAGTCGATGCCCGCCGCACCCAACAGCCCATGCAGTACAGCCGCATGACCCATCGAATCCCCCTCGTGCGCCGCCAAAATGCTCGACGGTCGCCCGGGCACCCTCTTGCCCGTGCCGTATTCCTCGCGCGACGGTTTCAACTCCCTCTGAACAAATCGCGCCAGCGCCCCCACCCTCGCCTCGATTGCCGTCGACCCTGACGCCACCTTCTCCGCCACCCCACGCAAGTCATCCCCGTGGCTCCTTCCTTGGCCCAGAAGGCTCACGTAATCCGTTGTGAGCCGCCGCCAATCCTTCCCCACCTCGCCAAACCAGACGTGCGGCAGATACACCTCATCCGGCGGCAGATAGGGTTCCGACGCCGGCCTAGCCGGAGGATTCTCCACGATCCAGTGCGGGCGGGGTTCGCCGATCGGCCTCGGTACCCCAGTCGAACTGCTCGCGGTAACGGAACGAAAATCACCGTCCACCCAGAGGACGCTCCGCCGCACCGGAAGCGACCTGGAAAAACAATGCGCCCAGAAAGGGACACGTATCGAGGGCGCCCCCCCCCTGAACGTCACGACCCACTCGACCGACTGCCCCGGCTTCAAGTCTGGCACCCCCGCCACCAGCCGCGCGTGTCCACCCCGACCATCTCCCTCCACATGCCATGAGTTCACCGCGATCTTCGCGACTTCACCGCCCTTTTCATCAAGCACCACCGCTTTGTTCAGATGGGGCAACTCGGCGCCGGAATCGAATTCCTCCACAATCTGAGGAAACGACTTGGCGCCCGCCTGTGACAGCATGCGAACGCGCCCATATCGGCTCACCACCAGCGGTTCGCCACGCCGAAAACGTATCGCCGATACCGACCAGTCGTATCCCACCCCCACCGCTTTCCCGCCCTCTGATGGATCCTCGACCTTGAACAGTCCGACGGGCACGGCCACCGGATCCACCGCCACTCCAAGCACCGCCCCCGCGTCCCCCGACTTCAGCGAACGCAGAAAATCCGCCGCCGCCGCCAACGTCGGATCCGCCGGTGCCGCCTTCAGCCCGGCCGCCGCCTCCCTCAGCCCATCCCCAACCTTCCCGATTCCTCCGAGTGCAAGCGCCCTGACCGCCATGGCCACATGGTTTGTCGGATCATCCCGCAGCACCGCGCCCGCTAACTCCAGCGCCCCCGAACCACTGCCCACATCCAGGGCGAAAATCGCCTTCGCCAGTGTTTCTCCCGAGCTTGGAATATCGATCGCATCCCCGGCGGCACCATCGATTTTCTGTGCCTCGCCGGCCCAGATTTTCGCTTCCGCCGCCATGTTGTGACGCGACAGGTACCCCGCCATCCGCCTGAAAAGCCGGGCGTGCAATGTGACGACCTCCGCGCGATCCACCGCAAGACTCGCCTTGCCCGTGTCCCCACCCTCAAGAGACACCCGCATCACCTCTTCGTCCAAACGCTCTTTTGATGCGCCCTGCCGCTGGTCTATCCACGCGCCGATCAGATACCCCACCCCTCCCTGCACTGCCACCCGGTACCGATAGGCGATGCCCCCTTTGTCCTGCTGGACAAATACGGAGAATTGCCGTTCATCCGGCACCGCATCGCTCGGTGGCAACACCGTCTCCATCCTCTGCTCGCCAGGTTTGTGCCCCACCTCCGCCAGAAGAGCCTCCGCAAACGCACCCATGTCGACATCGCGGTGACCCGCCAGCCAGACCGGCAGCACGAATAACCCCCGATCCCCCATCAAACCCACCACCCCAAACTCGGCGCCCCCAACCCGCCCCGCACCCTCGGGCCAGCGCTTCCACAGGTCGCCAGACAAGTTCACCCGATAGCCAAATTGTTCCGATTCGTAATAGCCCCTCGCGACCAATCGCATCATTCCCCAATCCGCCCGATATACCCACACCATCGCGCCCAGAAGAACCAGGATCGCGGCGATCGGGGCCGCCCCTCCCCAGACGGCCGCCACCGCGTGCCCATGCCCATAGTTGAACCACTTCGGATGTCGCCGGATTTGCCCCATGCCAGAAAGGCCCAGGCCACTGCCCACGCAAAACAGTACGACGGCCACACCCACCAGCGGCCAGAACATGACCCGGTACACCGTCAGGGCCAGTCCACTGCCCACGTAAACCAATAGCCACCCCACTAGAACCACCACCAGCCCCAGCACCGCCCGCCGATTGGCCGTGCGCCGACGCGATGCCTCCCAGCAGCGGATCCCACCCAGCACGAGCAGCGAAAGACCTATGACCACCGTGCAAATCAACGCCACCAGCCCCAGGGCCTCCACGGTCTTGACGGTCGCGGATCCCGGATCAAACCAACTCGATGACGCTGCGGGCACCCCCTACCTTTCGCCGCAACCACCTCAACGACAAGTCAAAACCTACCCAAAAAACGCGGCATTGATTAGATGCCCTCCTCACGCCAATAATATCCCTTAAATTTGTTGCCCGGATGCTACAGCCACCCCCAGTCCTCTGCCCCCCCCTGAATCGCAAGGCCACTGGCCCCACGATGCAGGCCGCCACCGCACTGCGAGCCGGTGGCCGTTCCCTGCTGGCTCACCCGGCCGCCGCGATCCTAGGCCTCGTGCCCCTCGTGCCACTGGCGGCCATTTCCATCTTGAAAACCGCCTTCCCCCACCCCGCCTTCTCCGTGGCTTGCTCGTGCGCCAACTTTCTGCTCCTGGGCCCAGCGATCATCGGCTGCTGGCGCCATTACCTCGTCCTCATCGACGGCTCTCAACCCGCGCCCGGCGACTGGTTGGTGGGCCTTCCATTTTTCTTACCCACCCTCTTCGCAAATATCCTCCGCACCCTCGCGGTCGCCATGCTCGCCGTACCCACAGTCCTCATCCTGACGATCTACCTGCTTCTCAGCGGCTCCAACCTGACGGAAACCGGCGCACCCTCGCCTCGGGATTTCGCCGTTTTCATGGTCGTGGCCTCCCCCGCCGCCATCGGCATCGTCTGCATCAAGTGCCTCACCTACCCCTTCGAGATCCTCCTGGCAGATGGGAGGGCCTCGCGACTCGGTCCATGCCTGAATGCGGCGATCCATCTCGCCTGGCGAAACATGAAGCCCATCGCATGGATATTCACCACCATCGGACTCGTCGCCATTCTCCTCTTCGCCCTCGCCTATCTCGCCACCCCCCTCCCGCATTATCCCAGCCCTCCGTCGAACTTCGCGCCCGGCGGTCCCCTCGCCGATTCCCTTCCCGCCATCCAGGCCATCGGGCAGGCGGCGCAACTGTCCATCATCCCCATCTTGCCATGGATCTTCCTGACCCTCACCCACGCGCATAGGCAGGCGATGCCAGCCGCCGCGCGCCCCGCAACCATCCCAAAACCCACGGAGAACCAGACATGACGCAGATCGGCAATATCGAATCAAGACTCAAGGAGCGCCGCGTCTTCAAACCGCATCGCACCTTCGCCACCAAGGCCCATGTCCGCAGCATGGCCGAATACCGGCGCATGTGGCGCGAGTCCGTCCAACACCCGGAAAAATTTTGGGGCCGCGCGGCCAAGGAGCACCTCTCGTGGTTCAGGACCTGGCGCAAGGTCCTCTCCTGGAAACCGCCCTTCGCCCAATGGTTCGCGGGCGGGAAACTCAACGTTGCGCACAATTGCATAGATCGGCACGCCGCCGGCCCACGCCGGAACAAGGCCGCCATTATCTGGGAGGGTGAACCTGGCGACTCCCGCACGATCACCTACGCCCAGCTCCAACGTGAGGTCTGCAAATTCTCCAACGTCCTCAAACGGCACGGCATCGCCCCGGGCGACCGGGTGATGATCTACATGCCCATGGTGCCAGAGGCCGCCGTGGCCATGCTCGCCTGCACTCGCATCGGCGCCGTTCACAGCGTCGTCTTCGGCGGGTTCAGCGCCCAGGCCCTCCGCGAGCGCATCCATGACTGCGGCGCCAAGATGGTCATCACCGCCGATGGCGGCTGGCGACGTGGCGTCTCCGTCCCCCTCAAGGCCGCCACGGATCAGGCGATCGAGGATGCACCCACCATCGAAAGCGTCATCGTCCTCAGGCGCACCGGCACCGAAGTCCCCATGCGTGCAAACCGCGATTTCTGGTGGCATGAGGAGATGGCCTCCGCCCCGGCCGATTGCCCCCCCGCCAGACTCGACAGCGAACACCCTCTCTTCATCCTCTACACCAGCGGTAGCACCGGCAAACCCAAGGGCATCCTTCACAGCACCGCCGGCTACCTGCTTTTCACCCACCTCACCACGAAGCACGTCTTCGACCTTCGCGAAGACGACATCTTCTGGTGCACCGCCGACATCGGCTGGATCACCGGCCACAGCTATACCCTCTACGGCGCCTTGTCCAACGGCGCGACCACCCTCCTCTACGAGGGTGCCCCCAACCAGCCCGGCTTCGACCGCTTCTGGGCCATCGTGGAAAAATATGGCGTCAGCATCCTCTACACCGCGCCCACCGCCATTCGCGCCTTCATCAAGTGGGGCGATGAGCACCCCGCCAAACATGACCTCTCCAGCCTCCGCCTCCTGGGCACCGTCGGAGAACCCATCAACCCCGAGGCCTGGATGTGGTATCACAAAGTCATCGGCAAAGGCCGCTGCCCCATCGTTGATACCTGGTGGCAGACCGAGACCGGCGGACACATGATAACCCCCCTGCCAGGCGCCACTCCCGCCAAGCCCGGCAGCGCCACCCTCCCGTTCTACGGCATCGACGCCGCCGTCGTGGACGACGATGGCAAGGACGTCCCGCCCAACGTCGGGGGCAAGCTCGTCATCCGCCAACCGTGGCCCGCCATGCTCCGCGGCCTCTATGGTGACCCAGAGCGCTACAAGAGCGTGTACTGGTCCGAGATCCCAGGAATGTACTTTACCGGCGACGGCGCGCGCCGCGACAAAGACGGCTACTTTTGGATCGTCGGCCGCATCGACGACGTCCTCAACGTATCCGGACACCGCATCGGCACCGCCGAGGTCGAAAGCGCCATCGTCAGCCACCACAAGGTCGCCGAGGCTGCCGCCGTCGGCCGCCCGGATCCCCTAAAGGGCCAGGCCCTCGTCGTCTTCGTCACCGTCCGCGGTGGTGTCCAGACCGGTGATGAACTCAAGGGCGAATTGCGCGAACACGTCGGTAAAGAGATCGGCCCCTTCGCCAAGCCCGACGATATCGTCTTCACCGATGGCCTGCCCAAGACCCGAAGCGGCAAGATCATGCGCCGCCTCCTGCGCGAGGTCGCCGGCGGCGGCGAAGTCAAGGGCGACACAACCACCCTCGAGGACTTTTCGGTCATCGCCAGACTCCGCGGCATCGAGGATTAAAGCGGATAGGAAATTGCTTTCGGCGGCCCTGCGGGCGGAACCCCCCGCCCCTGGCCTCCGGGAGGGTGGAACCCCAGGCTGAACCACTGCCGACCATGGGCCTGGTAGCGCGCCTCGTAATCGGCCAGGAACTCCCCGAAATGCCGTGGGCGCACTTCCACAGCGGCGAGGCGCGCGGCTGGCGCGGGCGGTGCACCCCGGAGGCGATCTGCCACACGCCCCCGGATCATTGCCACGGGGGTGTGCCATCTAACCTGCATATTTCACGCTTCCGCGTTAAATATGCAGGCGCAGAGGAAGACCGCGCTCCGAAAAACGCGATTTTGGAGGGTCTGGGGCCATCGATCCGCGATACACGCTATGCAGCCGCGAAAGAACCCAGTCTTTGCCTGACCTTTCCCAATAAATGGCTTTCATGGCGCGGTTTTCCCAGAGCCCGGAAGTTCACAGCCGGCAGGCTGTGAAATATCCGGGCTAACGGCACACCGGCAAAGAAATTCTGGGCGGGAAAAACGGCTTGTCAGGGCGCGGCGGGACGCTCAAGCCCTCTTTGGTTTCACCGACAGCGCACGATTGCGATTTGGAACTCAGAAAATCAGGAACCGATGGCCCGGCCTTCCTGCCTCCCTGAGTTCCAGATTGAACCGGACCCCAAATCCGGGCTTCCGTTCCACAGCAGGCCGCACATCCTACGGCCACAGGGGAAAGGCATGAGAGCCGGGTCCAGGCCGCAGTATCGCCGGTTGCGCCGCATCGTGGAGATGCTCAAGGCCCGAGCACGATCCGGAAGGCTGCCGACGATGGCCGACTTCCAAAGGGAACTGGAGGCCAGTCGGCGCACCATCGCGAGGGACCTTGACTTCCTGCGGGTGGAGGAGAACGCGCCCATCGCCTTCGACCCGAAAGGGCGCGGCTATCGAACGCGCCGCTGCGCGGCCACAAGGGCAGCACGATGGAGGGCGGCATCCGCGTGCCTCTGATCGCGTGGCGGCCCGGCCAGGTTCCGGCGGGCACGTCGTGCGACACGGTCGCCGGCATGTTCGACGTCCTTCCCACCTTCGCCGCGCTGGCCGGCGCCGCGTCGCCTGCTGACCGTAAGCTCGACGGCGTGAACATCTGGCCCCTGCTCGCCGGGGCACCCGACGCTAAGCCCGCGCACGAGACGTTCTACTACTACCGCGGGTTCCGGCTCGAGGCGGTCAGGCACGGCCACTGGAAGCTGCTGCTCCCGCCCGAGAAGAAGCCGCAGGGACAGCCGGCCGGCTTCGTGATGGCCATAAGGCGTCTCACGGCGCGAGGGTAGCCACGTCAAGGTCGATCACATGCAGCGCGCTGGGCGCGCCGGGCTCGGCGGACTTCTCCTGCGCGTAGCAAGAGAGGATCCCCTCCTTTTTCCAGCGTGACGGGTCAAGCAGCGGCTCGCCGACAAACGTCGCGTCGGACGACCAGAGCCGTTGCCAGTCCATCCACTCGCCTGCGCATGTGGACTTGACGAGGACCATCTTCCAGCCGGGGTCCGCGTTGTGGTAGTTGCGGTTGCCGCTCTCGCCGTAGAGCACGTAGGCGTTCTCCGTGTCGTCGACCGCGATCTGAGGCTTGCGCCCCACGAACGGAAGCTCGCGCGTGTGCCATGTCCCGTCGGCGTCGCGCCAGTCGTGATAGTACCGCCAGGTGTTCAAGTCGGCGGACGGCTCTTTCGCGTCCTGCCGCTGCTGCCAAGTGATGACGTGTACCCGGCCCGAGGGCCCGACGCATTCCGTCGTCGTGTTCATCTGACCCCACAGGAAGCGTGTCGAGCGAACGACGGTGCCCGGCGTGGCGACCCCGATCGCCGTCGGCTTAGCCTCTGTCGCGTCGCCGAGGCTCGCGACGAGCTGGCCGCCGCTGTTTCTCCAGGTTCTCCCGCGGTCGTCGCTGAACGCATAGCAGACGTCGTGGTTGGTCCGAAGATCCCGCACGCCGTTGGCGGGCCGCTCGCGCCAGCACCAAGTGACGTGCAGCCGCCCGTCCGGACCGCAGCGGACGGGGTTGGGGTACGCGCACCGCGACCGGCTGGTCGCGTAATCGCCCCGCCGCGTGAAGAGCATGCCGAGGTCGGCCCACTTGCCCCCGCGGCCCGAGTACTCCGCCAGGTGCCAGTCGCCGTCGCCGGACGAGCCGAGCCGGTAGAGGAGCAGAAGGTCGCCCGCCGGTGTGGAGCAGAACTGCGGATAGGTCACGCCGGACAGCGGCCGGCTCCACAGCCGGGAGGTCGTCGGCCCGAAGGCGTTGGTGCTCCAGGCGATCTCATCGGGGCGCAGCGCCAGGCCGGGGACGGAGCGGCGGTAGTGAAGCGGTGACACGTGGTGGTCGTAGGCGAGGTGGACCGTCCCGTCGCCGGCGCAGATGCCCAGCACGGCCACGTTGTGCACGTCGTTGTGCGCGATGCGGTAGTCTTCGAAGCGCAGCGCCAGCCAAGGCCCGTCGTCGAGCTTCCGGCGCGCGAGGCACAAGGCGCCGCCGTGCGCGTAGTAGGCCGCGTACTGATACCCGTTGAAGCTGAGCACCGCCTCCTGCTGAAAGGTTTGGCCGTTGAAACAGCTGCCGAAAGGGCCTTTGGCCACGTTCAGTGCCGCCGGATCGACCACCGAGTCGCGAGCCCGGACCCGCCCGTCCGCCGCCGCGCTCATCAGGCTGTAGCCCGCGAGCAGGGCGGCCGTCAGCCAGACAGGCGCCCGGAGATGATCGTGTGGAGTCATGTCGGCTCATACCATGGCGCGAATTCGTCCTGCGGGTAAGCTCAAAACGCGAGGCCTCGCTCGGCGCGCCCGAACGTGGTGCTGATCTACACCGATGACCACGGCTGGGCGGACTTGGGCGCGCAGGGCGTTGACGCGGACGTGCGGACCCCAAACGTGGACCGGCTGGCTCAGGAGGGCGTGCGTTTATCGCGCGGGTATGTGACGGCTCCGCAGTGCACGCCGTCGCGCGCCGGCGTGCTCACGGGGCGCCACCAGCAGCGTCACGGCGTGGAGCATAACGGCATTCCGTTGCCGCTCGATGCGGTCACGTTGCCGGAGCGGCTCAAGGCGGCCGGGTATATCAGCGGGATCTGCGGGAAATGGCATCTCGACTATACGGACGACCGCAAGGCCGACGGGGCGAAGAACAGGGCCGACCCCGCGTTTCTGCCGCACCAACAAGGCTTTGACGAGTATTTCACGGGGTTCATGCACGACTACACCGCGTCGCACGCGCTCGACGGAACGCCGTTCGCGAATGCGCCGCGCAAGGTGAGCGAGAGCGGCTTTCGGGTCGTGACCCAGACCGAGGCGGCCCTGCGGGCGGAACCCCCCGCCCCCGGCCCCCGGGGGCGGCGGCATTCCCGCTCGACCTCCGGTGGCCATCGGCTACGCTATTGCCGTGGTGGGATGGGTTCAGACGTCGTTGGCGACCCCCCAATTGACTCAGGCTCTTCCGCGTGCCCGTCCCAAACAACAACACCCACCAAACAACTTGTGCAACTAACAAGTCATTCTGTCTATTTCGTGTTTTCGCGGACCGCGATAGAAATGCCATCATGAATTCCCTCTCGAACCATCTCCTTGCATCGATCATCGCCCTGGCTGCGGCCTTGCCGACGGCCGGAGCGGCAGATTCCAAAATCGCCGCGGCAACCTCCCGCCGCAGCCCGGACATTGCTGCCATTTACTTCCCCGGCTTCCATCGCGACGACCATTACGATTCGTGGTTCGGCGAGGGCTGGAACGAATGGAAGCTGGTGATGGATGCGAAGCCGCGTTTTCCCGGCCAGCGACTTTTTCTGCCGGAGTGGGGACCATTCGATGAGGCCTCCCCAAAATGGATGGAGAAACAAGTCGAACTCGCCAGCAGCCACGGCATCGGCGTGTTCATCTTTGACTGGTATTGGTACTCGGGTGTGAAGATCCTCCATCGGCCGCTGGAGGAAGGTTTCCTGAAGGCTCACAACCGGCATAAGCTGAAGTATGCCCTGATGTGGGCCAACCACGATTGGCGCAACTGCTTTCCAGCTCCGCTCGACAACAAGCAGACGCTCTGGCTCCCCAGCCGCGTCACGCCCGCGGACTTCGATCGCGTGATGGAGCACTGCATCGCCCTGCACTTCCAGCAGCCCAATTACTGGCGGGTGGACGGCGGCCTCTACTTCAGCGTGTTCAGGGCGGACACGTTTGTGCAGCAGCTTGGCGGCACGGAAAAGGCGCGGGGCGTCGTAGATCGCGCCCGCAAGCGGATCGCGGCCGCGGGACTTGGCCGGTTGCACCTGGCCGGCTTCAGGTCGTCCGGTGACGCGAGGACACTGCGTGCTGCTGGCTTTGACAGCCTCACCACCTACAGCCTCGGCCATGGCAGCAAAGGGGCGCTGCCGAACCAGCCCACCGTCAATTACGCCGACCTTGTCGAGCAGCACGAGGAGCTCTGGAAGCGGATGGATGCCGGTGTGCTGCCCTACGCGCCGGTTGTGTCGGTGGGGTGGGATGCCAGTGCGCGCTGGCCCAAGGATTGCCCATGGCCGCCGCCGAGCGTCGGGTATCCGTACACGCCGGTGGTCGTTGGTAACACGCCGGAGCTGTTCGGCGAAGTCTGCCGCCGTGCCAGACTGCACTGCGAGTCGAGCCGGTTGCCTTCGCCCGCGATTCTCGTCAACGCCTGGAACGAATGGACCGAAGGCAGCGTTCTGCTCCCGGACCGCGAATACAAGACTCGCTTCCTCGAGGAACTGAGCATGGCTTTCGCACCGAATCGCTGAACAAACGTTTTGGCGAAGCCCATGGCAACACCGACGCAATCACTCTCACTTCGCATCGGGCTGGCATTGATCGGCCGCAGGTCCGCGTCTCCCGAGGCGGCGCCACATCTGCCGCGCGCGCATCGAAAGCGCTAACATGGTCACAAACGCTTTGCTCATGGCGGCGGCGCTCTCCTGGCAGTAGATCACCCCCGGCGATTTCCAAGGGTCGGTGCCGAGCCGCTTCGCAGACGTAAAAGCTGCCGGTGACGCCCTGGTCTGTCTCACCGAATTCGATCCGCATTTGGTTTCGCCGCCGCGCAGCACAACGCTGCTGGGTTGGTAATCTTGGGATGAGTGGAACGTTGCGGCGACGCGCTTGATCGTCATGCCAGCGGCCTCTCGTGTTGGCTATGTGTTGGAACGGATAGGAAATTGCTTTCGGCGGCCCTGCGGGCGGAACCCCCCGCCCCTGGCCTCCGGTAGGGTGGAACCCCAGGCTGAACCACTGCCGACCATGGGCCTGGCAGCGCGCCTCGTAGTCGGCCAGATACTCCCCGAAATGCCCTTGCCCGCACCGCCACAGCGGCGAGGCGCGCGGCCGGCGCGGGCGGTAGACCCCGGAGACGATCTGGCAAACGCCCCCGGATCATGGGCACGGGGGTGTGCCAGCTAACGGCATACCGGCAAAGAAATTTTGGGCGGGAAAAACGGCTTGTCAGGGCGCGACGGGCCAGTCAAATGATGGCTGATTCGACCCCTTGCGTCACCCTCCTGACATCCCGACAATGTACTAGACACACTGACCACAAGCACTTCACACTGATTACACTCCTGATCACCCATGCTTGATAACTACGGCAAACGAGTCCGTTTCCCATGAAAACCGCCAGAAAGTTCGCCGCAGCCGCGACTTTTCTCCTCACAGCTCTGCTCATCGCCATTGCCTCCTTTGCCATTCTTCAGAAAAGAAACAAAACATCTCCCGCGGCGGGCGACCGAGCGTCAGTCGGTCACCTACCGTCGGCAGCGTCATCTCCCTCCCCGCCTTGGTGGCGACGCAAAGATCTAATCGTCCTACACGGTCACACCGGCCCAGTAAATAGCATAGCATTCTCACCAGACGCCTCACTCCTTCTATCGGTTGGCGCAGACCAATCAGTACGACTCTGGGACTTGGCAAGCGAGAAGCAGACCGGATTTTTCAGTGGTCATCTTGACCCAACTACGCCCGGCTTTTCCGGCGAGGAAGACCATTCTGTGTTCTTTCTACAATCTGGCGGCCGCTTTGTCTCGCTTTCCCATAAGATGTTCGTCGCCGGGCCTGATTCGCTGGGCGTCTCCGGATCCCTCTGCTTGTGGGACGGATTGTCATCCACACCAATCAAGCGGATCTCCTCTCTGCACTCCGTCGGCCTTTGTCTTCCGGACGGCCAGCGTATTGCCGCGGCCTCCACCCCCAAAGGACACGTCAGGCTTATAGATACCACGTCTTTCTCCATGACAGACGGACTGACCCTCGACTTTGGCAATCAACCCCGTCTGGTCGGCAAGATCGCGTGTTCTCCCGATGGCAATACGATAGCAGCGACTTATGGCGCTCGTGTCCAAAACCAGTATTTCTTGAGCTACATAATTCACTGTTGGAACTCTCATACAGGGGCCTCCTTAAGAGAACTTCTTACAAACGTTACTTGCGACGGCAGGGCCTTCACTTTCGGCTTCACAGCCGACAGCAAGAGTGTTGTCTACATGGAAAATGCTCGCGATGTAACTATAGCATCAGCCTCTATCCCATCGAGCAAGCCCAGATTACTGGCTACTCTTCCCGAAGGCATACATGCTAAGCCCGGCGCTTTTTCTTCGGACGGCAAGCACTTCGCACTTCTATACACACCGGAACAGAGTGCGCCTCGCGCATGGGTTGCGGCTCTCAAAACTCCTCTGCAGATGCATGAACTCAGCTTTCGTGAAAAGCCATCTTCACCCACGTGTTGTGCTTTCGCGAACGAAAGCGCTGCCTTCGCTCTCGCGGATGATAAAGGCGTGATCCATATCTTGACCCTCGATCCCTCGGCCCCGGAGCGCTTGCCGGGCGCTGTCGAAGGCGGCGTGCGTCAGACCGGCGATCAGAACGGAGGCAAAGCCCTAAATGACAACATGTGACAGAGCATCTGGAATTCTGGCGTTCTCTCGATACCTATATATTCCGTGTATACTGCACCCGGTTAAGACGGACTTGAAAGTTGCTGAGCGGCTCGAATGGATCGAGTCGCATGAAACGCAGGAAATGGAGGTAGTGTCCAGAATCTTTCGCACATTCTCGGTACGGTCGTGGGTTGAGTGGTT
>ENA-UOWO01003598-UOWO01003598.1-activated-sludge-metagenome-genome-assembly--contig:-NODE-3598-length-17839-cov-17.454678_pt1 | contig 17839 bp, 9 predicted proteins | sample MGYA00238148_ERZ761564 | MGnify/ENA primary metagenome ERZ761564 (study PRJEB28885, sample SAMN05720194) | activated sludge metagenome | isolation source: Anaerobic digester | place: USA...
ACATAGGAACCAAAGCAATGAACATAGGAACCAAAGCAATGAACATAGGAACCAATGCAATGAACATAGGAACCAAAGCAATGAACATAGGAACCAATGCAATGAACATAGGAACCAATGCAATGAACATAGGAACCAATGCAATAGGTTTAAAGTATAGAGCAGTAGATTTAAGGTTTGGAGCAGTAAGTTCGAGCGTTAAGGGTGATTCGGAGTGCGAATCGTCGTCGGGGACTTCTGGATTGGCATTTTCATAAAAGATAATATTGCGTTTTATTGTATGTTTACAGGTAAATACAGATAACTTCATGAACCGGTGGTGGACATTGTCAGAAAAATCGAATGGCAGAAAGCCGTACAAAAACCACATATACACCAGGGCCGGGGGAATTATCCTTCTTATTTTAGCGGGATTGGCCTCCCTGCATCTGCTAAATGTATTCACACTTCCCTGGCTGGACTACTTTTTGATGGCCGCCGCTGCGCTCACGGTCGTGTTGATGCTGCGGCAGGAAATGGTGAACCGGCGTGAAAAAGAAATCGCCGTCGCCATTATTCAGGATTTGTACGACCATGCGCCCTGCGGCTACCACTCCCTGAATGCCGAAGGGGTTATTATCGAGATCAATCAGACGGAATTGAACTGGCTCGGCTACACGCGCGAGGAAGTAGTAGGAAAAATAAGCATGACCGACCTGTTTGACGCGGAAGGCGTGGCCCTGTTCCGGAGTAATTTCCCTACGTTTTTAAAAACGGGATCCGTAAACGAACTTCCGTTCGAATTGATCGCGAAAAACGGCGAACGCCGTTCGGTACTTATTACTTCCAACGCCATTTACGACCAGGCTGGAAATTTTACCAGCACCCGCACCACCGTTTTTGATATCGAACGGCGCAAAAACCTGGAAACAGAGCTCCGCGCCGCGCAGGAAGCCACCGAACGCGCAGCCGCTCAAATCCGCGACCTGTACGATCTGGCGCCCTGCGGTTATCATTCTACCGACGCGCTGGGCTTTTTTACCGAAATGAATCAAACCGAACTGGATTGGATCGGCTATACGCGGGAAGAAGTAATCGGAAAAATGCGCCTCAACAACATCGTGGATGAAGAATCGGCTGCCCGGCTGCTCGAAAAATTTGCCGGTTTCCTGAAAACGGGTTCTACCCACGAAATATACATCAACCTGATCGGCAAGGACGGATCCTCACACCCCATGCTGCTTTCCGCAGATGCCCAATTCGACAAATCGGGCAGGTACCTGGGGTCGCGCTCTACTGTTTTCGATATCCGGGAACGCAAAAAACTCGAAACCGATCTGCATGAAGCCCTTCAATTGGCGGATCAGGCACGCATTTCCCAGGAACAGTTTCTGGCCAATATGAGCCATGAAATAAGAACTCCGATGAATGCCGTCATCGGATTCACCGGCATCTTGCAGAAAACCGAGCTCACCGGGCAGCAGGAAATGTACGTGGAATCGATCCGCCAGGCCGGCGAAAACCTGTTGGTTATTATCAACGACATCCTCGATTTTTCCAAACTCGAGGCCGGTATGCTGCGTTTTGAAGCCACGCCCTTCAGTCTGCACGGTTTATTGCATTCCCTGAATACCATGCTGCAAACGCGGGCAAAAGAAAAAAAACTCCATTTGCAGATACACCAGGCGGCAGACTTGCCGGACATTATCGTGGGCGATCCCACCCGCCTGACCCAGATTTTGATCAATACAGTCGGCAACGCGCTCAAATTTACCGAAACCGGCACCGTTAACGTATTTGTCGAGGGCGTGCAACACCAGGAAAACGATCTGCTTGTCCGGTTTTCCGTAGCCGATACCGGCATCGGGATACATGCTTCCAAACTCGAAAGTATTTTTGAACGCTTCGTGCAAGGCGAAAGCAATACCTCCCGCCTGTTCGGCGGCACCGGACTGGGACTTTCCATTACCAAAAAACTGATCGATTTGCAGGGCGGCAGTATTTACGTGGAGTCGGAGCCCGGCATAGGCTCCCGATTTGTATTCACCCTGCCCTACAAACTACCCGAACAGGGCATGGAAAACAATCAGCGTAGCGGGGAAGAACGCCCTGCCGTCGTTCCGCGCCGGCATGAGAAAGAACGTATTCTGGTGGTAGAAGATAATATGGTAAACCGCAAACTGGCCGGCATCCTGCTCGAAGAATGGGGTTTTGCGCATGATTTTGCGGAAAACGGCGAAATTGCACTGGAAAAACTGCAAAACCAGACCTACAACCTGATCCTGATGGATATCCAAATGCCCAAAGTAAACGGATATGAAGTGACCCAGGCCCTGCGCAAGGCCCACAATCCGGTTCCCATCATTGCAATGACCGCTCACGTACTTCCCGGCGAACGGGAAAAATGCCTGGCCCTGGGTATGAACGACTATATTCCGAAACCCCTGCGGGAAGCCGTTTTGCGGGATTTAATTCTAAAACATATCGCCTCATGAATTTCCCCAACCTACAAAGCATTACACACGGCAACCGGCAGGTTTTAGAGGAAATACTGTCCATTTTTTTGCAGCAGGCCGTCGTTGAAATGGCGGAACTGAACCAGGCCCTGGCGTCGGGCGATTACACCCGCATGAGCGACACGGTGCATAGTATGCGCACCAGTATCGCCTATATATGCGACGACGGAACTTTTCCGGAACGCCTGCTGGAACTGGAATTTCAGGCCAAAAACAACCAGGAGGGCTGGAAAGTGCTCGGCGAAGGTGCGTTGAAGGAGTATGAAGGGCTGGTGCGCCGGGTGAAGGAAGAAATGGGTGGGGCGATGTAAGGGGAACGGGGTGGCTCGCGCAGGAATAATGGCCACGCGGATTTTCTCCGTCCTTGCTGACATCATCGTTGCCATTATTGGGCCACCCCAGGCCGTTGTTGCGAAGGCATTCAATTCCAATGGCCAAACAATAATAATACGCTATTTTTGCGGCAAAACGACTCGTAAAAATGGATAATATCAAGCATTTAAGGCTTTCTCTGTCTAATGGGAAAACGAAATACGTAATAGAAGAGATCGTAAAAATTACCGCTACCGATACGGATCTTTATAACCAGGCGCTGGCCCTTTCCTCCCGTTTTCATCAATATCAGACATCGTATCACGGCAACCTGAGCGACCGGCATAAACTGGAGGTGGAATTCAATCTCATCAACACCTCCGCATTATACATTTTAGAACAACTGGAATCTGGCAAACCCGATGCGCTTAAGCGCAAAAAGCGGTATCTCCTGATTGCCTGTGGCTGCCTGATAGTAGCCATAGCATGGTTTTGGGCATCCAGACAATCGCCTTCAGACAAAGAGAGCAAACCCGATCCGTCGGCCATAAGCGCTCCTCCAAATCCCGCGAAAGAGGCCCTTCCAGAAAAAAATACCGAAAAACCGGCACAAGCGACACCCGGCCAATCAAAAAACCCGACGGACAAGCCCCGTTCCCAAAAAGGAAATGTTTTGAAGGTGGATGAAAACAACGGCAACGCGGTCCAGAATAACAACGACGGCGATGTGCATCAAACCTTTACCATTCATCCCACACCGCCCAAGGAAGAGAAAAATGAAAAGCAATAAGTTTGTCGCCCTGATAATATTGAGCCTTTTTACTGCTCTTACCGCCTACGGGCAGGCTTCCTGCGAGATTAAGGAAAACTACGGCAATGTTTTCCAGTTCAATAACAACGGAAATGTCTACATCACTTTCTGTATTTTTAAAGTGGAGGCTGATCAGCTCCTCATCGACGTCATAAAAAATCTCCGGGCGGATACCATTACGCCGGCCAACCTCCCCAGGATAGCCGAAAATCAAGGAAAAGTATTTGTGCCCGTCCCCGCCGGATCCAGCGAAGCCAATGCCGCCCTGGAAAAAGCCCGCACGGTATTTATCCCCGCCGTTAAGGAAAATGTAAAGGAATCTGTCTGTTGGGAAGACGTGATCGACAACGCTCAAAAAAAAGGCCAGATCACGATTCAGAAAGCCGATGAAAACACCGTCCGGGTGATCATTGGAGAGGCGAGTACCCTGTTGCAGGATTTTAAGATTATTTTCTCCGGAAATGCCGACGGTATTGTGCGCGTTCGGGAAAACGGGAAATACGCTTTTGAACTTACCACAGGTAATTGCCTGATCAATATCGGCTCTAATTGTAAACGGTACGATTTTGCCACCGATTTTAAGGATGGACAAGCCCTCGTAGGTGAAAAAGTGTATGGTGGGAAGACAGAATATTATTATATTAATAAAAGCGGTCAGCGTGTAAGTAATAATACTTATACAGAAGTCACACCTAACTTTGCTGGTATTAAAACTAATTTAGGAGGTATAAGTAGATTAAAAAGAAAAGATGGAAAAGTACTACTGTCGGAAAATGAAAAAGAGTATCTCCTATCAAATGAATATGACAACATTGAATATATTGGTACATACGACGGCAATTTTTTTCTGTCGGTAAAAGAAAATAAAAAAGCGGGTATAATATCTCATGGCAACTTTGGATATTGGCATAAGTGTTATGAAGTCCTGCCCCCTACCTTGCTTGATGATATAGATACCATGTATAGTCCGCCTGTCCAGGAAAGCGTTTTTCAATCAACCTGGATTAGTGTAAAAACGGGGAATTATTGGAATATTATTGAGGCAAGTAATTACATGAAATTTGATTCCACAAAATTTTTATTAAAAGGTAAATATGCACATCCAATAAGGGTGCAGCAAGCAACACAATATGGGGACTATAATCTTATAAAATCAGGAAGCAGGGTTGGACTCATTACAAAATACACTGCTACAATTGTTTTTGAACCGATCTTTGATGAAATTGGTTTATTTGATACTAAAACGGGCCTGGCAAAAGTACGGATCGGTGAAATATGGGGACTCATAAGTAACCAAGGTAAAATAGTACTGCCTGTTGAGTTTGACGAAATAGGCATATTTGACGAAACCAAACATGCCAAAATAAAAAGGAATGGATTGCTGGGTTTCGCAGATACGAATGGCAAGATTGTATTGAATACCATGTATGATAAAATATCTGGTTTCGACAAATACGGGGTCGCTATAATTGAAATTGCCGGCAAAAAAGGTTGCATTGATGCCAACAAAAAAGTGATATTTACTCCTAAATATGACGAAATAGGTGAATTTACGGATCAGGGAAATTCTTTTGTTATGGTGAATAATAACTATGGGCTCATATCACGAAATCGTCCGGAAAAAGAGTTGATCGAACCGACATATCAAAAAATTACTGACTTGAAGAACGGTAATTTTTTTTTCAAATACATCTTACCAAAAGGATCGATACAATATGGAATCATCAAACCGGATAAATCCATCACAATCATTGCAGAAGGGGATGAACCCCCTAAAAATTCGATGGAAATAGACTTTAATTACGACGCAAAGTGTATTTTGATCAGAATTTCATTTCCTTTCAGCCTTCCAAAGGTGGTGAACTTTGAAGGAGAAACACTTTACGAAGGCCTAATTGAGAACCAACCTCCCCTTCAGGAGTATTCTCCTTTTTACTACTATGATTCTTATCCTGATTTTACGGTTTTAAAAATTAAAAATAATTCCTATAAGTATTTGTTTTTAAAAGACGGAAAGGCTATAGGCCCAATCTATGACTATTTTGATGCAAAATCATATTTAGAATATAAAATGATCAAGGTACAAACAGGCACAAAGATTGGCTGTATTGATTTCTCGGGGAAACGAATAATTCCAATACAATATAAAAAAATTGAAACATTTTCTCCACTCGGATACACCTTCGTAATGGATTCCGTGAATAACTATGCGCTGTTTTCAAGCGATGGCAAACAAATGACCGGCTTCGACTATAATAAACATGGTTCTTTTTCGAAGAACAATGTTCAAGTAACCTGCAAATCAGGTGGAACCGGTTATCTCTTACTGGAAAAAGAGGCTGTACAAACGCTGATAACCTGTAAATACTTTGACGGAAGTGATTTTATTAATGATCTCGCCATTGTTAAAGAATCAGATGATAACATGAGCACAGGCATCATCAATACCTCCGATCTCATCGTCGCTCCATTTATTTTTAATTCCATTACACGGGATGACCAATCCTTCGTGGCCGTCAAAGATGGTAAAACCTACGTGTTGCGCAAAAGTGATCGTGCAAATCTGAAACGCCTGGAATGTGTATCCGGCGACTGCTCGCTGTACGAAAAATTGACGAAGGCTTTTTTTGAGACGAGAAATTAGGGGCCGGAAGCAAAATGACGGAGGGGGTAAGACAAAGGAAGATTAATTGCGGTAGTGATACGGGCGGTTTTAGATGCGCGGATCGAATGATTCGCCGGTAGAGCTGAGTATTTTCACCGCTTTTTGGTAATCGTCCTCCCTTACAATTTGGTCCAGAGCACCGGGATAATCTTTTTCAACTTCTTTTTCAAAACGGGCGAGGTCGTCGAATCCATGGTTGACGGCTCTGAGAAGCACTTGCGCAGATTTGGCATAATTGGATCGTTTTGCATGTTGAACGGCGCTGTCGTAGAATACTTCGCTCAGGTCGATAGAAGCCTCCCATTCTTTAACAATTTGGCTATATTCGAATATTCGACCCGCTTTCCGCAGGAAACCCAGCATATTTTTGATTCGGCCGGAAAGCATTTTTCGCAGTTCGGCATTCATACTTTTATACCGCTGGGAATGCATCGTGATCTTCTCGACTATGAGGTTTTCAAATGGAGTGTCCGTATGTCTCGGGCAATATTCCAGAATAAATCGTTTACCGACAGGAACTTCGTCGTCCCATGTAACGCCGAGGTGTACGCCGGAATAAAAACGTCCGGGTTCAGGTTTCCGGTTACCTACTGTCATGATAAGATAACTGCGTCGCTGGTTTTCAACCTGCGGGAAGAAGGTAAAGACGATATGTACGTTGGGCGAGATATGGGTGGCGCGGCCTTCCAGTTTTCGGCCATTCGTTTTGCCGAAATATTGGTTTTTGTAAGTGGCGACTCCACGCTCATCGATGCGTAGCCAGTTCACCTTGATGTATTTACTGCTTCCTGATTCACTTCCGTATGAATAAATCTTGTACGTACCTGCCCACAGCCGAATATCGAGTTTGGCTTTGTCATTTCGCACGCGTTCCAGGCTATTGTAACTACCGTCGCGGAACGTTAACAAACGGCCATAATACTCGTTGAGCGTTATATTGTTTTCTTCGCCGGCTTCATATTTTTTCATAATAATATAAGCGGAACAGCTGTCCGTCCCGCTATTTATCTGAACGTAACCTATCAGCGAATTCTCTTTATCCTCTCTGCAATGAAAAGTGATATGGATGGAGATATTTTTAAAGTCGGAAAAACGAATATGTGCATAGTCCTGATTGTGAATCCGCTCGGTTACTACGCTGGCCTTCATAGGGTTTTCCATTCCGGGGATAGTAAGGATGGCCTGCAGGTAAATATCTTTTTCCGGTTTTCGTATTTCCAGGTCCCACTCTGCAATTACCCCGACAGGAGATTCGAATGGCGCTTTCGATATATTGTGCACCATGGTTCCAAGATCGTGCATAAACAAGCGCCAGCGGGAATTGTGAATAATATCCACGCTTCTCAATACTGTTAATGCATTATCTGCTTTATCGATCAATTCCTGCGTAAGTGGTGAGGACCGTTCATTGTCATCCCATAAAATTTTGAAGTGCTGGGCAATGTCCTGGTAGCTTTGATGTTTCGGGTCATTGATTTCGAAATAAGAGGCATTTTCGGAGTGCCCGAAAGAATAATAAAGCCCGAAGAATAGTTTTTTTTCAAGAATAATGGCCGACATACCCGGGAGTTCATCCATAAGCCGGACCTGCATTTGTTCAGGCGACTGTGTTTGAATACTTAACAAGCGCTTCAAGCGCATCATAATCGTATCTGCCAGGGTAATCCCATCCCCGTCAAATCCAAGGTCTGTTTTGGTACGCAGGCGCATTCCCTTACCATCGGGGATCAGAAGCAGTAGTTGGATCTTTTTGCCTTGATGCAGCCATTTTCTGATGGAGTTCTCACTTTCTTTTGTCAATTCTGCATTAAACATGGCAGTAGACAGGTACGTGTTTATGATACGGATAGTGGACCCGTCTTCACTGACAGCGACGCTTACTTCGGCGCCGGGAAAAGATTTATGCGCTATGACCGGACCATCCTGAGTGGCAGGTTCGAATGCTGTTTTTTTTGCTTGTTTTACACTTTTCGGCCCGGAGGAGACCTTTTTCACAAGAAACCCATTCTTGTCAATCTTCCAATGGTCGTCGATAGCATGAAATACTTTAACCTTTTGCGGTGGAGTCGGCGCCTTGTCGGTGGTCTTTCTCATAAATCCGAATACATCACTGAAATCACCCTCCCGTTGATTAACCGGCTCCGCTAACATTTTTTGGGTTAATTGCGATTCGTTTCTGGACTTCTCAAATGCTTCAAAATAATCTTCCAGTAATTTCTGCCAGTTATCGGGCCTGGGTCGCTTTTTAGACGGATTGGGGTTGTTGTTGCTCTTTGCCATTACCGTTACGTTGGAATTCTTGTTTTTTTTTGAAATGTATGGAAATGTCAGATGGGTTACAATTGAATGTCGGCAGCATTTCAAACGAGTGTCGACCAAATTACACCCCAATTACAAATTATACTACTTATTATTACTTAAATTACAATTTATACAAAATAAAATAACTGCCATTTAACTAAATTACAGCATTATTTTTCGTTTTACCGCTTTTTAAAAATCCGGTCCTATAACTTTGTCGTATTGCATTCACCCTCACAAAAGTACTGTTATGCGACAAATTCTCACTATTGCACTGCTAATTGCCGCAGGATTTTTTGCCTGCCACCGCGACCCGGAACCGGAGGTTTCGCCCCGGTCTGTTCAGCGGTTCGCTTTGATGATCGGGTACGACGTCAGCCAAACGTACGGCCATCGCACACGCCCGAACGAACAATTCTTTTACCAAGCCGCCCGGATGGTGGCACCTACCGGCGGGAATATCTGCATGGGGCTCGTCGCGTCGCCGGATTCGGCGGGAGAATTGATTCAGGCCTATTTCCTCCCGATGCCTGCCGAACCGGAAAAGAATGCGACGTACACAAAGCAGATTACTTACCGGGAAACGTGCGACTCCATCAGAAAACACAACGAACAGGAAATCGAACGGTTCGTGCACGAATGTATGGCGCGACTTAACGAGAAGCACGATCACCGGCACTCCGATTTGAACGGCCTGTTGTCCGAGGCTGATATTTATTTCAGAGGCGCGGAAGTATCGGACTGTCTGCACCTGCTGTACCTCGCGAGCGACGGCCTGCAGGACGTGCGGCTGGAACACCGGACCGATACAATTCTTCAACCGGGTTTACTGACCCTGCGCGACGTGCGCGTGTTTTGCAACGGCTGGAAAAACGGGGTGCTGCCGGAAAACTGGAAAATGCTGGTGTCGCATGAAAGTATGATCAAAGAAATTCATTCACTCACTCAATAATTGCATTATGCCACAATCCACTCTTTACAAAGCGATGCGATTGGCAAATCTGGCTGGTAAAAAAGCCCATTTCTTTCGCCAATCCGATACGCAGCATGCCGAACTGCGGCAGCGTTCCAGCGACTGGTCGGGTATATTCGATCCCGGGCTTGTACTCACCTCCGGCATTGCCTTTTTCGGCCTCGCGGTGGTCGACTGCTGCCTGATGATGCCAATGTACCGGCAGGCGTCCGAAATTACGCTGGGGGAGCCGGACATGATTAACCTGGAATTGGCTGTTGGCATGGTGTGTTTGGGAGCCGTTTGCAGTAATTTCCTTGCACAGACCCACACCAGCGGCCCGTTTTATCAATGGCGCATTCACCAGCACCGGGGAGGACTGGCAGCACTGGAATTCGACTACAACCGACTGGCCGGCTGGTTGCATTTCGGGCTTACTTTTTCCTGTTATTGCCTCATTCTTGGTGCGATGGCTTGGATACGGGCCACGCTGATTGCCGACAGCGGATTATCTATAGAAAAAATCGAAACGGGTTTTATTCTTACCGGCATACTTGTAAGTTTTTGCGCAATCGTATGCGGACAGTATCTGGCGCCGATGATCGATTACCTGAGCATGAAAATGCAGTTGTCGATTTTGTCGACTCGCAAAAACAGCCTGCTACACGACGTGATGAGGGCCGATCAGTTTGTTTACCTCGTATGGGCGCACCATGGAAGCGCCACTAACCTTCCGAGGGAAATGTACGATGCCATTATCCGGCACAAAATCCGCCCGGCAAATGAGGCCTACTGCAACGAGATTACACTTGCCGAAGAACAGGCTTTTCAAAACAATCGGCATATCAATTAAAACCCCGGATAGAATCACTTCCGGCGTATCTGTTTTTCACCTTTTCAAACTTTGCACCATGAAATTTTTTATTCTGATCGTAATCATTCTGGTTGTGGCAGCATTGTCCAACCCGGACCGCACCCAACACAATCTGGCTCTCAGAGAAGCTTTAGAACGGCTCGATAAGGAGAACAACGGGTTCCTGGAGCATTGCGACTTCTTCGACTTCCAGGTATTCTCAATGGTCCGGTATATGGATGCTACCGTCTCCGTAGGTTTCTTCGGCCATGTATTCGTTCAGTATGATGAGTTAGAGGGCAGTATGCAGTATTTCGACAAGCGTCGCCACACGCAACGGAACCTAAATTCGAGCACTTCGCCGCCTTTCGGATTTAATATCGGCCGATGATGAACGACTCATGCATTTTTAACCAATAAAAGTCCCCGATTTTCGGTTAACTGAAAATCGGGGACACTTATTTCAGGCCCTTTTTTCTGGCGCCACAGGGTGCCTGCTCAAGGCTACGACGAGCAATCACAGATATGACAACTTTTTAAAAGTTGTCATATCTCCGCATCTTCATGCCGGTTAACTTTATCCAACTATGACATACACCCAAATACTAGCGACCCTATTCCTGCTATTCCTGTTGATCGCGATCTTTTGGCGGATGTTTATAAAAAAAAGCAAATCAACACATGCCCCGTTTCCAAAAGCCTGGAAGTCGATCCTTACCCAAAAGGTGTTGTTCTATCAAGAACTTTCTCCACCTGAAAGGATTCGTTTTCAACAGAACCTTCAATCGTTTCTGGACAAGGTTCGGATCACCGGCGTAGGCACGGAAGTGGACGATGTGGACAAACTACTGGTAGGAGCGAGCGCGGTCATTCCGCTGTTCGGTTTTCCCGGCTGGGGTTACCGGACCCTGAACGAAGTGCTGCTGTACGACGGCACCTTCAACCGGGATTTTGAAACGCAACAGGGAGAAGAAAGAAACATACTCGGTATGGTGGGCGGAACCGGCATGACGGGCACCATGATCTTGTCCAAGCCATCCCTGCACGAGGGATTCGATCAGTATTCGAACCAGCATGTGGGCATTCACGAATTCGTTCACCTGCTCGACAGGGCCGATGGCGCCGCCGACGGCATTCCGGAAATGATGATGCAACAGCCTTTCCTGATACCCTGGGTAAAAATGATACACAAGGAGATCAAAGCGATACAGGATGGTGCGTCGGACATCGATGATTATGGAAGTACCAATGAAGCGGAGTTTTTCAGCGTGGTGAGTGAATATTTTTTCAAGTCACCGCGTTTACTGGAAAAACGGCACCCGGAGTTGTATGGGATGCTGGAAAGTATTTTCAGGCAGGATCTGAAGAAGTAGGGATAGCATTGGTCGGGATAAGGCCATTCATTGCCGTCCTTGTTTAAGAAATAATTAGTGGGCCCTGAAGGCCGTGCTACCGCAAAAAATAACCCGGGGCTCACAGCATCGATGAGCACCCGGGTCATTTTTATTCATCCATTTAATTGTTCACGGTTCTTTACTTCGACTGGATCATCTTCTTCGTCGCTTTGTCGGTCGCTGTTTCCAGCGTGTAATACAACATACCCGTCGTGTTGATCAACTGCCGGTCGATACTAATCGTGTTGTACCCTTTCGCGAACGCGCCCGATTGCATGAACACCAGGCGGCCCGTTTCGTCGAAGATGCGAAGCGTCGCTTCGGCAGCCTCCGGCAGGTGGAATCCGATGAATGTTTTGTTCACAAACGGGTTCGGCTCATTCTGGTACAGTTCGAAACCTACTCCCACCGTCGTTGTTCCCGCAGGCGACCCGAAGCGGAATGCTACGTCCATGCGGTTGTTCGCCAGGCTGTACGCTTCCGCTTTCGTGATCCGGCTGGATACGCCCAGCATGTTGCTCAACTGACCCGCTTTCGCAGCACGGAACGTAACCGAGAATTCGTTGTCCGTACCGTCTACCGAAGTCGTGATCGCGTCATCGAACACCCCGAAGTTGGCAGCCTTGATCTCGCCTGCTCCGGCGATGTTCACTACGCTCAGGCCATTCAGGTTCATCGTGAACTGGTAACCTTGTACACGCTGGTCGCCTTTGAAGTTCACCGTGAAGGTTTCGCCGGCTTTCACCGCGCGGTCTTCCACGTCGAACAGCATCGTGCCCGAACTGCGCTCGTCGGCCGATTGCAGGCTGTTGGCGATGACCGTACCGTTCACGTCACCGATTTTCACCCCTACGAAGTCGTCAGACAGGTGATCCGCCTGTACGTCCTGTGTGGAGATGTTCTCCGGGAACAGCGTTTGGAACGGATTGGCCGGGTTCGGGAACACGTAGTCCTTGTCGACAAATCTCCACGAGGTGTTGTTCGGCAGTTCGTCGTAGATACCCAGGATCATTTTACGGAACTCCACGATGTCGAACGTCGTGATCGAACCCGAACGGTTGGCGTCGGCGGCGATCATTTTGTACGGCGTCGGCAGCGGCTCCAGACCCAGGATGTGTTTGTTGATCAGCACCAGGTCGTAGGTAGACACCCCGTTCAGCGGGTTGTCGTCTTTTGTCGGCGTCAGCGTGTAGTTGCCCGACAGCGGTACGGCATCGTTGAACAGGAACACGCCGTTGCTGTTGCTCGATGTGTTTGCAATACCCTGCTGTCCCGTCGGCGTTACCACGGCCAGTTCCACTTCCGCTTCCTCTACCCCATCCAGGTCTTCCGTTGCCAGTATACCGGCTACCGAAGCCATGGCCGGGTCGTTCTGGCAGCCTTGCAGGTTGTCCTGCGGATCCACGTATGCCAGGCAGAAGTCGGCATTACCTGCGGCATCCTGTAGCCACACCTGTACCGCTACGGGCTGGCCTGCGGCAAAGTCTTCGCAGGTTACCACCACGCTCTGGTTGGCAGGTGCGCCGCCCGGGTAGGTATTGTCCGGATTCTGGTCGGCACGAATCACTGCCAGGGTCGGGTTCAGGATGTTCGTCGGTGTGCAGTTGTCCTCTCCGTACAGGTAGAAGTCGTTGGCCCACAGTGTGGCCATGCCGCCTACCATCAGGTTGATGTTCACGTTCGCGCAGGCCACCACCGGCGGTTTGCAGTCGCGGATCGTGAAGGTTTTTTCACACACCGCTTCGTTGCCACAACCGTCTTCGGCGATCCACTTGATCTTGTGCGTTCCGTGCGGCAGGTCCGGCAGTCTCGTGCCAGAGGCATTGCGCCAGATCACTTTCGCACCGTTGGCAGTTTGTTCGATATCGAAGCGGTAGCGCTGGTTCAGGTTCGAGTTGTTGTCGAATACCCGCAGTGTGCCCGTTTCGTAGTTCACACTCTGGTAGTTGTTGTACAGTACCTGGCCCACCGGACGAGTGGCAGCATCGGCGCTGGAAACAACCGTTTCCATCGTGCCGTCAGCGTCCAGGTCGAGGAACAGCAGGTAGCGGAAGCGCAAACCGCCTTCCGGTGCGATCGTGTCGCAGAGGTCTTCAGCCGTCGCGGCCACCTCCGTTTCTTTCTCGCACAGGTCGTGTTGTTGCGTACCGTTATCCCACCAGATATCTCCGTCATTCCAGTACCGCACATCGTTCACCGATACGTCGCAGGTGTCGATGTTGGCGCACACCACCGTCGGAGGCGTCTGGTCGAGCACTTTGATGATCTGGTTGTACGTCACGCAGTTGTCGTCGTCGGCGATATTGTCCGTGAACACGTGCCAGTTTTTAGAAGGCGCCAGGCCCGTTGTCGGGTTAACTGCGCTGCGCGCAACGTTGTAGCACGGCAGGTCCGGGTTGTAGGTGCACCAGTTGATGACCCTCCAGGTACGCTCGATTTTGTAGCACGCATCCGGCACCACGGTGAAGAGCACGTCGTTGTACGCCACTCCGATCAGTTCGCAACCTTCGTCGTTCGTGATGATTGGTTTACCAACATTCGGTTCCGTCGTACAGTTCACAGATACGTCGGCAGGGAATACGATGTTGTAATCCTGCGTGTTGGTCACGGTGATACGCTGTGTGCAACTGCTCGACTGTCCCTGGCAATCCCACGCCGTGAAGCGGCGGATGATGATACCACGGTTGCAGGTCGTGTCGAAGTTCGCGTTCAGGAAGTTGTTGTAGTACGTTTTCTGCGTCGCGCCGCAAACATCCTGGATGGCGGTTGTTCCCGAAGGAATTCCTGCCTGTCCCTGCGCATCGGCGCTGGTTGGAGGTGTCTGGTCGAGGCAGCAGTTGTCCGTCACTTCCGGGTAACCGTAGGCCCACAGGGTCGGGTCGAAGTTTTCACAACTTACCGTCACACTGGCAGGCGGTACGCACACCGGCGCAATTTTGTCCTGAACCGTCACCTGGATCATACATTCGTTGTAGATCGGGTAACCGTCCGCGTCGTACATCGTCTGGCCGTACAGGTCTACCTGGTACACGCGCAGGATCACGGTTTGTGTCGTGCCCACCTCGCAGCAGTAGAACTTGATCGAGTCGTTTTCGGCAGTTGCCACATTGTATTCGTAGCCGTTGCACTGCGACTCAAGCGCATCGATGCAAGCCGAGTACGTGCTGTCCGCTTCCGGCATCCGCCGGATGGTAAAGCGTACGTTGTTGCAGTCGTCGAACGAGCCCTGGTCGAAGGCCGAAGCCGGAACCCAGGTCACCCCTGCCGATTCGCAGGTACTGGAAGGCACGTAACAATCGAACGGATCGTCTACCCCGATGGCCACCGTCGTCTGCTGTGTGCAGGACACTACCGGCGGAACCAGGTCCTCTACCGTCAGGTTGAACGAGCAACTCGACAGGTTACCGCAGTGGTCTTCAGCGCTGTACACTACCTGGTATACCCCGCGCGGCAGGCACTGCGTCGTACCGAATACAGCCATGGTGTCGGCTACCCAGTAGTTGTTACCCGGGAAGTCGGACAGTGTGCCGTTCACAGTGAAGGTGATCAGGTTGCCCGTGATCGGGTCGTTACCTGTCACTTTCGCTTTCAGGTTCACGATACCCGAGCAGCCTTCCGTGATGATCATTCGCGGCAATGGAGCCGTCGCGCAGCAGTTGCTGCCGCCGTCCACACTTACCGTGAAGTCGCCGGGGCAGGCAAATGCAGGACCGCCCAGATCCAGTACCTGGATGCGTTGCGTATGCGTGATCGGGTTGGTCGCACTCAGCGGTGTGCAGGTGCTCGCTACTACCCAGGTACGCAGAATTTCAAAACTGCCGGGGCAGATATCCAGTCGCACGTCCGTGAAGCCCAGTGATGCAGCGCAAAGACCGCCTACTCCTATCGGGTATCCGTTGATGCTCGGGCGGCCCGTATGGTCGGGCGCCGTTGCCGACGGGTTCAGGTAGGCGCTTTCACAGTTGACCGTTATGTCGGCCGGCATCGTTACGTCTGCCAGGTCGAACGGTACGATCGTAATCGTTTGCGAGCAGGTGTTCTGGTTGCCCGAATGGTCGGTCACGATAAACGTGCGCACGATCTCGGCACGCGGGTCGGCACATGGGCCGAAGTTCGTATAATCGTCGTCAATGACAATAGTATAAGTATCACAATCCGTGGCAGTTACGTTGCCCGTATGGGAAACATCTGTCGATTCGCTACAGGCTACCGATACATCCGGAGGACAGGTCACCGCAGGGGCTAATTTGTCTTCGATCAATACCACACCACTGCACAGATTGCCGCTCTGGTCATGCACCAGGTGGTACGTGTAATAGTGGCCAATGTCGTCGGCATCTACTTTTGCCGGGATCCACGGGCCGTTGCCGAATGGCGGCGTTACGTCCAGTTCTACCGTGTAGTCGTCGTAGCAGAAATAACTACCCTCGAGTACATCGTCCGGCATGATCATAAACATACAGGAAGCATCCAGCGAAACGTGTACCGTATCGTTGCACACCACTGTCGTCGGCGTACCGACAATTTGTACCGTTTGGATGATCTTTTGTTTGCATCCCGGATCGGCCAGGGCATCTGCCATCGTGCCGCTGCCCGGTTGCAGTACGCCGTTGATCGTCAGCGTATTCGTTGCGGAACCCGCATCGAAGGTCGCCATGATCATGTGCGGGCCTTCGCCGAGTGCTGCTGCATCGAATGTATTCGTCACTACACCGTCGACCGTAATGGAACCCGGCACCACGCTGCCCACCGCGTTGTTGTAAGCGGCCACCTCGATGGTGAACGGAGGTGTGTTCAGGCAGAACGGGTCGTTCATGTTCACGAAGTACGGAGTCGGGTAGCAGGCTTTGTTGGAAATCGTGGACGTAGTAGCCGCAGGAGCCATGCCGAAGTTGCCGGCGCCCGCATTGCTCACCGTGATATTGTAACCCACACATTCCGTGAAGCGGCCTTTCAAGGTGTAATAAATCATCTCGTCGGCCTCGTCGACAGCGTTGTCGCCATCATTGTCGATACCATCCGCCGTACCGGCCGTGAACTGCGTTCCTGCTGCAATCGTTACCGGTGCAGCCGGGGGCGCAGGGCTCGTGGTCGTGTACAGGCCCGAGTTCGTCGCAATACTCCAGGTTTGCATGGCCAGGGATTTGATCGTGATCATATCCTGGAACTGGCCATTGTCGAGTGTTGTCGCGTTGTCCAGGCAACTAGTCACCACGTTGTATTGCGGTGTGCAAGGTGCGATACCTTCCTGTACCGTTACCACTGCCGTGCAGGTACCCACGTTCAAACATGGGTCCGTTACACTCAGGGTCACCGTATTCGGGCCGATATTGGCACAGGTAAACACGCTTGGTGTTACACTGAATGCCAGGTTGGCAGCCGGTGCGCAATTGTCCGTAGAGCCGTTGTCAACCAGTGCGGGATCGAGTATATATTTGCCCGTTTTGTCCAGCGTAACCGTCGCGTTTTTGCAAAGCGCCGTCGGTTTGGTCGTGTCGTGTACCGTAATCACCTGCGTGTGTACCAGCGCATGGGTAGGTGCGAAACCGCCTGCGATCAGGGCATTGTCTGCGCAGTCCGTGATCGTCCAGGTGCGGGTGATCGTGTAATTATAGTGTCCGCAGTTGGCAGGATTCGGATCCTGTGTGCTTACTTCGTTAAACGCTACCGTCAGCGCAGCAGGCAGGGTGCAGTTGTCGTGCACGTCCGCATTGGTGAGCGGCAGGCATGCACCGCCGGTGCGCGGGATGCAGTTCGTCGGAACGGCATTGCACTCAACCGTCACATCGCCGGGCATCAGAATATCCGCATCGAATTCAGGTTGTTCCGTATCGATCACCATTACCTGGAAAGAACACATTGAAATGTTTCCATTTCCGTCGTTCGCCGTGTACGTAACCGTCTGCGGTGTCGGCGGGCAGGTGATTGGTATCACAGTGCCCGAAAGCGGTCCGCCGGTTTGTGTGATGGTTACAAAAGTGGCACATTCGTCCGTCGCGACCGGGATCGGCCAGTTCAATTTACCGCTGCACTGGTCGGGATCGTTGCCGATCATC
>ENA-UOWO01003601-UOWO01003601.1-activated-sludge-metagenome-genome-assembly--contig:-NODE-3601-length-17836-cov-14.608121_pt1 | contig 17836 bp, 17 predicted proteins | sample MGYA00238148_ERZ761564 | MGnify/ENA primary metagenome ERZ761564 (study PRJEB28885, sample SAMN05720194) | activated sludge metagenome | isolation source: Anaerobic digester | place: USA...
AAGCCGGGGGGAAATTGACAGCGGGCCGAGGGTGGCAATGGCCGTCACCAACATAGTCCGGGTCGTCTACAACTCCTCGAACGGCCAGTGGTACGGGTTCGAGCGGGCCGGCGACCGGTTCGTGCCACTGCCCCCTTCCGGAATCGCTCTGACCGCCACCGCGGAGGGTACGAATCGGGTGGACGTGTACCGCATCAACGACGAGCGGGGCACGTTCCAGGCGATGGTGGCCAGCGCCGAGAAACCCGCGACCCTCAGGGTCAACGTCAAGGACACCCTGACGGGGAACCTTGTAGAAAAGGAATCGGTCACCGCCACGGCGTTTGGCACCGACCACATCGCGTTCGTGCTGGCCGGGTCGTACGCCGCGAACGCGGGGCAGGAGGTCAGCCTCGACTTCAAAGACGGCACCGTCGGCACCGTGACGCCGAGCGTGGCGGCCCTGGCGCTCTACGAGAAGCGGGAAACCGACCAGTACGGGGTCAAAGAGGGCACGTGGCGCATCCTGTCGGCCGACGTTGCCGACCTCGATGACAAGCGGGTCGATTTCAAATCCACGAATCCCTCCGTCGCCCGGATCGAGCGCGGGAAACTGACCGACATCATCGCCGGGCTGGGATTCACCAACCTGGCCGATCTGCCGCAGCAGACCGACCAGTACTGCGTGGTCATCGGCGTCAGGGCGGGGGCGTGCAAGATAAGGTGCGGCTCGGTGGCCGATCCCTCGAAGTACGCCGACGTGGACGTGACGGTCGTGCTCCACCCGGACGACGAGCCCCTGATCTCTGGCGGGGATCTCGCGGCGGAGGCCTCCGCGATCCTGCACAACGTCCGCATCCCCGTGTCGATGGTCGACTCGCCCGCATGGCGATCGCTGAATGCCTATAGCCCGATGAACGTGGACGGGCCGGGCCCAGTCCTGTTCATGCGATCATTCGTGCTGCCGGGATCCGTCGATGACCACTTCGACATCGAGCTTAACTTCGCCGGGACCATCCCGGCGCAGCACGGCAACTACGCAGAGAACGTGATCGATCCGCCGCCCGGGAACTGCGTGCTCGCCTTCGCGGTGGGGTTGCAGGGGAGCGGTGCGCTGGGCGTGCCCTCGACGAAGGTCCTTCACGCGTATCACACCGACGGGCCGCCCGAGACGTGGTACGACCACGAGGGCTACGCCCTCAATCTTCTCGACACGATGGGATGCGAGTCGGCCTTTCTGCTGAACGATCCGGTCAGCCCGTGGAACAGCGGGCCATCCACGCAGACGATAAACAAGAATGTGGCGTTCAGCGCCCTGGGCGGGGAAACCATCGTCCTGTGCTGGGCGCTCGACGTGGAATATGGCTGCTACCCACCCGGGATACCGGGAAGCGGACGGCCGGCGCTGCCAGATGGAATATACGAGTGCCTCATGACGGTGGTCAGCGTCACGCACCATGGGCCAACGGAGGAGGCATGAGGCGGGGACGCGCGGCATTCGGGGTAAGGGCCGAGGGCGACATCACCGACGCCGGGGCGTGGCTCCAACTCTACGGGAAGGCGCTCGAGGGTCGGGCCGGGCATCGCCGGGCGGTGGCGCTCGCGGACCATGGCACGCGGCAATTCTCGCGCCGTTTCCGGGTCGTTGGCGAGAACGACAAGCAAGCAAAGCTCGCGGCGGTCAAGCGGGAGCAGGGCATGAGGGACGAGCGGGAGCGACAGGACAAGAGGCGCAAGGCGGGAGGGAATAGCTGATGCCGTTCGCGGGCCAGATACCAGGAGTCGTGATGGACGTCGGCGCGTCCGGCTCGAGCATCCTCGAGGTGTTCGCCCGGAATCTCTTCACGAACATGGACACGGGCGAGGTCTACCTCCGCAGCGGCGACCGCAGCCCGATCACCACCTGGCCCGCCAAGCGAGGCGACAGGATCCCGGTCCAGCAGCGCTTCGTGAACGAGGAGCTGGATGGCACCGACGAACTGATCAAGTTGCCGGAAGGCGTTTCGATCCGTTTCGAGGGCCACAGGAAGCTGGCCAACGGCTCAGCGGACTACAGCCAACTGCTGGTGCAGCAGAACACCTGGGTCGAGACCGACGCGACGACCGATCCGCACTACGACGCCACGGTGGACCTCGACACCCCGGCCATCAACGCCGCCATCGGAAAGGGGGGCCTGGAACTGCCGTACATCGACATCGAGGCCGATGTGGAGGTCTGGAAGGGGGAGGACCGGCTCTCCAGCGCGAACTTCACGATCCGGCTCTACAACGACCACGCTCGCGGCGAGGGCGACGTCCCGACGTCCCTCGGGTTCATCGGTTCGGGGGTGAACTTCGGCTCGTGGATTACCGCCCTGACGGGCGGGACGGCGACCGACCTCGACGGACAGGCGACGGCCCACCTGGAGTATGGCAAGACGTTGTTGATCATCCAGCGAGAGGGTGAGCCGCCAGAATCATACCGCTACGTCGAGGACCCGGCCCCAGGCGCGACGGTGGAGGACAGCCCGAACGTGATCATTCCCGACGACTACGCCTACGACCCGGAGAATCCCGGGGCAGACGGAGAGAACATCGGGCTGTGGGTCAAGGTGGTGTGATGAGAAGAAATCTCGCTCTGGTCTCTGGCTGCTTCGCCCTCGTGGTGCTGGTGGGCGCCGCCGCGCCGATCAGGCCGTTCAAGGGCGTGTTCGTCAACGAGCAGGGAACATCAACGGTCAGCGGAATCGTGTTTCCGGGAAACGTGACGGGGGCACAGTTCGTCGGGGATGGCTCGCTCCTGTCAGGCATCGACGCGGGACTGGCGGAGACGAATGTGCCGATTCTCGTGCCGCTGGGACCGTTCTCCGACGCACCGGCCTCGGCGTCACTCGGGTCCTACAACGGGGGCTCGGGCTCGACCTACTACAACGCGGGATACAACCACGCGATCAGGGTCTACGCGTACCGCACCAATTACGCCGGGGAGAGGTACTACTCCACGGCGTACTCGGAATCGGACACGTTCTATGACAGCGGCGAATCATCGGAGAACTACACGCTGACCTGGCAGTGGGACGCCGTCGCCGGGGCGGTGGGCTACATGGTCCTCAAGAACGACAGCTATAGCGGCTACGCCTACGACCACGGCATCGAGACGGCCGGGACGAGCTGGGAGGACGATGGCTCGGGGCTCGCGTCGATGGCACCGACGCCAACCATCTCGACCGCCATCGGCGGAACGAACATGGCGCTGGCCGAGAACCTCATGGTCGCCGGGGGCAAGCTCGGCGGGGAGATCGACTTCACCGACGCGCAATTAAAAGGGTTTCAGCCGGGGACGGACTGGTGGGCGGTCATCACGGTCGACGACCCGGCCTCGATGTCCACCAACGGCATGCCGATGTTCAGCGACGTGGAGGTGCGCTGCTGGACCAACGGCCCGATCCACACCTCGGGCGCACAGGTCTTCTGCTACACCACCAGCAACGCGGTCCTCAATGGCACCCCCGCCTACGAGGATTTCACCACCAACTGGTACCCGCGCGCGTTCTGGTGCCAGGTCCACGCCTCGCACGACATCACCTGGCTGGCGGAATGGAAATCGATCAAGCCGACCTACTCGGGATCTATCGGCTCCGCCATCGCGGCGTGGGATGGCGCAAACGCATCGAGCTACCCATTCCGGTGGGTCGTGATGATCAGGGATGCGCGACCGTGGTTCCACCCGACCAACAACCTCTCCTGGGCGTACGCGGTGTATCGCGCAACGACGGGGGAGGGCGCCGGCTTCCCGCCGAAGATCAGGGCGAGGAACGGGACGACCCTCTTAAACAACACCGTCTGGAACAAGGCCGTGCCGATGTGGACGACGCAGGACCCGAGGCCGAGGAAGTTTCGGGCGTTCGACAACTCGAGCGCGGACGTGGTGGAGATCACGAGGCAGCACCAGCAACCGTGAGGTGAGACGATGAAGAGGGCATTGTTGATGGCATTGGCGGCAGCCGCGATGGTGGCGCGAGCGCAGGAATCGACGAACAACGTCGTCGGTTTCACAACGCGCGAGCTGCCGCACGCCGTACGCTACGAGGCGACCATGGGCGCGGGGCAGATTGCGGCGTTCCGGGAGCTGATCCGGCCCTCCGTGCAGGTCCCGGCAATCGCGTCCAACGCAACGCTGCGGATCTGGGTCAGGCCCGAGACGAACGGCTCGGCCGCGGTGATCGTCGAGGTTGCCCGTTGACAGGACCGGAGGCGATATGTCGGTGGACTGTGAGGAATGCCGCGAGGAGGTGCTCGGACGCATCGAGCGCATCGAGGTCTGGGCCTTCGGCCCCACCGAGCAGAACGGGGCAAGGGGAGCCATCGAGGAGCTCCGGCACAGGGTCGAGGCGGTCCAGCGCTCGATCTGGCTCACCACCGGGGCACTTGTGGTCGTTCAGCCGGTGCTGATCGCGGCGCTGGTGAAGTGGTTTTTGTAGAACAAGCGAAGTCCGCCGCAGCGGCGCAGTGCGGGTCAGGGCTCGGTCACTTTGAGCCGCATGAAGAGTCTGTCATTCGAACCGACCGGGTAGGTGAAGGTGTGCGTCGTTCCGATGACGGTGTCGTCCACCGGATTCCACAGCAGGAGGTCGGTGGACACTTCCGCACCGTAGGTGATGCCGTCCACGCCGGAGGGTTGATCGAAGGTGACGCTCAGGGTGTCCCCGACGCGGGCCGGGAGTGGTAGCCTCGGTGAATCGTATTGTCCGGGGTGCATGCCGAAGGCGAACTCCGTCAAGTTCTCGACTCCGTCGCCCTCGGGGTCCGAAGCGTCCGCTGCTTTATCCGAGTTTTTCTTGGTCCCAAAGTATTGCAACCGCCATGCTTCCAGCGCGGTCGGAACGGCCAGATTCGCTTTGGCGACGAAGGGGGAGATCTTATTGCCCGCCGTAAGGAACGTGCTTCCAACATACAGGTCAGTTCCAGACACTGCCAGCCCCCAAACGCCGGGGACCCGAGGCGTAATCTGATTCAGACCAACATAAAACGCGTTCATCCCCGAGCCAAGGGGCGACCATTCGCTGCCATCCCATTTCGCGACGCGATTGGCGTTGGTTCTACCCGCCTTGGTGAACCTCCCCCCAGCGAAAAGGTGGGAGCCGGACGTCGCCAGCGCAAAGGCACTATTGTTCAACCCCGAACCAAGGGGCGACCATGCGGTTCCATTCCACATGGCGACGTTAGTTGCCCCGACACCTCCCGCCGTGGTGAAATCGCCCCCCGCGTACAGTTTGGTATCCGACGCGGCCAGCGCAAACACAGTGCCGCCGACCCCTGGGCCTAAGGGCGACCATAGAGCGCCATCCCATTTTGCGATATTATTAGCGTTAGTTGTGCCTGCAATGGCAAACTCACCGCCCGCGAACAGACCACCCCCTGACATTGCCAACGCACGCACGCAGGGATAGGAAATTCCGCCCATCCCCGAACTCAGGGGCGACCAGTTGGAGCCATCCCATTTCGCGACGAAATTGGCGTTGGTGTTACCCGCCTTGGTGAAACAGCCCCCAGCGTACAGGCTGGAGCCGGATACCGCCAGTGCATAAACTTCCTTGTCCATCCCCGGCCCAAGGGCGGACCATGCGGTGCCGTCCCACTTGGCGATGTTTGTCGCTCCGATGCCGCCCGCTGTGGTGAAATACCCGCCCGCATACAGTTCGGTATCCGACGCCGCCAAGGCATACACGATATCACCTCCGATCCCCGACCCCAAGGCCGACCACGACTCGCCGTCCCACTTGGCAACATGGTTGGCCTGTTTGCCGCCCGCGGTCGTGAAATAACCGCCGGCATAGAGATCGCTGCGGGACAACGCCAACGCATAGACATCGCCGTTGATCCCCGATTGCAATGGCCACCACGCGCTCCCATCCCAACTGGCAATGCAACTGATCGCATTGTCATCTACTGTGTCGAAAACACCCCCAACATATAGGTTTGACCCGGACACCGTCAATGAGTGCACGGCACCGCCACTGTTTATGCCCTGCCGCAGTGGCAACCACGCGTGGCCATTCCACATGGCAATATTGGTCGCCGCATTGTCGCCGGCCGTCCAAAATGACCCCCCCGCATAAAGGTTGGAGCCGGATACCGCCAGTGCCCAAACGGGGCCGTCGTAATCCCTGAGTCGGTTGACTCCCGGGCCGAGAGCGGACCACGTGGTTCCATCCCACTTAGCGATGTTTGTGGCCCCAACTCCACCTGCGGTTGTGAAATTACCTCCTGCGTAAAGATTGGGTCCGGACACTGCCAGAGCATATACGCAGGCAAGGGCATTACCTTCTTCACGAGGTATTCCATTTGTTAACGTTGACCACGAAGTGCCGTTCCATTTCGCAACGCTGTTTGCTGTTACGCCGCTAGCATTTGTGAAGTAACCTCCCGCATACATGTTAGAATCTGAAACCGCCACTGCGTAAACAGGGCCGTCGACCCCGGAGCCGAGGGCCGACCATGCGCCACCATTCCACATGGCAACAGAATTCACCAGCTTATTACCCGATTTGGTGAACTCCCCCCCAGCGAACAGGTTGGATCCAGACGTCTCCAGTGCATTGACCTGGCCGTTCAACCCCGAACGAAGGGGCGACCACGCGGTTCCATCCCACATGGCAATATTGGTCGCGGCATTTCCGCCGGCAGTCAAAAATTGGCCCCCAGCATACAGGTTGGAGCCTAATGCCGCCAGCGCACTTACCCGAAGAAACTGTGAACCGAGCCCACCCATCCCCGAGGCCAGGGCCGACCAGGATGTGCCATCCCACTTGGCTATGCAGTTGGCAAGAACGGTACCGACGGCTGTGAATCGCCCGCCAATATAGAGGTTTTCGCAATCATCCACGAGGGTGACAATGACATAAAAATTCGCACCCCAGAGATCTCCCATGCTGATCCAATCCTCATCGATGAAAGTAGGATCGATGCGGAGTGGGTAGGTGGCATCGGTGTCGTCCACGACAACGGCGATGAGGGAAGCAGAGGGCACCGCGATGCGGGCGGGCAGATCGCGGTCATGGGCATCGGTGACGCGGAGACGGCTGTAGGCGATTTTGCGCCCCGAGCCTTCGAGCACCAGCCGCGCGCCAAGGGTCAGCGGTTCTGACCGCGCGCCGGCCACGTCCAGTTCTAGGCGCAGTTCGCCGTCGCCTTCGGGCCGCTCTAGGATCAGGAAATCCTGCCTTACACCGTCCATGCTGACGGAGTATCGCTCCTCGACCGCTGGCCGGACGAAGCGGGCGGCATTTCCACACACACTAACGGAACCGTTCTCCGGAAGCGCGACTCCGGTCGCGTCCCCGCGTCCGACCATGCGGGCGATCACCCGGAAACGCGTGCCCCTGGATGCATCCTCCGTGGATGTCAGCCACAGCCCTTGGGTCGTGGCCAGGCCTTCGAGCTTCTGGAACACGCATCGCAGCCGCGCACCATCCTCCGTGGCGGAGACACTCAGGCCGTCACCGTGGTACTGCTTCTCCGCGGCGGCGCCGATCTGGTCGAAGGGGATCGGCTGAACCTTCTTCGGGGAGGGCACGCTGGTCTGTGCCCCGGCGGTAAACGGGAGGGCCATGGCCAGCAGCAGCCACCGACGCCCGACGGCGGTCAGCGTTCTGGAAGCGACGAGGGCAAGCTGGTGCGGATGCATGAAGCGCAGGAATTTCGTTCTGGCAGGGCGGCAGGGAGACTTCACCGAGGGGTGTGTCTCGAACGCGGGCGGAGCCGCCGAAAACACTCCGACCATGGAGATAGGCTATTCGGTCGAGACCCGTTAATCAAGTGCCATCGCCGGGACGGCAGACTCTTTGACACCCGTCCAGGGGCATGAACAGGGCAGTCGCCGGGAAGCTTGCTGCGAAGATCCTCACCAGCCCGAAGGCCAAGGCGTTCCTCGGGTCTTCAACCCGCCACGCGCTGACGGTTGGCGCGGGATGGCTCGCGGCCCACGACCTGCTTGACCCATCGAAACAGGAGACCTGGATTGCGGCCGCGCTCCTGCTCCTTGGGTGGGGCTGGGGGCTGATCGAGAAGGCCGCGCGGGAGGCGTGATGATCGTCTCCCTGTTCGAGCCCGGTGCCGGTCCCGCTGCGGCCGCCTTGCGCTGGTGGCAGCGATGCCCCTTCGCGCACGTGAAGACCGCATTCCTCCTGCCCGATGGCGCATGGAAAATCCTCGAGGCCCTCGGCGAGATCAACCGCGTCGTCTGGCGTGACGCCCGGCCCAACGATGCTTTGGCGCGGGCGCTCGCTTTCGTGGACGCGCCCGATCCGGCGGCAGAGATCCGGGCCGCCGCGTTCGCCACCGCCCAGGATGGCAAGGGCTACGACTACGCCGGCATCGGGGCGTTCCTCGCCCGGAGCGACCGGACCGCCGCCGAACTCCAGCGCGAGCGCGAGGGAAGGGAGGTCTGGTTCTGCTCCGAACTGGATTTCGCCATCGCGGCCAAGGCCGGCCGTCCGTTGTTCGCCCGGATGCAGCCCTTCGAGTGCAGCGTGCGGGATGCCTGGGTCAGTCCCGTGCGTGTGGAGATCCCGAATCCATTGCGGCAATGAGATGGTCGCGTTGACACCCGCGAATGCTCATGGGTGCCATCGTCCCCTCCCAGCGTCCCAAGGTATCCGAGCAGCGGATTGCTGAGATCCTCGTCGAGCGCGGCGTGCGCGATCCGGTAGCGGTGGTTGGCTGGCCCGGCTGGTTCGCCGACATGGGCCGCCCCGGCAACGACCGCGGCATCTATGACGACGCCATCGTCGTGGCCACGCCGACCGCATTCGCCGCTTTCAACGGCAACGTGGATCCGGTCGGCAGCGGTTGGAACCCGGGCGTGGGCAAACCCTACGCATCGCTCAAGCCCGGTGTGTGGCGATATCACCCCGGCTGGCACAAGTGGGGCAGCCCATCGGGTCATCCCGCCTTCCGCCAGGCCGATGAGGTCACCGTCCTGCGCGATCCCGCAAACGGCAAGGGGACGTGGGAGGAGACCGGCGACTTCGGCATCAACATCCACCGCGGGTCGTACAACTCTCCATCGAGCTGGGGCTGCCAGACCGTGTGGCCCGACCAGTGGAAGGCGTTCTACGAGCTGGTCACTTCCGAACTGCGGCGGCACGTCGCGCCGAAGATCGAGGACGCGGTGTTCTCGTATGTTCTGTTGGCGCGCGAGTGACCGGACCTACCGGAAGTTCACAAGGCCGCCTCGGGCATTCCTGCCGTCCTCCTTGTCGAAGACGACGGTGACTTCGCTGAAACGCGCACCGGATTTGCGGTCGATGATCGTCAGCCCGTCCCACAGCCAGACATCGCCCTCGTCGGAGTAGGCGGAGACGCGGGTCGGGGGACCGAGCAGCGCCTTGATAGCGCTCTGCGTGCCGCCATCGAGCTTCGAGGCGAGAGCAGTCCGGTCCCACTCCTTGGAGTATGCCTTGTGTTGCTCGGGTTCCGGGGAGTTGGCAGGCGAGGGGGTGGCAGGGCCCCGGGGTTCGGAGGAGACGGCGGTTGGAGCCTGGGGCGTGGCGGTCTGGCCGCGGAGGTTTTCGATCTGGGAGCGCAAGTGGCCGTTCTCTTGTTCGAGGGCCGCGACCCGTGCTCGAAGCCGATCGAGTTCAGCGTTACCCTGTTCGGATGCCGCCGCCGCGTACTTGGCCTTGAACTCGGGCGGGAGGCTCGACCACTTCAGTTTGCGGATACCCTCCGGGGTGACGATGGTGAGTCCGTCGGGGGTGACGCGGGAGATCTCGGCGTCCTTGATGGATTCGCCATCGGTGGTGGTGACGGTGAGGGTTTCGGCTGAGGCGCGATTGCAAATGAACGCGAGCAGGATGATTACGAGTATTCTCATGAGTGCAGTTCCTTTCCTGCGCCCACGATGCCATCGGGTGTCGGACATCTGTGGTCCGAGCGGAGCAAATTCAGTGGAACGGCACGTTTAGCCGGTCGACGACATGGCAATGACGTTTGTTTCGGCGGGCCGAATGGAGAACCAGCGTTTCGCAACGCTCTCGAGCATGGGGCGCTGGTAGTGGCGGCGGACCATGGCGATGGAGTTGCCCATCTCCTCGGCGACCTGGGCGACGTTCTTGATGAGGGCCATGCGGTAGGTGCCGAAGCTGTGGCGGAGCGCGTTGTGCTTCCACGTGACGCCCGCGGCCAGGGTGATCCGGCCGAGGGCCCGGTCGAGGCGGCGATTGGCGAAGATGCGGCCCTGTGCGTTGCGCCATGGGGCGAGCCACGCGAGCAAGTTGTCGCTCATGGGCACGTAGCGACCACGAGTTTTGGAGACCTCCTCGCGGACGAAGATCTGCCGCTCGTCCCAGACGATGTCGCGCCATTCGAGGGCGGGATCCCCGGGACCCTCGGGAGCGATCTCCTCGGAGCGGATGCCCGCGAAAGCGGCGATGGCCAGCGCCGGGACCAACGCCCTATCTGCGGCGTCGAACAGCGCCGCGAGTTCCTCTGGGGCGAAGACATCCTTGCGCGGCGTCTCGACCCTGGGGCGTTCCACCTTCTGCGCCGCGGTCGTGCCCTCGGGGAGGTAGCCTCGTCCCTGCGCAAAGCGGAACAGGCGCACGACGCAGGCGAGGTAGTTCTTTCGAGTGCGGCCCGACAGGGGGAGGCCGTCGAGCCAGCGGTTGAGCGAGGGCGTGTCGATCGCGGCGATGGTGTGTTTGGCGAAATCCTGGGCGAAGCGGCTGAGCCGATGGCGGAGGTCCTTGATGTCCTTGAAGCCAACGTCACGGACTTTGATGGTCAGGAACTCTTCAACCACCCGTTCAATGGCCGGGGAGTCCTTGAGAGAATGCTCGTGGGCGCGGGCGAAGAAGCGGGCCGCCTCGATCATCGAGGCGCCGAAGGGGGCGAGGATGGCATCGATCCGGTCGCGCTCGATTTTGGAGCCGTCCAGCAGCTTCGTGATCTTCTCGCGTGCGGCTTCCTTGGTGGCGGCCGCGTTGCCGCGCTCAATGCGAATGCGCTGGCCGGTCAGATCGCGAAAAACGGCGACGTGCCGGCTGTTTTTGACGGGGTAGATTTTGACCGCCACCGGTCCGACTCGGAAGCGTTCCATGGCCCAAAAGATGCCACCAAAGGCCTCCAAAAGCCAGAATTTTGTCGGATTTTTGTCGGACGAAATCTGATTGATATTTCCAAGTGATTCATTATCAATGATTGGAAAGCTTGGAGGCGGCGGGAGTCGAACCCGCGTCCTGAATCGAATCCACGGCCATGACTACGGGCGTAGTCCGCATTGGTTTTTCGAGGTGGGATTGGATGCGGACATCCGGCCCACCCTTAGCCCCCTGTTGTGCGCGGTACCATCGGGCCGGTGGCCCGCCCGTTGGCTTCGTCCGGCTAATAACGCGGAGAGACCCCAGCCGGAGTCAGGTCTTCCACGTCGCGGATGTTAGGCCGCGAGAGCCAGTTCGCTGTTGGCAGTTGTGTTTGCCGGGTGGGATTTACGAGGTCGCCTGGCACCCTCGGCCCGCCACAGGCGCTTCATCGCTTCAGTCGAAGCCGTGACGCCCCCGGCGATTTCACACGCGTTAACCTTATTGCCGTTTGGTGTCTGTTGCAAGGGGGGAATCGATCCTGGAGCTAGGCCAGGTCGCAATTGGGGTGATTGGGGCAGGATTTGAGATCCGCCATGGTCATTTTCTCGGCTTTGCCTGATTCGAATTCGGATATGGCTTCGCCGACTTCGCCGGCCTCGATGCGGTATACCTCGATACCCATTTCGTGGAGTGAAGAGAGCGCGCGGCGTCCGAGCCCGCGGCAAACGACGGCGTCGATCTTGTGTCCGCGGAGGGCGGCGTGGGGGTTGCAGCGGCCATTCTCGTCCAGGTACTGGTCGCCATTGGAAAACACGGCGCACTCGCGAGATTCGGAATCGAAGACGGTGAACCACGGGGCGCAGCCGAAGTGGTCGCAGACCCATGCGTGGATGCCGTTTTGGTCGAAGCAGGGGAACGCGATCTTCATAGGGGTTTCAGTGTGTGCCGTCGATGGGGCGAGGTAAAGTTTGCATTGGGAGTCATCGGCCGGTGCGGTATTTCCGGTAATCGGTCACGCCATCTGCGATGGCCTTGGCCAAGGAGTCCTGGTACTCGCTGGTCTGGATGCGTTTCGACTCGGCCTTGTTGGTCAGGAACCCGCATTCCACGAGGACCGCGGGGCAGAGAGTGTTTCGGATGACGTAGAAGCGCGCCCGTTTGGCGCCGCGGTTCGTGCTGGGCCGCAGCGCGGAGACCATGCGGGAGTTGATCGATCTGGCGAGTTTCTCGCTGCGACTGCTGGCGTAGTAGGCGGTGATGCCATCGGCGGCCTCCCGCCTATAGGCGTCGTAGTGCACACTGACGAATATGGCGTCCCTCCGGCTATTGGCAATCCGGCAGCGCTGGGCGAGCGAGACGTCCTCGTCGGATGTGCGGGTCATGACGACCGTGAAACCGCGCTGCTTGATCTCGGCGGACAGGCGCAGGGCCGTCTTGAGCGTCCACTCGTCCTCCGGGATTCTCTGGCGCGGGATGCCGCCGCGGTCGCTGCCCCCGTGGCCCGCATCGATGATGACGGTATCGAATGCGCGCAGTGGACCCGCGGCCAGGGCGACCAGCGCGAGGGCACTCTGGAGGATAGACCTACCGATCATGTGGGAACGTAGCGCGCCCTGAGCGCCGAGGGCAAGGCTCGGGGGAGAATTCCCACGCGTGGCCAACGATTGTCGCGCTCTCGAGCATAGAAGGCTGCCTAATGTATGCCAGAATGAATGCTTGGGCGTTGGTATCGCACGGACTGCGTGTCTGGCAAGGGCCGATAACAAAAAATACCCCGACCAGGACTTGAACCTGGAACCAATTGATTAAGAGTCAACTGCTCTACCGATTGAGCTATCGGGGCTTTTTATTTATATCCTGCTAATTCAGAACTAATTGCGCGATAGACCAGATGGCGGTCTCTTGACGTATCCGCGGTCGATTTATACGTCTGGCATGGCCAGGCGCACAAAGCGCGCCGCAGATCCCGGCAAGGATCCGGTCTGGACGCCGACGCAAGTGCAGTATCTGTATCGTCACAGGAATGGCAGGTATTATGTCCGCACTTTCGCATGTGGCAAGGAGAAATGGGCCAGTCTAAAGACGAATCTCCTGGCCGTGGCCCGGAACCGAATGAAGGATCACGTCGAGGCCGCCGAGCGGGAGCGGGCGCATGGGCGGTCAGTGGGCCGACGTGGATTTCGGCCGGGGCAACATCCGGCTGAGGATGACCGAGAATGGGGAGGGCAGGACAGTGCCCATGTTCCCGGAGATGCGCGAGTTGCTGGCGCGGATGAAACAGGCGAGGGGCGACGTCGCCCCGGATGATACCGTCTTGCTGGTCAGGGAGGCCCAGGGCTTCATCAACTCGGCGTGCAAACGGCTTGGCATCCCGCGTTTCACCCACCGTGTGCTCAGGGCCATGTTTGGCACAACCTGCCTCGAGGCTGGGATCGACGTGCGGACCGTGGCCGAGTGGATGGGCCACAAGGACCACGGCTCGCTGCTGCTAAAGACATGCTCGCACATCCGGGCCGATCATGAGAGCGAGATGGTTGACAGCGAGTCTTGATCGACGTCGACCCATCGGGCAGCCGTGTCCGATCTCACCGGCCCGCACCCCAACTCGCGGCAGAGTCCGGCGCGCCGCTACCTGAAACCCCGCACGTGCTTGGCGTCTCGCAGAGACGCCGAACCGAGTAGCGAAGGGCTTGCGCCCTTCGGCGGGGGCCATGGGCAAGATGCCCATGCCACGGTCCTGTGGCACGGGCGTCCCGCCCGTGGCGGCCGAGCGAGGGCCGAAGCCGGAATGTTCGTAAAATCGCCTCTGGCGATCGGCTTCGCTACGATTTTCCGCCCCGGTGGTCCGGCAGCCGCCGGATGGAATCTGACTCGAAAATTCAGACGCCGAATCGTAGGTGGCTGCTTGCAGGTGATTCGAGTCGCGCGCAAGCGCGCTCCTACGCCCCATTTTTTTCCCCGCCACGGCTCGAAGCGCGGGTCAGGCAGGGAATGAGTTCGTTCAATCGTTTTCGAACGTCGGCCGTTTCCAAGAGGCGTTGGCGTGATTGGATGTCCGAGACCATCGTTGAACTGACCACGTCGCAGAGGGTGTCGGGGTCGTCCAGTTTTCCGAGGAACTCGGAGATCTGGGGGGGCATTCCGGGGATGCTGCTGGCCGCGGCAACGGCGATTTCCAAGACCCTGAGCATGAGGGCCTCCACGTCGATGCCGGAGGAGTTGACGCTGCGGATGGGTTCTATGCGCGCCTGGCGATAGGGGTTCTCGGACGAGATCTCCAGGATCCTGACGCGGGTGAGGCCCTGGAGGATAAGATTGGATGTCCCATCGGGGTTATCGGTGCATGCGCGGATGAGACCGAGCCCACCGACATCATGGGGCGCCAAGGGGGAATTGCCGCAGGGGCAACGCGCCAGCGCTATCACGAACATGCGGTCACCGTCGAGGGCGTCCCGGAGCATGGCTTGGTACTTGGGCTCGAAGATGTAAAGGGGCAGCAGTGACTGGGGGAAAAGGATAGCGTTTGGCAGGGTCATCACGGGTACGATCTGTGGCCAACGCATGGCACATGATAGGCGCACTCCGCGAGGATGCAAACGGGACAAGAATTCATTTTGGCTGCGTGGTTAGCCGAACTGGAGTTTGCCGGCGATCCGGCATAAGGTGCCGCCCGTGACGATGATGCACCGGTTTTTGGGTTGGGCGATGACGGTCCTGACGGCGGCCATGGCAGTGCTGGCATTTCCGCCCCATTCGCAAGACGCGGCAGGTTGGTTTTGTCTTGTGCCGCTGATTTCTGTGATGCGGGCCGGTTGGGCCGATTGGCGGCACGGGTGGGTGGCGGGCGCGCTATTTTGGTTCGGGACCATGTGGTGGCTGGCTCACGTGACGGTTTTGGGGATGGTGTTGCTGTGCCTTTATCTGGGTGCTTTCTGGGCCGCCTGGTGCGCTTTGCTGCGGCTTGCCATGGTGCGTTTCCCGGAGGCGACGACGCGGGCGAATCTCGTCATCTCGACCGTGGCGGCAGTGGGTTGGGTTGGGCTGGATGCGCTCAGGGGCTGGTTGTTGTCCGGGTTTCCATGGAACGGGCTGGGGGTGAGCCAGTTTCAGAATCTTGGGTTGATCCAGATTGCGAAACTCGGGGGCGTGGAGCTGGTGACGTGGCTGGTGGTTTTCGTGAATGCGATTGGGGCGCTGACGGTGGTGCGGTTCTACCGCGAGGTGATGCGCTCCCAGAAGCTGCGACCACATTTCGATTTCTCGGTGTGCCTGGCGATCGTGGCGGGAGCGTTCGCATGGGGTATCGGCGAGATCTGGAACAAGCCGAAGGTGGAACCCCAGATGGTGGGAGTCGGTTTCATCCAGGGCAACATCCCGCAAGAGTTGAAGTTCGATCCCGTCGAGGCGTATGGCACGCTGGAGACCTACCTGAATTTCACCTCGTTTCTCGCAAACGGTGGGGGCGGTTCCAGTCGGCCCGATATCATCCTGTGGCCAGAGACGGCGACGGGGACGGGGATTTTTCAAGATCGCGCGCTGACGGAGGCCGTGCGGGACATGATGCGCAAGGCGCAGTTCTCGCTGCTGATGGGGTCCATCGATGTCGATCGGGGCAGATTCTATAACAGCGCCATGTTATTTCTGCCGGAGGAGGGGAGCTACCGCATGTACAGGAAGCAGCACCTGGTGCCCTTTGGCGAGTTCGTGCCGCTGCGGCGGTGGATGCCGTGGCTCGCGAACTTTGCGGGGATGCCCGGGGATTACAGCCCGGGCGACGGATCCGATGCGGTCTTGCAGGCACCGGCGGCATCGGGGCCGGTGGACATGGGACTCCTGATCTGTTTCGAGGACACGCTGCCCGAGTTGGCCCGCCAGCGGGCGAGCCGTGGCGCGCGACTGCTTGTGAATCTCACCAACGATGGGTGGTTCCGGGACTCGCCCGGCGCGTGGCTCCATGTGGCCAACGCCATTTTCCGCTGCATCGAGACCGGGCTTCCGATGGTGCGATGCGCGAACACCGGCGTGAGCTGTGTCATCGAACCGACCGGGCGCATCTCGGAGATCCCGCTCCGTGACGGTGCCCGGGTGGTGGGACTTCGCGGCGCGTTTGCAAGGGACGTCGCCATGCCCGGCGCGCCCGGGCCGACGGTATACGTGCGATGGGGCCACCGTTTTCCCTTGTGCTGCCTCGTCTTGACCGCATGTTACGTGGCCTATGAATTCGCCCGAGACCGCAAGCGTCGCCGAGCTGCAGAGCCGATTCGCGCAGCTCAGGAGGTTTCTTTGACGAGCCCGCCCTCCGGCGGAGGCTGACCGAGCTCGAGGGGCAGATGAGTGCCCCGGAGTTCTGGTCCGACCGCAACGCCGCGCGCGGTGTCATGTCCGAGGCGTCCGGCATCAAGGGGAAGCTCGAGGCCTTCGACGCGATCGGGCGGCGGTTGGCCGACCTGCCAGTGCTCGAGGAGATGGCGCGGGAGGACGGCGGCGCAGAGGCGGACGCCGAGTTCCGAAAGGAAGTGGCGGAGGCCGCCAAGGCGCTGGGGGAATTGGAGCTGCGGCTGTTGCTGGGCGACCCGAATGACCGGCTCGATGCCATCTGCAGCATCAACGCGGGCGCGGGCGGCACGGAGAGCTGTGACTGGGCCTCGATGTTGCTGCGCATGTATCAGCGCTGGGCCGAGCGCCGCGGGTTCAAGATCGAGATGATCGACATGCTGGAGGGCGAGGGCGCGGGCATCAAGAATTGCACCTTCGTCGTCCGGGGGGAACTCGCGTTCGGCTACATCAAGTGCGAGCGCGGGGTGCACCGCCTGGTCAGGATCTCGCCATTTGATTCAAACGCCCGCCGCCACACGTCCTTCGCCTCGCTGGACGTCATCGCCGAGATCCAGGACGACATCGAGATCGAGATCGCCGACAAGGACATCCGGGTGGACGTCTACCGCGCCGGTGGGCCGGGAGGGCAGGGGGTGAACACCACCGACTCGGCGGTGCGGATCACGCATATCCCGACGGGCATGATCGTCACCTGCCAGAACGAGCGCTCGCAGATCAAGAATCGCGCCACGGCGATGAAGATCCTCAAGGCCCGCCTCTACGAACTGGAGATGGACAAGAAGCGCGCCGAGATGGAGAAGTATTATGGCGAGAAGGGGCAGATCGGCTGGGGACGCCAGATCCGCTCTTATGTCCTTCAGCCCTACCAGATGGTCAAGGACCTGCGCACCGGCGAGCAGACCTCGGATACCCAGGGGGTGCTGGATGGGGATATCGACGCATTCATCGAGGCCAAGCTCCGCGGGAAGAAACGCACCGACGCGGACGACGCGGACCTAGAATAGGTTCGGGGCGCGGCGCCGATCTTCCACCCGCGGGAGTGCCATCGCACAGCCACCGGCGGAGATATAGGCGGTACTACGAGCGGCGGTTCGATGCTGAAACGCCATCGGGTTTGTAGTACCGCGTTTACGCGGTTCCCGCGCCATCAGAAGTTTCCACATGAATGATGCGGCGCGTCCCCGCGCCGGCGACGGGGCGGCACCGGGGGTGAAAATGAGACGTAGGAGCGCGCTTGCGCGCGATTCGCGCATGGATTGGCCTGCAAGCAGGCTCCCATTGCCGACATCTGATTTCTCGAGTCAGATCCCATCCGGCGGCTGCCGGACCACCGGGAGAGAAAATGGTAGCGAAGCCCTTGTGGGCTTCGGTAGTCATCCCAAAGGCCGAAGGGCGCAAGCCCTGTAGAGTGCCATCGTAGTTGGGAAAAAATGACAAGCAGTTGAGAATTTGCCTGC
>ENA-UOWO01003605-UOWO01003605.1-activated-sludge-metagenome-genome-assembly--contig:-NODE-3605-length-17820-cov-12.099296_pt1 | contig 17820 bp, 12 predicted proteins | sample MGYA00238148_ERZ761564 | MGnify/ENA primary metagenome ERZ761564 (study PRJEB28885, sample SAMN05720194) | activated sludge metagenome | isolation source: Anaerobic digester | place: USA...
CCTTTTAATATATTTTTATCCACGATTGCTGCTGTAGATACAATTGCTGAATATTCAACAGTGTCATAAATTACTTCTGCTGAATTTGACAATTTATGCAAGAATACTTTTGTTTCCTGTGATAAGCTCTGTTCAAAAACAATTTTATAGTGGTTCGTTTTTTGAGCGTAACTTTGTTGCAATGCTGAAAAAATAACAAATGTTACTAATGAAAGTAATGTAATAAATCTCATAGAAAAGATATTAGATGTTGGATTGTTTATGCAAGACTATTGCAGTAAAATCTTAAATAGTGTAATAGTGTTTAGTAATAAAACCTGAAATTCTGAATTCCATCAAATTTCACATAATAAATATACAAAATCTATCATTATACCAAAATATAATTACTCTTTATTTTTACAATTAATGATATCATCAATATTAGTGTATGTCTTGTAAATATTTTGTTTACAATTTTTAAACGTTAGATTTAATACTTGTTAAATATTCAGGGTTTTATTGAATTCCATATGGTTTAAGAAAAAATTATTAAACTATTGAAAAAGAAGAATTCTTGCTGCATTGCCAATTTATAATGTATTTAATTGCAAATCAATGGAATATATTTAATGCCATAGCAATCCAACTAATAAAATAAATTAAAAATATTTCTATTTTTTTTCAGGATTCAGCTACTTGTTTTGGTTACCTAACAAGCGAACAATTACTTCTGTACCATGAATTTGGCTCAAAATAACTTTGGTTAATACCATCATTGGTACTGATAAAAACATGCCATAAATTCCCCAAAGATAGCCCCAGAATAATAAACCGGTGATGACTACAATGGTATTTAACGATGTTCTGCTACCCATAAATATAGGTTCAATGACAGAAGCAAGTAAAAAATGAAACGCATAGGCTGTAAGATTCAGCGCAATGGCTGTATAAACACTATCAAACTGTATTAAGCCCATAACAAAAACCGGTACCAATCCTATTATGGCACCAAAAACCGGCAGAAAATTCAATACAAATCCAATAAAACCCCAAAAAAATGCAAATTGCAACCCAAACATCCAGCAAATGATTGTAACACCGATTCCATACAAAATGCTGATTACAAATTTCACTTTCATATAAGAAACAATAGAGTTTTTGACCTCTTCAAATGCTTTGATGTATTTTAAACTTTTACGTTCACCGCCTAAATAATGCAGGTAGTTTTCGTATTTCATTATTCCGGAAAGTATTAAAACCAAATAAATTGCCGTCAATAAAAATTCTTCAAAAAGAGTTCCCAATTTCCCAAAAATAGAAGTAGAATTATTCATAATAAACTCTGACGAAATACTGGATGTAATGGCTGCAACAGTCGCCTCTATATCTAATTCTTTTCCTGTGAAACGATTGTACATTTGCAGCAAACCTGCAGTTTTTAACTGCACTTGAGCAATTATATATTCTCTTTCTCCAAAAATTTCTGAGCCTGTCTGATAAATCACGGCTCCAATGACAAAGAATAAAGAAAATAATAAAACCCAAATAGTGCTGACGCTTAGCCATAACGGAAACTTTTTCTTTTCAAACCAAACCAAGGTTGGCTGTAACAGCAAAGCAATAAACATAGCCAGCATTAACGGAACTAGTAAATCCTGAAGCAGATAGAGTAAAAATAAGACTACAATTCCTGCAAAGAAAATCAGGATGATGCGTATGGTTGCCAAATCGTTGTTCATATTATAACCATCTTTTTTTTCTGAAATAGATAACAAAAGTAAGCGTAACAAAGATACTGATTAGTACTACAATTGTAAAGGCATGCGGATGATGCTGTGCCGGTAAATCAATATTCATTCCGTAAACACCTGCAATTAATGTTGGCACCATCAGTGCAATGGTTACTGCGGTAAGTCGATTCACCACATGTCCTAAATTATTTGAGATAATAGAGGCAAAGGCACCCATCATATTACCTAAGATGTTTGAATATACATTTGCCATTTCCAGCGCTTGTGAATTATCGATGATAATATCCTGAAATAATTCTTTTGCATCGTTGTTTTCCTGTAGTTCCAAAAAGTCGGTTCGTTGAATTTTCAACAACACCATTTCATTTGCTCTAAGGTCGTTTACAAAATAAATCAACGCTTTCTGTAAATGCAGTAATTTATTTAATTCCTGATTCCTGCTGGAATAATTTAATTCTTTTTCAATTTGAGAAATACGCTTGTTGATTTCTCTCAAATAATGCAGGAAATAAAAGACATTGCGTTCAAATATTTTAATCACAAACAGACTGCGATCGTTTAGTTGCACATTTTTTAATACATTTTTTTCAAACCATTCTATCATCGGATTATTCACTGAACAAACTGTCAATATCATTTCCGGTATCAGAATAATGCCGACAGGAATAGTAATATAAGTTGCTTCGTCTTCCATGTCAAATCCTTCGTTCAATATCGGTGTATTGATGACAATTAATTTGGAGTTATCTTGTTTTTCGTATCTGGAGCGTTCGTACTGGTCAATACAATCTACTATATATGAATATGGAACATCCAGATTTTTCGACAACTGCTCCAGTTGTTCCATATTAAATGGCGGTGCTATGTTTATCCAGCAACCTGCTTCTGGCTGTTGAATTACACTAAGTTCCTCTCCTGTTCTTTTGTAGATTTTAATCATTGTTACTATTGGTTATCTTTCCAAAGAAAGCTGAACTTTAAATTTAGACTTCGATAGTTCCTGTAAATACAAGCTTTGCAGGACCTTCCAGCCACACGTCAGTAAAGATACTTCCATGTTTAGAAAAAGATACTGCTAATTTTCCTCCGGGTGTTTGTATCTCTACCGTACCTTTTTCCAGATTGTTTTTTTCTGCAAATGATAATGCCACAGCCACCGTACCTGTGCCACAAGATAATGTTTCATCTTCCACACCACGCTCGTAGGTTCGCATCAAGATTTTTCCTGCATTTACTTCGGTGAAATTTACGTTTATTCCTTCTTTAGAATAGATGTCGTTATACCTGATTTTATGCGCTTCATCTATGATATTCAATTGTTCAATTTCTGTTCGGAAACTTACATAATGTGGTGATCCGGTAAATAACACATAATCATTAGAATTCTGAAGAATTCCACTAGCGTTTACATCTATCATTTTAAGTTTTACAATATCATCTTCAATAATAAAATCATGTTCACCATCTACCGCAATGAACTTCCCTTTATTCTCTGCAATACCTAAATATTTTGCAAAAGCACTGATGCATCTGCCACCATTTCCACACATCGTACTTTCATTTCCATCTGCGTTATAATACACCATTTTGAAATCCATTCCTTCCGCTGCTTCCAGTAGCATTAAACCGTCAGCACCGATTCCAAATCGTCTGTCGCATAAGTGCTTAATTAGTGAATGATTGTCTTTTGGAAAAGATAGTTTGTGATTGTTAATCAACACAAAATCATTGCCTGTACCCTGATATTTAAAGAAATCGAATTGCATAAATCAAAATTAGCATATTCAGACTACAATATTTAAGAATCCTTAGTTAACTTTTTTTAACCTTCATTTAAGATATTTTGATACTTTGATTTGTTGTAAGGTGTGAAATTTGCACATAACATAAAAAATGAATCACATGAAAAAGATTACAGGTTACTTCATTATCGGAATTATTAGTGCATTTACGGCACTTGCAGTCACTCATTATTTTAATAAAAACCATACTACGGTTCTTAAACAAAGTGATCAATCACCTTTTAAGCTGGCCAGCTACAACAACAGCTTACCTTCTGACGCATTTGTTGAAGCAGCCAAAGTGAGTACTCCAGCTGTCGTACATATTAATACTATCATTAAAGCTAAAAAAGTGGATAGAAACATGAGGAACATGAATCCATTTTTTCAGTTTTTCGGCGACCCGTTCGGAGGCTCTCCTTTTGAAATGCCACAACAGGAACAACAAGGTTCCGGCTCTGGTGTAATCATCAGTAATGATGGTTATATTGTAACCAACAATCACGTGGTTGAAGGTGCAGATGAAATTAAAGTCAATTTGTTTGATAATAGAGAATTTAAAGCCAAATTAATAGGAACGGATCCGAGTACGGATTTATCGGTTATTAAGATAGACGCGAAAGATTTACAATTTCTGACTTTTGGAAATTCAGATAATGTTCAGGTTGGTCAATGGGTGCTCGCTGTTGGTAATCCGTTTAACTTAGCTTCAACAGTAACAGCTGGAATTGTTTCAGCAAAAACGAGAAACATTAATATTTTAAGAGAAAAAGCAGGCAACTTAGCCATTGAATCATTTATTCAAACGGATGCTGCCGTAAACCCTGGAAATAGTGGTGGTGCGTTGGTAGATTTAAATGGAAATTTAATCGGTATTAATTCCGCAATTGCAACACCAACTGGCTCCTATGCCGGTTATTCGTTTGCTATTCCGGCAAACTTAGTAAACAAGATTGTTCGCGACATGATTGATTTTGGTGTAGTGCAACGAGGATTTTTAGGTGTTAATATTCGAGAGATTGATGATGAACTTGCTAAAGACTTAAAACTATCAAAAATACAAGGTGCCTATATTGCAGAAGTGAATAAAGAAAGTGCTGCTGAAGCTGGTGGTGTAAAACGTGGTGATGTAATTATGAAAGTAGGTGATGCTGAAATCAAAAATTCTGCAGATTTGCAGGAACATGTAGCTCGTTATCGTCCCGGAGACAAGGTAAAACTGGAAATTATCAGAGATGGAAATACCATTACGAAAGAGGTTGTTTTAAAATCTAAGGATAATAAAACTGATTTGCTAACGAAGGATGATGCACCTAAATCCGGAAATGTATTTGATAATCTCGGTATCAGTGTGGAAGAATTAAGCAGCCTGGAAGCCAAAAAATTGGGAACCGCTGGTGGTTTGAAAGTTACCAAAATAAAAGAAGGCATTATCAGACAAAACACCAATATGCAGGAAGGTTTTGTTATTATAGGAATCAATAATAAAGCAGTTTCTAAAAAAGAAGATCTGGAAGCACTCGTAAATGAAAGCAAAGGAAACGGCATTTTAATTCAGGGAAAATATCCTGATCAGAATGGATTGAAATATTATGCGTTTGGGTATTAGTCGTGAGTCATAAGTTGTGAGTTATAAGAAAAGCCATAAGGATTTCCTTGTGGCTTTTTGATTTTTACTTTTTACCTTCGTACCAAATGTCAAACAACTATTTCCAATTCAAGCAATTTAAAATAGAACAGGAAAATTGCGCCATGAAGGTTTGCACGGATTCCTGTTTGTTTGGTGCCTGGTTACAACCAACTGAAAACGTAACCTCTATTCTTGATATTGGAACAGGCACCGGTTTACTAAGTTTGATGCTGGCTCAGAAATCAACTGCACAAATACATGCAATAGAAATCGATAAAAATGCTTATTTGCAGGCAAATGAAAATTTTGATAATTCCGTTTGGAAAGACCGGCTACACTTACATTTAGGTGATATAAAATCCTTTAATTTTCCAAATACTTTTGATTTTATAATCACCAATCCGCCGTTTTTTAAAAATGAAGTCGAATCTAAAATGCATACTGAAAAAATTGCTAAACATTCGCTGCATTTAAATTTAACTGAGTTACTTTCTGCAATACATCGATTATTATCTGAAAGTGGAAAATTTGCGATTCTGTTGCCATTCTTCAGAAAAGATGAATTTGAGAAAATGGCAGAAGAATTACAATTTTATCCGGAAAAAACCATCTTTATTCGGCAAACACCAGCTCATAATTTCTTCAGATATGCAGCTGTTTTTTCAAAAAATAATTCTGACATTTTACAGCATGAAGAAATCAGTATTCGAACCGTTAACCAACAATATACATCTGAAGCAATAGACTTACTAAAACCTTTTTATTTGTTCTTATAGAGCTGTAATATGTTTTTATAGTTACCAACCTAAATTATTCGTGAACAGATATTGTATTCTGAATGCATTTAAAATGTATTTATGGTGAACGCAAGTTCGATGAATATTTAAGTGTCTACATTTGAAAAAACACTTTATGTTCATTAGATTTTACATTTTCATTGTCCTAATTACAGCACAAACTAAACTCTTCTCGCAAACACCTTTACCATCCAACACAACAGAACGTATTGCATTAGACGATGCATTGTTTCCGTTTTATCATGGTGTAGCATCCGGTGATCCGACACAAAATTCCGTGATTATCTGGACGCGTTTAACAACAGACCAACCAACAGCAACGCTGGAATGGCAGGTTGCCACCGATACTTTTATGCAAAATGTAATAAAATCAGGTTCGGTTAGTACTTCTATCGATTTAGATTACAGTGTAAAAGTAGATGTTACCGATTTACAGCCAAACACTTTTTATTTTTATGAATTTAAATTTGACAACCACTATTCCTTGCGCGGCAGAACAAAAACACTACCAAGTGGCAATGTCGACAAGCAGCGATTTGCAGTAGTTTCCTGTTCCAGTTTTCCGCATGGTTATTTTAATGTATATCAGGCTATCAACCAGCGAAACGATGTAGATGCCATCATTCATCTTGGTGATTATATTTATGAGTACGGCAAAAATGAATATGGAAATATTCGGATACCGGAACCAGAAAACGAAATTCTTACGCTGGCAGATTACAGATTGAGACATAGCATGTATAAATTGGATTCTATGTTGATGCGATTGCACCAGCAGTTTCCATTTTTCACCATTTGGGACGACCACGAATTTGCTGACAATGCATTTACAGATGGCGCAGAAAACCATACTTCCAGTACTGAAGGTGTTTGGAAAAACAGGAAAAGTGCCGCATTGAAAGCTTATGCAGAATGGATGCCAATCAGAAGTGTAGATACAACGGAAAATGTAAAGATTTACAGAAACTACAATATTGGAAATTTGATAGATTTATATTTTCTGGATACACGTATTTCCGCCAGAAAAGAACAAACGATTTTAGCTTCGATTACCGGAACAGATGACTCTACACATTATTTAATCGGTCCTGAACAATTTGAATGGCTGAAAAATGGCTTACAACAATCTACGGCAACCTGGAAAATCATCGGACAACAAGTAATGATAGCACCTTTTAAAGTGTTTAATATTGCTTTTAATTCTGATCAATGGGATGGCTATCCTTCAGAACGTAAGAAATTTTTTAAGATGATTAATGATAATCAAATTAATAATCTGGTTGTACTTACCGGTGATATTCATTCTGCGTGGGCAAGTGATTTACCGTTTGGAAATACACCCTATATTCCAAGAACAGGTGCAGGCTCTGTTGGTGTTGAATTTGTAACCACAGCTGTCACTTCTCCTGCAGTTCCTTTATCCGGAATATTTGGCAACATAGCTGAAGATGCGCTTGCACGCATTATACTCGACAATAATCTGCATATTAAACACAATAATTTTGTAGACCGTGGATTTAATATCATAGATATTACACCACAAAAAACGCAAACAGATTTCTATAACATTGAAACAATCGACAGACCCAATCCCAATTATTCCTATCACGTAAGTTATTACACGGAAAAAGATTCTAACCATATTAAAAAAACGCTTGTACCTACACAGTACAACGGTCTCTTACCAATAAAAGCACCACTTCAACCAAGACAAAGTATAACAACGGCCATCAAAAACCAAACAAATGCGTTTGAAATAACCGGTGTTTATCCAAATCCTTTTGTGAATTATACAGGTATACAATATTATTTGTACGAAGCAACAGCCGTTCAGGTAACTGTTTATAATCTCACAGGTGAAAAAGTATTTGAAAAGGAAATGGGTTTTAAAAACAGAGGTTTTTATTTTGAAAAATTCGACTTAAGTGCATTGCCGATTGGCGAATATATTTTAACCTTGAACACCGGTAACGAAACCATCTCCAGGAAATTATTTAAACCTATGTAATTTTAAATTAAAATCTCTGAAGCAACTATAGTATTACATAAAAAAATAATGTAATTTTAGTTACAAATATAATTTTATGAAAAAGTCTATACAATTTGTAACATTTTTTTTCATTTTCACACTTTCTGCATTTGCAATTGAACCGATCAGTATTACTGAAAGATCAATGGTTGACACCTCTTTGGTGCCGTTTTATCATGGTGTTGCTTCCGGTGATCCAACACCAAATGCGGTTATTATCTGGACGCGTGTAACACCAGACGCACCTGGTTCGGTTAGCGGAACCTGGCGTGTAGCATTGGATACCAACTTCACTTCCATTGTACAATCAGGCACATTTACAGCAGACAGCACCGCAGATTATTGCGTAAAAATTGATGTTACGGGCTTGCAACCAAATACCTGGTATTTTTATGAGTTCACAGCATTAGGCAGGAATTCTTTAACCGGCAGAACAAAAACAGCACCTGTAAGTGGCATAAATCAACTTCGATTTGCGTTTGTTTCGTGCTCTAATTATCCAACCGGTTATTTTAATGCGTATGACAGAATCAGAGAACGAAATGATATTGAAGCCGTTTTACATTTAGGTGATTATATTTACGAATACGGTTCTTCCGGTGTCAGAAATGACCAACTGCCAAACTATGAAATTATCAGACTGGCAGATTATCGTCAACGATATTCTTCATACAGGCTAGATCCTGCATTGCGAAAGTTACATCAGCAATTTCCATTTATTACCGTTTGGGACGACCACGAAACAGCTAATAATTCTTATACAAATGGTGCACAAAATCATACACCATCTAACGAAGGTCCATGGGCTTCCAGAAAAGCGGCCGGACAACAAGCAAATGATGAATGGTTGCCTAAACGTTTGATAGAACCGGCAAATCCCAATAAAATATGGAGAAAAATCAGCTATGGAAATCTGGCAGATATTTTTATGCTGGATACCAGATTATATGACCGTAGTTTACAAGGCGGCAATGCAAATGATTCTACAAGACGTATAATTGGAAATGAGCAGATGCAATGGCTTAAAACGGAATTAATGAATTCTACAGCCAAATGGAAAATATTAGGGCAACAAGTTATGATGGGCAACCTGACTCCTTTTGGTATTACTGTTAATAACGACCAATGGGATGGTTATTTACCGGAACGCAAAAAATTATATGACATTGTTTTAAACAACAATATAAAAAATATTATCACGCTTACCGGTGATATTCATACTGCTTGGGCAATGGATTTGCCATACAATACTTCAACTTACAATGCCAACACCGGAGCTGGTTCCGTTGGTGTTGAGTTTGTTTGTACAAGTATTACGTCCAGCTCATCACCTATTCCATTAGATCCTTTATATCCACTAGTTTCTACTTTATTGCCACATATCAAATACGTAGATTTGTTTAAGAAAGGATATGGAATTCTGGATTTAAAAGATACGATTGCACAAGGAAATTTTTATTCTGTGCCAACCATTACAGGATTAAATCCCGGACAAGCTTATGAAACCGGTTATTATACTTTGGCGAACACAAGATGGCTGAAAAAAGCAACTACAGAATCTACAAAGATAGATCCTAAATTTTATCAGGCTCCTGAAACACCGAGACAAAATATAATTACAGGCATCAGAAATAAATCAACTGATTTAATTGTTTTAAGTGCCTATCCAAATCCTTTTATCGACAGAATTTCTATTCAGTTTAATACGGCATCCAATACCACACTGGATTTGAAAATTTTCGATATGACAGGTAAATTGGTAAAACAACAGGATTTAGGCTATTTGACAAAAGGATTGTACATAAAATCTGTAAATCTGGAAGAGCTAGCAAGCGGTGCTTATAAATTGGTTTTGAGTAATAATAATGAATTAATAGAACGAACAATAGAAAAGTTTTAATGTATGGCAACTAAAAAAGTAATAAAAAAATCGGCACCAAAAAAAGCCGCATCCTTAAAGAAAGCAGTCGTTAAAAAAACAACTGTTAAACCAGCTCCAGCTCCTAAAGTTGTTACTGTACCGAAACCTGAAGTAGTAGATCCCAATATTTATCCAATTGGCAAAATGAAACGACCGGAAGAATTTACGGAAACGGTGCTGAACAAATTGATTCAGGATATTCGCATACTTCCGGAACATTTAAAAAAAGTGGCTAAAAAAATCAAACACAAAAAACAATTACAATATTCTTACAGAGATGGCGGATGGTCAATAGAACAAATCATACACCATACAGCCGACAGCCACATGAATGCTTTTATTCGTTTCAAGTTGGCCTTAACTGAAAATAATCCGACTATAAAAGCTTATAATCAGGATTTATGGGCAGAAACTGCTGACGTGCAATTGCCTGTTAAAACGGCGATTCGCTTGTTAAAAGCATTGCATGCAAAATGGACTATTTTATTGGAAAACATGGATAAGAATGATTTTAAACGCACCTATTTTCATCCTGAATACAATACGACTTCTTCTTTACAAGATGCACTTGCCGTTTATGCTTGGCACGGAAAACACCATGTTGCACAAATAGAAGTAGCACTTAAAAACGAGCCTGTAAAAGAAAAAAAAGAGAAGAAAGCTAAAAAAGAAAAAGAGAAGCAACCAGAAAAAAAAGAAGAGAAGAACGAAGAGAAGAAGAAAGAGAAAAAATAAAGTTTCTGATAATAATAAAGTCATCGTTTAGCGATGACTTTATTATTTTATATTGTTTGTAAGAACTAATTGCATCGTGCTGCAATAATCACGAAACGATTTACTTTTTAACACCAATTATTTTCAACACATCCCAAATGTTTTGATACCAGAATTTCCACTTGTTATTTTTGGCCTGTAGTTCTTCTCTTTCCCAGAAATGCAAATCAGAAACCGTATACAAGTAGCCAAAATCATAAACAGTCTTACTTTTCTTTTCTGCTGCTATGGAAGAAAGAGCGTATCGGTAATTGTTTTCTTGTTGTTTTACCAATGTCAAAGCGCTTTCTCTTATTGATTTGGCAGCATCCAAAAAATGCTGCACCGAAATGTTGGTTTTGTTGATGCTGTTAATTCTACTGCCAATCAAATAGGATAAAGTATTTTTTCGGTGTTCGGCACGCAATGCAGTAACATCTAAACTCAGCAACAACTCATCTACCAGTTCATTGCTTTTCACCAATGAATATGCCGATTTTAGTTGATTGTATTGCTGTATAAAACTATCCAATTCGCTGACATATTTATTTTGCAAGAATTCTAATTCTGATTTCGTTGCTTTATTGAGTATGTATTTATAAGCAAACTCAGGTCGTGGATGGAATTCCAAATTCAACTTGCCACCAATTTCATCTGTGATCGTTTGTGCCGTTAATACTTTTATTAGTTGTTTGTCTTTGATAAAAGACTGTTGTAGTCTGTTAGCTTTTTCTGCATAATCAATAATTGCAGCATCTTTTATTACAGCTTCTAAAAATTGCAAAGGATGTGGTTCTGTTTCTTTATTTTCATTCCAGCACCAGCGCGCAATGCTCCAGTCTATCAGCCAGTGGTTCCATTCCCAACCAGAAGAAAACGTTAAGTGTCCGTCAATTCCTAAAGAATCACAGTATAGAATATCCTGTAAACGTGCATCTAAATAAGGTGTTAAAAACATCGGCACCGAATTGTCAAACGTAATCCAATAGGCAGACTCAGGAAAATACCAGGTATCTCTGTATTGGTTACTTTCTATCAACAAATTTCTTAGATGCGAAAAATCTTTATTGCGATACACTGGCGTGCTGGAATCCTGCAAACCATAAAACATTACGGTATGTACAAACAAGGCATATGCGCTGTCCATATCGGTGCGCTTTGTCTTCTTTGATTTTTCACCAGACATCAAGTTTTCATCTTTCACCACATGTTTGCGGCTGGTTAATTTTACTTTGTATTTTTCCAGATTATCAAACAGAAACTTTTGCTGTTCGTGCAGTTTGTCTTCATCTTTATGTGTAAATTCAGTCGTTGCAAATTCCACATTCCAGACATCCCAATTTATTTGCATTAACTGAGAAATGTTACTCAATATTTGTGTTTCTTTCTTTCTAAAGGATTTTGGAAACTTCTTATACAACTGAAAGGCACGTTGCTGAATCATGTGAAACGACATATCTGCACCGCAAATTACACCACGTTCATGTGCGTAGTCAACAATAGATTTCATGTATGGAATCCATGTTTCCAGTTTTATGCTGCGCAATAAATTAAACTCGAAATAATTTTGTCCGTTTCTACACAACCAATCAATATATGTTTTTACTTCTGCTGCACCGTTTGGTGTATTTTCGTTTAATAGCGCTTCCGTAATTTCTAACGGATGCATTGCATGAATATGAAATCCAATTTTATCAAAACGCGGTGTGATCGTTTCTGTAAATGTATCCAATACATAATTTGATAAATCAGGAAGGATGGTTTCTTTCGGATGATAAAATTGAAAACCTAATTTATTTTGCAGGAAATAGTAAAGTCCATTCGATAACCCTTTTTCTGATTGCGAAGTGATAACTATAATACAAACATTATTTTCTTTTGATGATTGAATTGTAAACTGCTGTGTTGCCTTGGTATTGGCATCATACAGCGTTTTATAACTATTTACATCTTGATCTAATTGAAATACAATTTTCCAATTTGCATCCGTTTCCTTATCTGTGATAAGTGCCTTACTTTGTTGCAGCAACGTTGAAACATCCTGAATCGTATAGTTAAGTAACTTCGAATTTTGTAATGCACCTTTGTCAAAGTAAATAGTGGTAGAAAATACGAACGATGCACAACACATCATTAGCAGAAATAAAATGTATTGCTGTTTCTTCATATTGCAATATAAGAATTAGTTTGTTTTAGCAGCAAACAATTCAGCGAGTTTAGCAGCAAGCTCCTCGCCTCTTAAGTTTTTGGCTATTACTTTTCCTGATTTATCTAACAAAAATGTAGCAGGAATTGATTGAACGCTGTAGGCTTGAGCCGGTGCAGATTGCCAGCCACCAAAATCGCAACCATGGTTTTTCCATATTAAGCCATCTTTTTCAATCGCTTTTTTCCATTGTGCTTCATTAGCATCTAATGAAACGGAAAAAACTTCAAAACCCAGTGACTGATATTGTTTATACAGCGCTACCACATTTGGATTTTCCATGCGGCAAGGCTGACACCAGGATGCCCAAAAATCAACTAATACATATTTTCCAAGTAAGTTTTTTAATTGAATAGAATCGCCGTTTGGATTTTGTAATATAATATTCGGTGCTTGTGTATTTAAAGCCACGCCGCCTTGTGTTTCCGCCAGTAAGGCATCTCTGTATTGTTGTGTTTCTTTATACCAGACATTGATATATTTTGAATCCGGAGCCGCCGTGTGCAGCTTTTCGGTAATATCCACCAGATATGGAATTTCATCCTGCATCATGGGTCCCAAATAATTTAAACCGAAACAGGCAACTTCATTGATTTTTTCCTTTTCAATAAAGTCTTTAATAAATGCAACGTATGCTTTCTTCTGGTTGTTAAATATAATTTCCAGCGAATCTTTGGAACTTCCATCTGCAGCTTTTAGTCTGGCAAACGTAGAATCCAATTCATTAAATCGCAGTTTTGTATCCAGATTCAGTTGTTTTATAGATGCAGAGCCCACACTTCCTTCTACTTTATATTCTTCCAGTTTTGCTAAATCAGCTGTGATAGAAATTTTATCTTTTTCCTCAATAAATAAGAAAATAGATTTTACAGCATCATCACCAAAACGTAATCTGTAAATTCCTTTGGACGCATAATTTTTCAATTCAAACTTATCATTTTTTATAGATGCCGTATCTATCACCAACGGCGCAGTGCCGGTTAAATCTTCTAAATATACTTTGACACCTTCTGCTTGTTTAATAGTTCCGTTAATTTTGTAACCTTTAAAGTTTTTGCAGGACGTTAGCATGAGTATACATGCTGCGACAAATAGAACTTGAGCGAATGAATTGTTATTGCGTTTCATAAATAGATTATGTTAATTTTTCTTCTAAAAGTTTAGTTGTTTTTTTAGGGTCGGCTGCGCCGCGAGAAAGTTTCATTACTTCACCCATAAATAAATTGATATTACCTTTTTTACCGTTTTTATATTCTTTTACTTTATCAGGATATTTTGCCAACGCCTGGTCTATCCAGTTTGTCAATTCATCTGTATCGGATGATTGAACCAGATTTAAATCTTCAGCAATGGCAACGGCAGATTTTGTGTTACCTTCTGTATATGCTTTAAACAACGTTTTTGCACCTGATGAACTAATGATATTTTCATCAATCAGTTTTATGATTTCTGCAAGTTGTGCCGGCTTTACAGTAAAAGCAGAAAACGACAAGTTGTTTTCATTTACAAATGATTTCACTTCATTGATTACCCAATTGGCTGCTGATTTATAATTGTTGGTATTTTTTATTAATTCCAAAAAATACAAGGCAACTTCTCGCTCATCTGTTAGAACATGTGCATCATATGCCGATAAATTATACTCACTGATAAATTTTGCCTGTAGTTCTTTCGGCAACTGTGGCATGGCTGCTTTGATAGCTGCAATCGTTTGCTGTGTGATGACTACTGGTGGCAAATCCGGTTCCGGAAAATAACGGTAATCATGTGCATTTTCCTTACTTCTTAATGGAAAAGAACTGCCATCTGTCGGATTAAAACCGCGCGTTTCCTGATCTATCGTACCACCGTTTTCGTAAATTTCTATCTGACGTTTAACTTCTACATCTATCGCACGTTTTACATTTCTGATGGAATTCATATTTTTCACTTCCACTCGATTGCGGTAAGAAGTCTCTCCTTTTAAACGCACAGATACATTCGCGTCACAACGCATGGAACCTTCTTCCATATTACCATCACAAATATCAAGATAACGCACTATTTTTCTGAGTTCAGTAATATAGGCATACGCTTCATCGCTGCTGCGAATATCCGGCTCAGATACAATTTCTATTAAAGGCACACCGGCACGATTCAAATCAACCAGCGAATACTGTTCATCCAGTTCGTGATTGTTTTTTCCGGCATCTTCTTCCATATGAATACGGGTAAGCTTTAGCTGCTTTTTTTCACCATTTACTTCTATCTCCACAAAACCACCGGTACAAATCGGCGCTTTGTCCTGCGAAATCTGATAGCCTTTGGGTAAGTCTGCATAAAAGTAATTTTTACGGTCAAAATGATTTTCTTCCGTAATGGTACAATTCAGCGCAAGTCCCATTTTTATAGCCTTTTCCAATACTTCTTTATTGAGTTTTGGCAGCACACCTGGCAATCCAAGTGTAATAGGACTAATTTGCGTATTGGGTTCAGCACCATAGGCAGTTTCATCAGCAGCAAAAATTTTGGTGCAGGTGTTTAACTGAGCGTGCACTTCCAGCCCAATTACTATCTCATACTTGTTGTTATTTGTCATGATTTGCAGAATCACAAAGATACATCTTTGCAGACAGATGTAAAAATACAAGTTTATAGCATTTATCTAAATATTTGACAGTCAAGTGACTATTTGATATAATTGATTTAAATCAATAATGTAAAGATAAGTTAACATACTTATCCACATTTATCAATTATCTTTGAATCGGGGAATTTTATTTTTTTATTTTTTAGTGGGTTTTTTATGTTTATCAAAAGTAACTATTTATTACTATCTGTAATCATGTCTTTATTATCTATGGCATGTCAGAAAGAATCAATTACAACAACACCATCAGAAGTGCTTGTTAAGACGAAGACAGAAGGAAATAATATGGAAACATATTTCTATGATAGTCAGAAACGTTTAGCGAAAATTGTTTTTACAACTGCAACAGGAACATCTTATTATCATGAATATACTTATTCAGGTAATGAAATTTCTGAATACAGAAGTGAAGAACCGGTTTATGCCTTAGAGCAAACCTTGCCTGGCGGTGCTGTTCGTATAAACTGTACTTCTAATCCTTCATTGCTGAAATTGAATGAAAGAGGTTTATACCTTGAAACAGCTTCCAATTGTCAGTCGGTAACTTGTCAGTATGATGATAACGGATTTTTAATTACGCACTCATTTGGCATAACGGATTACTCTATCAATGAGCAATTAAGCAACGACAGAAAGAATATATTGTCTGTTAACGGAACAGGATTTAATTATTTAGGTGGTGATTTCAAAGAAACGACCAGCTACGAATATTACAAGGATAAATTAAACACCATCGGAAATAAGAATTTCGGAAAACAATACTTAGGAAAAAGTTCTGAGAATCTACTGAAATCATCCACTAAGAATGGTGAAACTACCAGTTACACTTATATTTTAGATGCGCAACAAAGAGTATCTACTCAAACAACAATAAAAGGATCAACGCAAACCGTTGTGACGTATACTTACTATTAAAAACTTATTTGGTTTTTTATTTATTTGGTTTACATAACATTCATCGAGGCTGCCGCAAGGCAGCCTTTTTTAATGAATATATACGTGCTGATTAGTTCGTCTGCACTAAAAACAATTCTTCTGCCTGACGCAAAACAGTATCAATTCCGTTGATATCTGTGCCGCCTGCAGTAGCATAGAATGGCTGACCGCCACCGCCGCCTTTTATGGCTTTCGCTAATTCTTTTACTAAATTACCGGCGTGTAAGTTTTTCGCTTTCACTAAGTTTTCTGAAATAATAATAGAAACCATCGGTTTTTCGTTGATCACTGAAACAGCCACAAAAAACAAATCGTCAAATTCATTCTTCAGGTCGAATTGAATTTTCTTCAATCCATCGCCGTTTACGCCATCAATCTTTTCAATTAAGAGATTTACATTATTTCTGTTTGTTACTTTAGTGCGTAACTGTTGTTTAACAATCTCTACTTTTTCGTTTTGGTATTTTTCTATTTCTTTTTTTAAGGAAGCATTTTCATCCTGTAATTGCTCTATAGATTTAGCAATATCTTTTGATCCTTTAAATGCTTCTTTCACATTTGCTAATTCGCTAATTTTCTCATTAACAAATTGCAACGCCTGTTCACCGCACACCGCTTCTACCCTGCGCACGCCTGCCGCCACAGCACTTTCAGCGGTTATCTTAAACAACCCTAACTCACCGGTAGCACCAACATGCGTTCCACCGCACAATTCAATACTATACTTTTCATCCATAATGACCACACGCACCACATCGCCGTATTTTTCACCGAACAATGCCATAGCACCCAATTGCATCGCATCGTCTTTCGACATTTCTTTAATCACCACCGGAATGTTAGCTCGTATCTTTTCGTTCACGATATTTTCTACTTGCTCAATTTCTTCATTCGTCATTTTTGCGAAATGCGAAAAATCGAAACGCAAGTATTCTGAATTATTTAAAGAACCTTTTTGTGCAATGTGTTTACCCAACACTTGTTGCAAAGCTGCCTGCAGCAAATGTGTAGATGAATGATGAATGGTTGTTTTTTTACGCACCGCAGCGTCTACCGTTGCCAGCACGTCTCCGCTCAAATCTGCAGGAATTGCATCTGCAAAATGTACAATCAAATCATTTTCTTTCTTCGTGTCTGTAATCGTTAATGGTGCATTGTTAATCGTTAATTGTCCAACGTCGCCAACCTGTCCGCCGCTTTCTGCATAGAATGGCGTTTTGTCTAACACTATCTGATATTGCTCTTTGCCTTTAGATTTTATCTTGCGATATTTTAAAACCTGTGCTTTTGTTTCCAACGAATCATATCCAACAAAAACAGATTTACCATCGTGCAACGTAATCCAATCGTCCACATCTTGTTCGGATGCGGCGCGACTACGTGTTTTTTGTTTTTGTAATTCTTC
>ENA-UOWO01003608-UOWO01003608.1-activated-sludge-metagenome-genome-assembly--contig:-NODE-3608-length-17814-cov-20.960640_pt1 | contig 17814 bp, 15 predicted proteins | sample MGYA00238148_ERZ761564 | MGnify/ENA primary metagenome ERZ761564 (study PRJEB28885, sample SAMN05720194) | activated sludge metagenome | isolation source: Anaerobic digester | place: USA...
TTTTTCGAGTGGATGAATATCAACCCTCATCAACCTTATCAACCCTCATCAACATTACTCAATCACCAAGTCCGCAGAAACAGAAACTCCGTCTTTTTCGAGCGTAAAGGTATAACTGCCTTTGTTAAGATAATATTTCCCGCTATCGGCTTTCACCGTTTCTGGCGGTTTTTTATCATCTTTTTTTGTATTCAGCAGCGCCTCCCGGTATTTTTTTACAGCGGACGGCAAAATTTCGAGGTTATAAACGAATTCATTGAGCCCTTTGTTACAATTTAAAACCCCGCTGTTGAGAATGACATCCGTATTTTTCAATTGTACTTTCCATTTGACACTTCCGACGGACGCGGCGTAAAACGTAACGGGCAGTTCCGGATCTTTTATTTCTTTGTAGGGTTCCTGTTTGCCCCAGTTTTTGGAAAAGCGTTTTTTGGGTATCTCGAACAGGAAAAGCGCGGACGCAAGTACCTCGTCCGTCATTTTTTCTACGTTCGACATATTCACTTTATAAATGGAGCGGCCGTGCGTGCCGATCAGCAAATCATGTGTTTGAGGCTGTACAACAAGGTCGTGGACCGGCGTATGGGGGTAATCGGGGTGCAGTGTCTGGAAAGTTTGGCCCCGGTCCAGAGAAACGTACAAATTGTGGTCGGTGCCAACGTACAGGACATTCTCATTTACAGGATCTTCCCGAATAACGTTGACCGGCTCAGCGGGCAAGGCCGTTCCGATGCGGTTCCAATGCTGTCCGTAATCATGTGAAACATAAACATATGCGTTGAAATCATCCAGCCGGTAGCCGTTCAGGCTGGCAAACACGCGGCCCCGTTCATGGGCAGACGCCTGCACGCGCGACACCCAGAGGTGCTGGGGCAAACTATCGGAAATTCTGTTCCAGGTTTCTCCGCCATCGCGTGTTACATGAATCAGTCCATCGTCGGAGCCGGAGTAAAGCAGCCCGAATTTGAGCGGGCTTTCGTGGATAGTAGTAAGCGTTCCGTACGGCACATTTCCGGGTTTTCCGCCCGTAGTCAGGTCGCCGGAAATAACTTCCCAATTATCACCTTTATCGAAGGAACGATACAGTTTGTTGGCGCCGAAATACAGCACGTCCTGCTGGTGCCTGCTCAGGTGAATCGGCGTTTGCCAGTTAAAACGCAAGGGCCGCTCACCCAGGTCGTGTTGAGGAGTGATGGCTTTACTTCTACCGGTTAACTTGTTGATTCTGTAATAGTAACCGAACTGAAAACCGCTGTATACCGTATTGTTGTCGCGGTAATCGACCTGTACCTGCATACCGTCGCCGCCCAACAACGATTTGTAGGGATAATTCCCTGTCTGGTGCCAGGCATCCGAAGCCTCAAAGTTGGAAGGCCCCGTCCAGACACCGTTGTCCTGCGTACCACCGTACACGTTGTAGGGTTCGTCCTGATCGACGGAGATGGCGTAGAATTGCCCGACAGGCGGGTTGTTACATTTGATCCAGGAAGTGCCGTTGTCCCAGCTGATGTTCAGGCCGCCGTCATTACCATTCACGAGGTAACCTGGTCGTGCAGGATCGAGCCAGAGCGCATGATGGTCAACGTGCACGTTGTCGCCGTTGATATTTTTCCAGGTGTCGCCCCCGTCTTCACTTCTAATGATCAGAAAACCAATCAGATACACCTGGTCGGCATCGTCGGGCATGCAACGGATGTTGCTGAAATAGTAGCCGTAGGTAAAGTGCATTTGCTCGATGGATTCCTTGTGGGTGCGTTTCCAGGTGAGGCCGCCGTCGTCGCTGCGGTACACTTCCGCACCGATGAAATCCGTTTCAAAAAGGCTGGCATTGGCATCTTCGAGGTATTCTACAAGCGCGCCGGGTTTAATCTTGTCGGACTTCACCATCGACTTCACTTTTTTAGCGTCGTACTTTTCTGGAAATCCATTTTTCTTTAAAAATTCAGCAAGTTTCTCGTCGCCAATTTTCAGGAAATCCTCTTTCGAAATGGTGCGCAACTGGTCTTGCGTGAGCGCTTCGGTGTCGATGGTTTCTTTTTTGGGCTTGGCGTTTTGGTTGTCCACACAAGCGTATAAAACCGTTTTTCCGTTTTTTTGACCGGCGGCAAGGCCGATGCGGCCGGTTTTAGGTCCGGAAGGAAATCCGCTTTCTGGTGTGCTTACAAGCGACCATGTTTCTCCGGCATCGGTGCTTTTCCAGATACCCGAGCCTGTGCCGGCGCCGTCGAAATTCCAGGCGCTGCGTTTGCGCTCCCAGGTAGCGGCAAAGAGTGTATTAGGATCACGGGGATCGGGTACCAGGTCAATGGCGCCCGTTAAATCATTGATGAACAATGTCTTGTTCCATGTTTTTCCGCCATCGGTCGTTTTGTAAATGCCGCGTTCAGGGTTGCCTGAATACAAATGGCCCAGCACGGCTACCCATACGATATTAGTATCTACAGGGTGCAGAATGATGCGGGAGATGTGGTGACTTTCGGGCAAACCGCACCAGGTCCAGTGTTTGCCCCGGTCGTTGCTTTTGTAAATCCCCGTACCGGCGTAGGACGAGCGGCTGCTGTTGGCTTCGCCCGTACCGACCCAGATGATGTTATGCTGCCAGTCCACCGCGATATCTCCGATGGTCATACTGGCTTCGTGGTCGAAAACAGGTTTGAAAGTAGTGGCATTATTGTCGCTGTACCACAATCCGCCTGATGCGTAAGCCGCATACAACCGGGATGGATTGGAAGGATCGACATCTACGTCGGTAACCCGGCAGGAAAAAATGGAAGGACCGATGCTTTCGGGGGCCAGCACGGAAAGAAGGGAGGCCTTTCCGAGGTTTTTCCGTTGTTCAAAGCCCTGAAGTCGCGCTTCAGCGGGCGTAGGGCCGGGTTGCGCGAAAAGGAAGGTTTGACAAAAAACAAGGGCAGCAAGCAACGAAAACAGGAATATCTGTTTCCTGCATACGGTTGGCCCTGATCTTTTTTTCATAGCAGTAATTTTCGGGGCAATATACGGACGGGCGTGAATTCTTCAACATGCTCTTGATGGCAGTAAAAAATAAAGGGGTTGGCTCAAATGATATTCTTTGAGACAACCCCTTCACTAACAACCGTTTTTGGCTTTAGCCGCTGTACGCGTGGTCGCCTTTTTTGTAATCTTCGGTGGTATATCTTCCCGGCAGTTCAACGTAACGCAGGCCTTGCATGACGCCGATTTCCGAAGTGAAATATCCCCACAGCACGAGGTCTTTTATGACCTTGAAATAATGCGAAGGCGTTTCCTTGGCTTTCGTTTTCTGGAAAGCCTTTTGTTCAGAATCCAGTTCCGTCAGCAAATCGGTACGCATGGCAGCGCTGCTTTTCATATACTTCTTGCCGTACCGTTTGATGCTTTCCGCGTCGATCGTGGCCAGGCCTTCCATGAAACGTTTCTGATCGTCGGGTTCGTAACAATCGCTGACTATGACGGCGATGAACTGGCCCGTTTTGGCGTCTTTCGCGCCGGGTATATCAGTAGCGGGAAGGATGGTTTCCGCAATTTCGTTGAGTAATTTTACCTGCGCCTTGCTGAACAGGCCGATGGCTTTGGAATCATCGGGCAAATTGTCCAGTTGATCCCAGTCGATGTTTTTCGCCAGGATGCTGTCGGCGCCGAGCAGCGTACCCCCGAATACGAGGGCACTGCGCTGCAATAATTCGCGTCGGTTCATATATAATTGATCATGAATTTGAATGATGGAGAAATGCGGTTACAGGTTACCTTTCTTCATTTCCGTTACGGCATAATCGGCGGCGCGTGCCGTCAGAGCCATGAACGTGAGGGAAGGGTTGACGCAAGCGATGGAAGTCATGCAGGAGCCGTCGGTAACGAATACGTTCGGCACGTCGTGCATCTGGTTCCAGCGGTTGAGCACGGACGTTTTCGGATCGTTGCCCATACGTGCCGTACCCATTTCATGGATAGCCATGCCCGGGAAAGAGCCGTTGTCGAAGGACCTGACGTTTTTCACACCGGACGCTTCCAGCATTTCGGCGGCATCGGCAATCATGTCCTTGCGCATTTTGCGTTCGTTTTCTTTCAATTCACAGTCGATCGACAGCACGTACTGGCCCCATTTGTCCTTCTTCGTTTTATCGAGTGTAACCTGGTTTTCGTGATAAGGCAGCATTTCGCCGAAACCGCCCATACCGATACTCCAGGGTCCGGGTTCGCGCAGTTCTTCTTTCAGATTCACGCCGATACTCAACTCCGCCACCTCGCGGCTCCAGTCCTGGCGGTTGGCGCCGCCCTGGTATCCGAATCCGCGCAGGTAATCGCGTTTATCGCCAAACAAATTGCGGTAGCGCGGTACGTAAATACCGTTTGCACGGCGTCCGTACGGTATTTTATCGTCAAAACCTTCCATTAAGCCGCCTGCGCCGCAACGGAAGTGGTGGTCCATCAGGTTGTGGCCCAATTCGCCGCTGCTGTTGCCGAGGCCGTCGGGCAGACCGCCCATTTCAATGGAATTCAGCAGCAATTGTGTGGAACCGAGGGTAGAGCCGCAAACAAAAATGATTTTCGCCTCATACTCAATGTGTTCCATCGTTTCGGCATCGATCACGAGTACTCCTTTGGCGCGTTTTTTATCCTTGTCGTACAGAATCTGATTGACGATAGAGTAGGGGCGCAGCGTCAGGTTTCCGGTAGCCACTGCTGCCGGTAAAGTGGCCGATTGTGTGCTGAAATAGGCGCCGAAGGGACAACCGCGGCTGCATAGATTGCGATACTGGCAATTACCGCGGCCATTGTGCGGCTGGGTCAGGTTGGCTACGCGTCCGATGATGAGGCGGCGGTTTTCCCATTTTTCCTTGATGCGTGCAGCCACCGTTTTTTCGACGATGTTGAGTTCCATCGGCGGCAGAAATTTACCGTCGGGCAATTGAGGCAAGCCTTCCATCGAACCGCTGATACCTGCGAAGGTTTCCGCATAATCATACCATGGAGCAATGTCTTTGTAACGGATAGGCCAGTCGACGGCGATGCCGTCTTTGGCATTGGCTTCGAAGTCGAAATCGCTGAGGCGGTAACTCTGGCGCCCCCACATCAACGATTTGCCGCCGACGTGAAAACCGCGGCACCAGTCGAAACGTTTGACTTCAGTGTATGGGCATTCCTGGTCGTTCACCCACCAGTCGGGGTTGAATTCCGAATAGGGATAATCCCTTTTTTGAACAGGGTGCGTGGCTTTCATCTCGGTGGTGATGCGGCCGCGGTGCGGGAATTCCCAGGTTTTTTTAAATGTATTCGGGTAATCGGTAACGTGTTTTACGTCCTTCCCACGTTCGAGCATGATCACTTTCAGGCCCTTTTCCGTGAGTTCTTTTGCCGCCCAGCCTCCGGAAATACCCGAACCGACGACAATAGCATCATATTTTTCTGCCATATTTTGTGTTTAAATAATTGAAATTCAAATGTTTGCAGGTAGTCATCCGGTATTTAAACAGAGTGGTAAGGTGTTTTTTTAGACGTCGCAGATGTCGATGGCCTTGGCCAGGGAAGCAAGTTTGTCGCTGGCAACAGGAATAAATTCCTGAGCAACAAATCCCTTGTGGCCGGTTGCCAGGATAGCGCGCATGATAGCAGGGTAGTAGAGTTCCTGAGAATCGTCGATCTCGTGCCGGCCGGGTACGCCGGCGGTGTGGTAATGACCGATATAGGCGTGGTGGTCGCGAATGGAGCGGATCACGTCGCCTTCATCGATTTGCATGTGATAGATGTCGTACAGCAGTTTAAAGTTGTCTGAGCCGATGTTTTTGCACAATTCTACGCCCCAGGCCGTCTTGTCGCACATATAATCCTTGTGGTCGACCCGGGAATTAAGCAGTTCCATGTGAATGATCACGCCGTTTTTTTCGGCCAGCGGCATGATTTTTTTCAGGCCTTCGGCGCAGTTGCGCATACCCGCCTCATCGTCCATGCCCCGGCGGTTGCCGCTGAAGCAAATGAGGTTTTTATAACCCGCTTTGGCTACCAGCGGAATCATTTCCGTGTAATTTTTGATGAGTTGTTCATGGAATTTCGGGTCATTCCATCCGTCGACGAGGTTGAGTTCTGCGCCGTTGCACATGGATGAATAGATGCCGTGTTTTTTCAGGGTGTCCCAGTCTTTGGGCCCTACGAGGTCGATGGCTTCGATGCCGACCTGTTTGGCAAAAACACAGAATTCATCGAGTGGAAAATCATTGAAACACCAGCGGCAAACCGCATGGCGAATGTTGCCTTTCCTGAAAAGAGGCTTCATGGGTTCTAATGTGTTTGCAATGGACAGGCCTGGTGCGGTGCTGAGCGCAGCGGCGCCGGCCAGCAGGGTTTTCAGGGCGTTGCGACGGGTTGACATCTTTTGCAAAGAGATTGATGGAACTGAACTTATAAACTGCCGCGAAGATGCTGCAAAAAAATAAATTCCAGACAATCCGGCGATGCCATATTTTTATTTTGAAAAAATTAACAAAACGGTAAGAGTTGAAGTCGAATAGTTGTTTGAAAAATGCAGAGATCCGATGACTCCAAGTCATCGGATCTCTGCATTTTTCAAACAACTATTCGACTTCAAGTGCCGCCTCGATCACCTCCCGGATATTCGGATACACCTCCAGCCCGCCGGCCAGCCACGACCGGGGTTCTACCCAGCGGATTTCCTCGATGTCTTCTTCCGTTTGCGGCACCAGTTGCAGGTCGGGTGTGTCCATATAATACCACCAGGTCTTTTTCAGGATCCTTTTTTCTTTCAGTTCGTAGGTGTGGTAAGTGTGGGCTAAAAAATCGCCGAGTTTCAAATGCACAAGCCCTGTTTCTTCCTGTACTTCCCGTACGGCTGCCTGTTCGGGCGTTTCTCCAGGGTCAATTTTCCCTTTCGGCATATCCCAGGATCCACGCCGGTAAAAAACCAGCAGTTCGCGCCTGTCATTCAGAACGTATCCTCCTGCTGCTTCGAGGAGCGTAAAACACTCTGTAAAATCTTTCCACAACGCGGCCAGATCATCGAAAAACAAGACCACCGCCTGAATATCTTTATTTTTATTTAAGAGGTCCAGGTACTGTTTTATCACTTTTTTTTTGCCCATATAATAGGCTACATGCGTTGTTTTGGAGGGTTGGATGCCCAATTCACGCATTCCTTCGGAGGTAGTCAGAAAAACCGGCTTACCGTTTATGTAGATTTTATACTTTTGCTCCCTCATATCATTCATTTTTAAGGCAATGATAGGAGGTTTTCTGTAACGGGTAAAATTTGTTTCAACGCGATCCCCGCGTTTGCAATCATAAAATATCTCCAGGAATCCACGGCTATAACCCTTATTCTGGGGCCCTGGGGGGCTCACCATTACAATGCAGTCAGAAGTCGCTCGTAATTTATTGCAAATCAGGGCTGTCAAGTTGAGCCCTCGTGAACCTTTCACCTGGGCATCGGGGTTGTTGTCGCCTATTTACTGCGACAACCGGGTAGCACTTTCCCATCCGGAAGTGCGTACTTTCCTGAAAAAATCGCTGGCTGAAAAATCCGCTGAATTTGGTGCTTTCGATGTTGTGGCCGGTGTGGCTACGGCCGGCATTCCACATGGCGCATTGCTGGCCGATGTACTCGGGTTACCGTTTATTTATGTTCGCAGCGGCGCCAAAGACCACGGCCGGCGTAATCAGATCGAGGGCGAATTGAAGGCCGGTCAACGCGTGCTGGTTATTGAAGACCTCATTAGCACGGGCGGCAGTTGCCTGACGGCAGTGGACGCCTTGCGCGACGCAGGCGCAGAAGTTGTCGGCGTGCTCGCTATTTTCCAATACGGTTTTGACAAGGCCGCACAGGCATTTGCTGCCAAAGGAATTCCATTCGAAACATTAACCAACTACGACGCATTGGTGCAGGAAGCCGCCCGCTCCGGCTATGTGTCGCAGGAAGATTTACAAACACTTTCCAAGTGGCGCGAGAATCCGGACGGCTGGGGCGCGCTCTATGTTTAAGATAACGGCGAACGGATTTAACCGTTAACTCCTGTCCGTATTTCAAAAATTTAAGTAAGTATGCACGTAATCAACTCTGAATCTGAATCTTTCCTTCGGCGCTACCTGAACAACGCAAGCCCGACCGGCTATGAGTGGTCGGGACAGAAATTGTGGCTGGAGTATATCAAACCCTATATCGACGAGTGGCAACTTGACAATTACGGCACTGCTTACGGTATCATCAATCCCGGCCAGCCTTATAAAGTGGTGATCGAGGGCCATGCGGACGAAATCTCCTGGTTTGTGAATTATGTAACGGATGACGGTTTTATTCACGTGATCCGCAACGGTGGCAGCGATTTCCAGATTGCACCATCCATGCGCGTCTGGATACATCTGCGTCAGGGCGGAAAAATTGAAGGCGTTTTCGGATGGCCGGCCATTCATACCCGCACCGATAAAGATGCATCGCTTACGCCGGCGCTCGACAATATTACCATCGACGTGGGCGCAAAGGACCGGGATGAAGTGCTGAAAATGGGTATCCACGTAGGATGTGTTATTACTTTTCAGGACGAACTGACGATTTTGAACGAACGCTATTACACCGGCAGAGCCCTCGATAACCGTATGGGCGGATTCTGTATTGCCGAGGTAGCACGTGTGCTCAAGGAAAATAACATTAAACTCCCATACACCCTGTATATCGTCAATTCGGTGCAGGAAGAAGTGGGCCTGCGCGGCGCGGAAATGGTGACGCAGTCTATCCGCCCGAATGTGGCGATCGTGACGGACGTTACCCATGACACACATACGCCCATGATCAGCAGTAAAAAACACGGCGACGTGCGTTGCGGCAACGGCCCTTCCGTTACCTATGCACCTGCTGTGCACCAGAAACTGCTCGATATTATTATCGGTACGGCGGAAAGCCTCCAGATCCCGTTCCAGCGCGAAGCCGCCAGCCGGGTAACGGGTACCGACACCGATGCATTCGCCTATTCCAACGGCGGCGTGCCCTCGGCACTGATTTCCCTACCGCTGCGATATATGCATACGACGGTGGAAATGGCGCACAAGGATGACGTAAACAACCTGATCTGGCTGATTTACGAAACCCTGCAAAAAATAGAAAACGGCCAGGATTTCAGATATTTCACCCATATTTGAAATCCATAACTCTTGATAGTATTTCGTTTTTTGTGTTTCGTTTTTAGAAATGGTTGATTATTATCCCTTTACGAAATACGAAACACGAAAAACGAAATACCCTCACACATAACCCTCGTTCATGGAATACGCCGCCTGTCAAGTTGCTATAGCCCCGCTGCGCGCCCAGCCCTCCGACAAGAGTGAGATGGTGTCTCAATTGCTTTTCGGCGAAACCGTGGAAATTCAGGAGTCGAGGGACAACTGGAAACAGGTGCTCTGTGCCTGGGACGGCTACATAGGCTGGGTCGATTCCAAACAACTCAAACGCATCACACCCAGCGAGTACGATCAATATGCCGACCAGCAAACCATGAACCTGTCGCTGGTGGAAGGTTTGATGGCGGCCGACCATTTCATACCACTCACCATGGGCGCATCCCTGCCCAGATACGACGGCTTGCGTTGTGTGCTGGGCGACCAGTCGTTCCAGTTTTCCGGGCCTGTAGTATCGCCCGGACAGCAGCAACTCAATAGCGAGTGGGTCGTAAAAATCGCCCGTCGTTACCTGCATGCACCCTACCTGTGGGGCGGCAGGTCTCCGTTCGGGATCGATTGCTCGGGGCTCACACAAATGGTATTTAAAATTGCCGGCATCCGGCTCCTGCGCGATGCTTCCCAGCAGGTTACGCAAGGCCGCCCAGTCGATTTTATGGAGCAGTGCCAGGCGGGCGACCTCGCCTTTTTTGATAACGCGAAGGGGCATATCGTGCATGTCGGGATCATCATGCCGGATTGCCACGTTATTCATGCTTCCGGAAAGGTTCGCGTTGATAAACTGGACCATTTCGGCATTTTCAACCGCGAAATGAACCGCTATACACACCAGTTGCGCATCGTGAAACGAGTGCTGGCAGACGAACTGCCTCTTTCCGACGGCTCCGACGCAGGCCGTTCCGAGGATGAAATGCTTCGCCAGGCCGCACTGTTCGAATGATGACGCCGGATGCTGTAAAATCAATGCTGGTCGGCCGCCTGACAGAGCGTTACGGAGCAGCGGAAGCGTCGGCAATCGCGCGGATTGTGCTCGAAGACGTTTTTCAGGCGCACCGCACGCCGGCTGCTGATTTCGGGGCAAAGTGGTCGGACTCACAAACAGAACATTTACAAGCCATTATACAACGCCTGGAAGCAGGCGAACCCGTGCAATACGTCGTCGGGTCGGCTGCGTTTTACGGACTCGTTTTTCAGGTGACTCCTGCCGTACTCATACCGCGCCAGGAAACGGAAGAACTGGTCGCCTGGGTACTCGAATACTTGAAAGCGACCGGAGGAGGAGAGGGCGTGCATTTGCTGGACATCGGTCTAGGCAGCGGGTGTATCGGCATTACCCTGAAGAAAAAAATGCCGCTGATTCAGTTGTACGGACTGGAAAAAAGTCCGGAAGCACTGGCTGTAGCCACGTCGAACGCACAACAAATTCTCGGCGAAAATTCCACGTTTCAGTTCAGGCAAGGCGATATCACCGACCCGGCAGACTGGGACTTGTTTCCATCCATAAACGTCATCGTCAGCAACCCGCCCTACATTCCGGAATCCGAAAAAGACCTGATGCCCGGGCATGTGCTAGACCATGAGCCGGCGCTGGCATTGTTTGTTGAAAACGAGGATCCACTTCTTTTTTACCGTACCATCGCCGATTTTGCCCTCCAAAAACTGCCGGTGCGCGGGATTTTGTTTTTTGAGTGCAACGAGTTCAATGCCAGGCAGGTAGCGGCCATGCTGACGCAAAAAGGTTTTCAAATGGTGATGATGCGCAAGGATATTTCCGGCGCCGACCGCATGGTGTGCGGTATGCGCATTTGAGCCCATCCAAACACAAAACACCGCACACAAAACACCCGCATTGCCTTACCTTCGCGCCATGTTTTCTACCACACAAAAAATCGGGATTCTCGGCGGCGGACAACTGGGCAAAATGCTCTGTCTGGCAGCGGCGCCCTGGGATTTCAAAACCTGTATTCTGGATACTTCGGCAGACTTTCCTGCCGGTCCGGTTTGCGCTGAATTTACACCCGGAGATTTTAACAATTACGACGACGTGCTGGCTTTCGGCGCAGATAAAGACGTGTTAACCATTGAAATTGAACATGTTAATACGAAGGCGCTGCACGAACTGAAGCGGCAGGGCAAGGTGATCCATCCGGCTCCCGAGGCGCTGGACATCATCAAGGACAAAGGCCTGCAAAAGGAATTTTACCGGGAAAACGGTATTCCTACCGCCCCTTTCGAACTTTTTGACAACGAAAAAGCCTTGCTGGACGCCATTGAAACGGGCAAATGGAACTTGCCGCTGGTGCAAAAATCGCGCACGGCAGGCTACGATGGAAAAGGCGTAGCCATTTTGCGAACGAAAGAAGACCTCCAGACCAAACTGTTGCAAGGGCCTTGCCTGGCAGAACAACTGGCGCCGGTTCAAACCGAAATCGCGGTAATCGCTGCCCGGAATGCTTCCGGCGAGGTCGCTGTTTTCCCTGCGGTGGAAATGGATTTTCACCCGGAAGCAAACCTGGTGGAATTACTCGTTTGTCCGGCCCGTATTCCCACACTGGCTGCCGCGGAGGCAGAATCGTTGGCCGAACAGGTCATCCGCGCTTTCGACGTTTGCGGCTTGCTGGCCGTGGAAATGTTCCTGTGCACCGACGGTCAATTGTGGGTCAATGAAGTGGCCCCGAGGCCGCACAACAGCGGGCACCATACCATCGACAGCGCGGTAACCAGCCAGTATCAGCAACATCTCCGTGCTATTTGCAATTTGCCACTGGGCGATACAGCGCAGGTTCAGCCCGCTCTTATGCTGAATTTATTGGGCGAAGACGGCCACAAAGGCCCCGTTCAATACGAAGGTGTGGCCGAATGCCTGGCAGTCAGCGGCGTACACGTGCATTTGTATGGAAAGGCGCTGACATCGCCATTCCGAAAAATGGGCCACGTTACGATTACTGCCGAAACGCTGGAAGCAGCCTTCCGGAAAGCCGAATTCGTCAAAAAAACACTCCGCGTCATCAGCCGTTAACGATCTCACCTCTCACTTCTCACCTCTCACTTCTAATACATGGTTTCCATTATCATGGGTTCCGATTCCGATCTGCCGGTAATGCAAAAAGCGGCGGATATTCTGACCGAACTCGAAGTGCCTTTTGAAATGACGGTTGTTTCGGCGCACCGGACACCGGAACGTATGTTCCAATTTGCCCGAACGGCGCATGAGCGCGGTATCCAGGTGGTCATTGCAGGCGCCGGCGGGGCTGCACATTTGCCGGGTATGGTGGCGGCTATTTCGCCATTGCCGGTAATCGGCGTTCCTGTGAAATCTTCCAATTCCATCGACGGCTGGGACAGTATTCTTTCCATCCTGCAAATGCCCGAAGGTGTACCTGTGGCAACGGTTGCGCTGAATGCCGCCCGAAATGCCGGTATCCTGGCTGCTCAAATGCTCGCCACTTCCGACAAGGCGCTGCTGCAACGCATCATTCAGTTCAAAAAAACGCTGGAAGAAAAAGTGCTGGAGAAAGCCCGCGCCATGGAAAAGAAATAACAACGAGCGTGTCCTAAACACGAAACACTAAAAACCAGACACACTCACGCCGCTTCGGCCGGTTTCTGGTGGCGCAAGCGCTGCAACAGGTAATTGATCGACACCATGACAAGCAAACCGATCACGTAGGAAGATGCGAACATCAACCATTCGTACGTATCCTTGTTTACTGCGTCTCTTTTGGCAGCAAGGCCCCACAGGTTGGCCATCCCTTTTTTGACAAAAAATTTGGACACCAGCATGGAAGCCGAAAGGCCTGCCAGATAACCTACCGACAGGTTGAGCGCTTCGCCGGCGATGAATTTCGTGAACTTAGACATGACGTTTGATTTTTAGCCGGCAAACATAACCGGCTGCTCCGGTCTGTACAAGCCTTTGTCGGAACAGACGGAAAAATGAATTTGCCTGAAAAGAGTCAAATGTGTAAAAACAGACTTAATCCCTTGATTTTCATGTAGATATGAATTTTTCCGCCGGCCGGTCGATACCTGAAAAATCAAAGGGATTTCGCGGAGGCTTTCTCCAGTGTATCGCAGTTCCAACAATCTCTCTACTTTTGCAACCTGCTAACCAAGTTTTACCACCATTTTATGAAAGAAGTTTATATCATTTCCGCCGTTCGCACCCCAATCGGTAGTTTCGGCGGTGTTCTGGCCGGTGTTTCCGCCACACAACTGGGCGCTATTGCGATCAAAGGCGCTTTGGAAAAAGCCGGCGTCGCACCCGAAGAAGTGAACGAAGTGCTGATGGGCAATGTCGTGAGCGCCAACCTGGGCCAGGCGCCTGCCCGCCAGGCAGCGCGTTTTGCCGGTTTGCCCGACAATATTCCCTGCACAACGGTCAATAAAGTGTGCGCTTCCGGCATGAAAACCATCGCCCTCGGCGCACAAAGTATCATGCTGGGAATCAATGACATCGTCATTGCCGGCGGTATGGAAAACATGTCGCAAATACCGTATTACCTGCCCAATGCACGCTGGGGCTACAAATACGGCAACGGTGAATTAATCGACGGACTGGCGAAAGACGGCCTGACGGACGTGTACAACCAGAAAGCCATGGGTGTTTGCGCCGATGCGACCGCCGTGAAATACGGTATCAGCCGCGAAGAACAGGACGCATTCGCTATCGACTCTTACAAACGCGCGGCTGCCGCGACGGAAGCCGGTTTATTTCGCGATGAAATTGTGCCCGTTTTGATCCCGCAGAAAAAAGGTGATCCAATCCAGATCCTGGAAGACGAGGAATTCAAAAAAGTGATGTTCGACAAAATCCCCGGATTGCGTCCTGCATTTTCTCCTGACGGCACGGTTACAGCCGCCAATGCCTCCACGATCAACGACGGCGCTACGGCGCTGGTGCTGGCCAGTGAAGAAGCGGTGAAACGCCTCGGCCTGACGCCGGTTGCCAAAATCCGCGGTTTCGCGGATGCAGAGCAGGAGCCGGAATGGTTTACCACTACGCCGACCATCGCTGCACCGAAGGCTCTCAAAATGGCGGGCTTAACCAAAAACGACATCGATTTTTTTGAAATAAACGAAGCGTTTTCGGTCGTTACCCTGGCGTTTGAAAAAGTGATGGAAGCGGATCACAGCAAAACCAATGTGTTCGGCGGCGCGGTTTCCCTGGGGCACCCGCTGGGCGCTTCCGGTGCACGCATCGTGACCACACTGAACAACGTGTTGCACCAGCAAGGAGGTAAACTCGGGCTTGCGGCCATTTGTAATGGCGGCGGCGGCGCGACGGCGATTGTGATCGAAAAAGTGTGAGGGCGTTTGAATCAGGATTAGAAGGATTTTAAAAATTAAAAGGATTCCTGAGCATAGCCAGAGAATCCTTTTAATTTTTAAAATCCTTCTAATCCTGATTCAAACTATCGTTTTTTATAAATGTAAATCTGGTAGTTACCCTGAAATTTGTATTGCAGGGCAGCATTGTCCCACACCACCACACCCGGTCGGCCATCCTCGAATGCCTCGGCTTTTCCACACAACGTGTAACCTTCCACAATCGGGCGCGTGTTTGTGAAAAAATCCGTTCGGTAATAATCTGTTGCCCAACTGCCGGTACTGGTCACCCACACCAGGTATGCCGGCTGATTTTTTTTCAGGTCGTCGAGATATTGTTGCTGCAACTCCGGGCTTTTCGGCCCCTGCGACAACAGGTTGTAGAGGAACAGATGCCCGGTAGCGCTTTCGCGGTTGGCGTACACCATAATTTCAGGTTCGGAGCCGAGCACGCCGATTTTGTCGCCGGGTTTGGAACGGCGGCCGAGTTCTTTCCCGACTTGCTGCAACTCGGGAAAAGGGTTCATATCGTAGCATTTTCGGTGTATTTTGACAAAATCGGGCTGAAAATAATACGACGCGTTTTGAGCCACGGGAATCAGCGCAAGTAGTACTACCAGTCCAATTGCAATCTTGTTACCAGAATTTTCCGGTAGACGCGTCCGGATCGTATCCACCAGCACACCTGCAAGCAAGGCCACCGCCGGCAAACACAACACGAAGTAATGCGGGTAGTACGACACGCCAATGGCAATGGATGCTGCACAAAACAACGGAAACAGCCAACCAAAAACTTTTGAGGCCGAATCATATTTACCAAAAAACAAAACAAACCATCCCAGCACCGCCACCAGCCACGTCACCTCGAAGTGCTCCAGTACCCCGGAAAAGTACGTTTTGAAAATATTCCAGCGGTCGCCCATGATAGTTGAACTGCCCAGTTGCGCCGGCAATTCCACCGTCCAGGTCCACAAGTCGTTGAAACGCCCTACTGCCATAAAATACAGGCAAACAAGCCCGAACGGCACGATGGCGCCTATGGAAAATACGGCTAATTGCCGGATGGTTTCTCCCACCGCCTGGCGTTTCCGGATACACTCCAAAAGCAGCCAGACGCCTGCAAATACGCCATACGTTACCACCTGCTGTTTGATGGTAAATGCAACCCCAAGCAGCAACCCCGCCACCGCAATGTGCCGGATACGCTGTGTAGCGATACCTTTTTGCAACATGAGCAGCCCGCCGATGGCAAACGGCATCAGCAGTTGGTTGGCATGGGCAGCAAATCCGTTTACGTTCGGACTCAACGAGGTAAGCGCAAAGACGGACGCGGATACTGCGCCGACCCAGTTATTAAAAACGCTGCCGAACAGTTTGTAAATCAACCAGATAGAGGCCAGGTTGCAAATCAGCAAGCCAAAGTGAATGCCGCCCGGACCATAGCCGAACAACCTACAGAAGACTGCATAAAGGCTATATAAGCCGGGTAGTTTATTGTCGAACAGATCCGTATAAAGATGACCTGAAAACAAGTGTCTGCCGATGTATGCGAATCCGCCTTCATCGCGTTCCAGCGGAATGGAAAGTAATCTCAGCCGTACAAGACCTGCTAAAACAACAGCGGAAACTGCTATAATAAAAGGCACATCTGTGGTGCGGGCAGGAAGCGGATTTGCGGCAACGGTTGGAGTCGCCGCTTTCTTTCGTTGGTTTTGATGCATCGGTTTTTGTATGACTTCGGATGAATTGCCCTGGAAAAACAAGCGGCACACCTACCGTCCGCAATAGGTGTGCCACACATATCAAAAAGTAAAATAACCTCCGATTTAAGGTTTCCCGAGCAAAGCGAACATATTCTTTTTGTACGCTTCCACACCTGGCTGGTCGAACGGATTTACACCCGAAATGTATCCGCTCACGGCGCAGGCTTTTTCAAAAAAGAAGAACAACTGTCCCAGGAAATAAGGCGTCGCTTTCGGAATACGGATGGTCAGATTGGGCACTCCGCCGTCGGAATGCGCCATACGAGTGCCTTCTGCCGCCTTTTTATTGATAAAATCCAGCGACTTTCCGTTCAGGTAATTCAGACCGTCGAGGTCGTCGGCCGTTTTGAAAATGGAAAGATCGGCTTCGGGTTCACCTATTTCGAGCACCGTTTCGAAAAGCGATCTGCGTCCATCCTGAATGTATTGTCCCATGGAGTGCAGGTCGCTCGTAAAATCGACCGAAGCAGGGAAAATACCTTTGTGGTCTTTGCCTTCACTTTCGCCGTACAGTTGTTTCCACCATTCGGCAATGAAGTGGCAACGCGGTTCGTAGTTGACGAGCAGTTCGATGTCTTTGCCTTTGCGATGCAGGATATTGCGCACGGCTGCGTAGCGGTAGCAATCGTTTTCCCAGAAAGGTTTTTTGTACAACTTGACGCCGTCGGCAGCGCCGCGCATCAGTTCGTCGAGGTCGATACCCGCCACTGCGATGGGGAGCAGACCCACCGCGGTGAGCACCGAAAAACGGCCGCCTACGTCGTCGGGCACTACAAAGGTTTCGTAGTTTTCCTGTGTGGAAAGCGTTTTCAGGGCGCCTTTAGCCTTGTCGGTCGTGGCGTAAATACGTTCACGCGCGCCATCCTTGCCGTATTTCTCTTCCAGTTTTTGTTTGAAAATCCGGAAAGCGATAGCGGGCTCGGTAGTGGTACCCGATTTGGAAATGACGTTTACGGAAAAATCTCGATTGCCGATAACTTCCAGTAAATGAGTGAGATACGTTCCTGAAATATTGGTCCCGGCAAAATAAACTTCCGGACCGCTGCGCGCTTTTTTGGGCAGGTTGTTGTAAAAACTGTGGCTGCAAAACTCGATCGCTGCCTTGGCGCCCAGATAGGAGCCGCCAATGCCGATCACAATCAGCACTTCGCTTTGTTTGCGTATTTTTTTCGCTGCCGCCTTGATACGTTTGTATTCCGTGCGGTCGTATTTCAGTGGAAGGTCGAGCCAGCCGAGAAATTCATTGCCGGGGCCCTGACGGCTTTCCAGCAGTTTGGCTGCGGCAGCAACCTGTGGTTCCAGTGCCGTTAGTTCCTGTTCGGAAAGAAAAGGTGCGGCAGGGGAATAATCGAATTGAATGGTACTATTCACTTGTTAGTTCCAGTTGCAAATGAAAAGAATGATGAATGACGAGTTTTGAGTTATGAATGATGAGTTATGAGTTATGGGTGATAACGCCTGGCATTGTTCTTTTCGAAGCCAGGCGTTATCACTCATAACTCATAACTCATCATTCATAACTCCCTAAACTTTTGCCAGTTCCGCT